>WPCH01043087.1_pt1 | contig 13350 bp, 12 predicted proteins | sample 5399881 | NCBI WGS metagenome assembly WPCH01 (sample SAMN12869468, study PRJNA574797) | sludge metagenome | isolation source: wastewater treatment of pH5 | place: China:Beijing | collected 2019-05-20
ACTCCTTTGTGCTCTCCGCGAATCGGCAATTCAGTGATAATCGCGGCAGCGGGACCATTGGCGAGATGAGTGGCACCTACTTGATGATCTATTCCGATTCAACACCGGAGAGCTCCAAGACCGCCACTTTTGAAAGAGTTGGACCTAATCTTGTCTTTCGTTCCACCCTTCCCTATGGTACAGCCAAGATCTCCTTTGAAAAGGAAGACGATGAGAATCCAGAGATTGTCTATAACCTGACAGCTGACAAGTATGTCTATGAAGAGTATTATGACACCTACCTTGGTTTTGATCATGTGGATGGGGTTGACTATAACTATGTACTTGAACTAGGTGCAGGCGCCAAGTATAAGCTGACCAGTCGTTACAATGAAGGCGAAGAGACAGCTGCCTTTATAGAGATGGGTAGCTTTAGGATTGGGGCTGGGGGTATTCTCATCACTCCCGAAAGTGAAGAAGAACTCGCAGGTTCTATTGCAGGCGATGGTGCCCTTGAGATTGCAGTTAGATCGATTGCGACTTCAGACAGAGTCAACACAGTGTTTAGAGTAGCCACAACAGCTGAACATGTTGGGACATGGTATGCCCAAGACGAAGCTGGAACCAGTGCCTCTTTAGAGTTGGATTACTTTGGTGGATACCTCTTCTCCTCTTCAAACGCGTACACAGAAGAGGGAGCTTTTGAGGTAAGTCAAGGGACCATTACCTTTACCCAGGAAGGGCAAGAACCCATCACTGGTACCAAGGGTGGTTATATGCTCCAAGCGTCGTTTGCCTCTCAGCCTTGGATCTTCTACGACGCAGCTATTCAGGGCGAGTTCACAGGTGGCACCATGGTAAACGAGGCCTTCAGGGCAAATCTCGAGCTACGAGCCAATGGGTCCTTTTCTTTGGAGATCGTTGATGAAGAGAATGAGACAGCCTTGGTAGATGAAGTGGGGCTCTTTACAATCGCGGCCGGACCCATGGCCTTTATGGTAACCCTCACATCTGACCAGGAGACCGTCCGCGTGGGACAGATTTGGCCCACTGGACTTAATATGACATTTGACATTGGTGGCACAAACTATAGCTTCCTATTAACAAAGTAACGAAAGCCTTTGAGGCGGCGAATTTTCGCTGCCTCAAAGCTTCATGTGAGGTGAATGTTATGGCAAGAAAGCTAATGCTCGCCTTGGTGTTGAGCATTATTATTATACCCCTGGTGGGCTGTACGGGCCCTAGTCAAAGTCATCGACCAGATCCCAACACTTTGTACGTAGGTTCAGTACAGACATCATTTCCCTCTGCTTATATGCCTTGGCTCTCCAGGGAAGGCATCGCACCGACAATTGCAGGTCTGCTGTATGATTCTTTGTTTTCCTATGATGATGATGCGGGCGTCTATCTTCCCGTTATTGGTATGGAGTGGTACTATGTCGATGAAGATGGTGAACCCATCGTTACAGACGAGGGTCTCATCGACTATGCCCGACTCGAGGAGGCCTATGGAGGTCCAGAACACCAATATCTAAGGATTAAAGTCATTATCCATGATGGCATGACGTGGAGTGACGGGCATCCCTTGACGGTGGAAGATGTGTACTACTCCTTTGATATTGCCACAAATAATACCCTTTCTAACCATGCCGGGGCCTTAGCCTGGACAAGTGATCTGAGGCATAAATACACCAATGGGGTCTTAACCCAGCAGGGACTCTTTACTTATGATCATGGAGCCCATAAACAAGGCTATGAGATTGCGGAGGAAGACAAGGATACTGTCATCTACCTCCATGTCAACAAGGTCTTGGGATCTCTGATGCCTTTATTTACTTCTGTGCTAATTCTGCCGGCCCATGTGTGGGAGCCGGTGGTTAGCTTGGAAAGCCAATTAAACAGCACCTCACCCAATGAAGACACTCTCTACCGTTATGCGAATCCAGTGGGTAGTGGACGCTGGCTCCTAGATGTTCCCGAGTCAGGCAGTCAACAGATCGTGTTGCATAGACGAGACGATTATCACCTGACCAAACCAGATGGCAGCCCCCTTATGCAGGTGGACACTATTAAGTTCATGATGTACAAGGAGATCAATGTGGCCATCTATGCCCTTTTGAAGGGGCATATCGATGTCCTAGGTACTACAGTGAGCTCTAACTACCTGAGACTCTTCGAGAACGAAGAAGACATTTTCGTATCCAATGCTCCCGGTGAATTTGTACAGACTTTGGTGTTTAACCTGAACCCTGTCTCTAGTGAACGCAATCCGATCCGGGATTTGCTCGCTAACCGAGATTTTCGCAAAGCTATGGCTTTGGCCATCAACCAGGACGAACTTGTAGAAAAGGTGTTGGATGGAGCGGGACGTGGTGAGAGCGCAGGACTAATGAAGTCCACTTTAGTAGATTTTTATAACCCTGCCGCAGATAATCTGCCTACCGATGGCGCCCAGCGCCTGGCTGAGGCGAATGCAATTTTGGACCAGATTGTTCCAGAGAGGGATAGTGCCGGGTATCGGCTTCTTGATGGTAGGCGGGTGAGCTTTGGAATCCTAGGCACACCTGGAGAGCAGGACTTGGTCTCCTATTTGCAGATTCAGTTTCAAAAGATTGGAATTGAAGTAAAGTATGCGGCCAAGGGAACCCAACCTGAGTCAACTTACCTCTATACCAGCCGTTTTGATCTGACCTTACATGGTGTATCATTTTCCCTTTCGAACATCGACATCATGTATCCGGCTCACTTTCAGACGCTGGGGCGGACCTCCAATTATGGCCGCTTGGTGAATGAAGAACTAAATGCGGCTATTCATGAAATGCGCTTTACTTTGAATCTCAACACGAAGTATAGCCTTATCAAGGAGATTCAACCGATGCTTGCTCAGGAGTACTATAAGGTCCCACTATATACATCCAATGTCATCTCGGTGGCCCGTACCGATCGTTTCGAGGGTTATCAGGTTGTGGATGGCTCTACAGTGTTTAACAGCGCATCTCTCGAGAATCTGCGGAAAACCGAGAAGGGAAGGTGACAACGTGAAGTACACGTACGTGATCAAACGTATTCTGTATTCGATCTTTGTGTTTGCGATCGTAATTACGCTGAACTTCTTCATTCCGCGCATTGGCGTAGCGGATCCTGCCGAACGCTACTATCCTCCACAGGGAAATATGAGTGAGATTGAATACGAAATCATAAAGCAAGTGACTAGGCAACAGTATGGTTTTCATGTTTCCACTTGGCAACAATACACGAATTATCTGGAGGGTTTATCTAGGGGCGATTTAGGGACATCGTTCCGCCCTGGATCGCCTGCGGTGATTGATTTGATTCTACAACGATTGCCTTGGACTTTGGTGTTATCGGTGAGCACGATGTTAATTGGGCTTACGATAGGTGTCTTGTTCGGTGTGTTAGCCGCAGTGAAGCGCGGCCGTTGGCAGGACACGATGTTGCTCAATGCCTCCACCATTATGATCGCACTGCCTTCATTTTTTATCGCTTTGATCCTCTCGTTTTACTTGGGATTCGAGTTGGAGGTTTTTCCCGCCTACACGGATCCGAACATGGTTTCCAGTTTTTCCTGGACCTTGGAGAGTATCAGGCGAGTGGCCCAAAACGCTGCTTTGCCAGTCTTGAGTATGGTAGTAGGCAGTATCATCAGCTACGCCCAGGGAACGCGCAATGCAGTCATCGCCGTGACCAATGAGGACTTTGTGCTGACGGCCAGAGCAAAGGGGCTAAAGCAAAGCACGATTCGTTATAAACATATTCTGAGAAACTCCATGCTTCCCATCGTAACGTCATTGGGTATGAGTATTAGTGGCCTCATCGGTGGTCAGGTCGTGATCGAACAGGTCTTCAACTGGAATGGCATGGGTACTTTGTTCCTAGAAGCGAACAACTCCAACGATTACCCATTGATGATGGGCATTATGTTGCTCCTTTCGGGTTTTACAATTGTAGCAATTTTGGTTACAGACTTGGTGTATGTACTACTAGATCCACGGGTGACGGTAGGTGATAAGCGATGAAAAGACTCAAGAATATTGGCTTGTTCATCAAACGTATTTGGAGTCATAAACAGGGCAAGGTTGGTCTGGTCATGGTGGGCTTCTTGATCCTCGTGGCGGTCTTTGCGCCGATCATTGCACCTTATGACCCTTATGATGTATCCCAGCGCAGCGAAAAGGGGTTGTCTCCCAGTCGTGAGCACCTCTTAGGCACGAGTATCAGCACAGGGCAAGACATTTTTAGTATGTTGGTTTATGGAACCAGGGTGTCATTGATTGTGGGTGTGACGTCCGGGGTTTGCATTGCCATCGTCGGCTCCATTTTAGGGGTGATGGCGGGGTACATTGGCGGTGCGGTGGATAGTGTCATTATGCGTACAGTCGATGTGATGCTTGTTATTCCCACATTGCCCTTGGTCATTGTACTTACCAATGTACTAGGACGGGATTTCTGGATTATCATTTTAATTTTTGTCGCTTTGGGCTGGACAGGACTCGCCCGAACGATTCGTTCGCTAGTATTGGTCTTGAAGAACAGCAACTATGTAAAGGCGGCAGAACTGGCCGGAGCTAGTCGTTGGCATGTCATGATTCGGCACATTTTACCTGGAACGAGCCATCTGTTGATCATGAGTACCGCACTGAGTAGTGCCGGGATTATGGTGGCTGAAGCAGGGTTAAGTTTCTTGGGCCTCGGTGATCCAACGGCCATTAGCTGGGGTAAAATGCTCGCTGATGCCCAGGGTGGGGGCGCACTACTCTTTGGCGCTTGGTGGTGGATTCTTGCTCCAGGTTTGGGAATTTTCCTAGCCGTTTTTAGTTTCATGCGCCTTGGTATTGTGATGGAAGAGATCGCGAATCCCCGGATGAAACAGACCAGTAGCGTCTACAAGATCTTCAAGAGTCTAGACAGCAGTTATATTGAAGAGGTCTTTAACTCCATGGATCAGTATGAACAGATTGGTCTTACAGAGTCTAGGCAGCTAGGAGGGGAGACACATGGAACAAATGTTAAAGCTTAGAAATCTCAAGGTTGTCTTTCCTACAAACTACGGCGTCATTCGTGCGGTGGAGTCTGTGGACCTTGATATCGGTGATCGGGAGTGTGTGGCACTGGTGGGCGAGTCTGGTTGTGGGAAGACAGTTACCAGTCAATCGGTGATGCGCTTGATCGAATCACCACCTGCCATCACCATGGTAGATTCCATCGAGTTCAATGGACAAGAAATAAAGGACTATACTCCTAAGCAAATGCAGGAAATACGGGGTAAAGACATGGCCATGATCTTTCAAGATGCCATGACCTCTTTGAACCCGGTTATGACTGTAGGTAACCAAGTTGACGAGATGTACATGCGTCACCAGGGTGACTCCAAAAAGGAAGCTAGGAAAAAAACAGTGAGGGCCTTAGAGTTGATTGGGCTTCCAGAGCCCCGGGCACGGGCCAATAGCTTTCCACATGAGCTTAGCGGTGGAATGCGTCAAAGGGTTCTTCTAGCCATGGCGTTTGCCTGTATGCCGAAACTCATTATTGCAGATGAGCCCACTACCGCCTTGGATGTCACGATTCAGGCCCAAGTCTTGAAAACTCTCAGGGGCATGCAACAGGGTTGCGGCACCGCCCTGCTCTTGGTAACTCATGATCTTAGTGTGGTGGCCAGCATCGCAGATGTGGTCTATGTAATGTACGCAGGAAAAATCGTGGAAAAGGCCCCGGTCAAGGATCTATTTACCTCGCCCCACCATCCATATACTGTGGGGTTGATGGCCGCGGTACCAAGGCTTACCGATAAGAAGAGACAGTTCACTCAGATTCCGGGTACCGTACCCCATCCGGCACGCAAGCCCAGTGGGTGCTATTTTCATCCACGGTGTGAGTATGCTACGGAACAGTGCAAGAAGGAGATGCCACCACTGCGAGGTATCGATCAAAGCCGGGAAGTGCGTTGTTACTACCCGTTAACAGCAGGGGGGAAGATCCATGCGTGAAATTTTAAAAATGAATAATGTTTCGGTACACTTTCCTGTTAAGGGCGGACTGCCATTTTTCAACCGAGGCGAGATTCAAGCGGTAAGTGATGTGTCGCTCTCGATTAAGCAGGGTGAGACCTATGGTATTGTGGGGGAGTCGGGCTGTGGCAAGACCACCTTGGCCAATGCCATGATTGGCATGGTAAAACCCACATCTGGACAGGTACTTTTTCAGGGTGCCGATCTAAACTCGCTCCCTAGGGAGGAGTTCAAAAAGGCGCGACGTCAGATGCAAATGATCTTTCAAGATCCTTTCTCATCCCTTAATCCACGCTTCAACGTCTATCAGATTGTATCGGAACCCATGTTTATCAGGGGGGAAGATGATGAAGAGGCTATGGTGGCCAGGGTGGTTGATCTGTTGGAGCTGGTTGGTTTGTCTGCGGAGGATCTGTACCGTCATCCTTCGGATTTTTCTGGTGGTCAGCGACAACGCCTAGGGATCGCCAGGGCGATTAGTTTGAATCCTAGTTTCTTGGTGTGTGATGAACCGGTTTCTGCCCTAGATGTCAGTATTCACGCTCAGATATTGAATCTCTTGGTGGAAATCCAAAATCATATGAAGCTCACTTATGTCTTTATTTCGCACAACCTGGCAGACGTGAAAAACATCTGCGATCGCATGGCGGTGATGTATCTCGGGAAGATTACCGAATCGGGGAATAGCGATAAGATCTTCAAGCGTCCCTTGCATCCCTACACCCAGGCTTTGCTCGCTGCTGTCTTGGACACGAACTTTGATGATAAGCTGGAGCAGGTCAACCTAAATGGGGATATAACAATCACCATTAATCCACCTGCAGGATGCCGCATCAGCCATCGCAGTCCCAAGGCGATGGAGGGTTGTAAGACCATTCCTCCAGAACATCTGCAGGTGGAGGAAGAGCATTTTGTCGCCTGCCATTTAGTGAATGGCTTTCCAGATGTAAAGCTACCTGGCGGCTACGATGTGCCGGTGGAAGGCACAAAGAAATGACAGAAACAGCACGAAATTTCGGCCTTTTTGTCCTGGGCTACCTGGTGACCTTTACATTTATTGCCTTGCTCCAGCCGGCAGAGGGATGGTTGTTTTTCTTATTCTTACTAGCAATGCATGCGGGGATCGTTACACTCATTGTGAGTAAGAAAAAATTCATGGCTCATGACCCTTCTGTCAAGCCGTTCTATGATCGACTGTACTTACTTCTTGCCCTATACATTCCCCTTCTTCTTTACAAGCTTGTGGGATTCTTTTTCCCCGGAGTGCATAATGGGACAATAGCTAGTGTGGCTATGATAGTTGTTATTGTAGTTTCGGTAGCTGGCAGCATTAAGAACGCCATGAAGTTCTATGCCTATCTCTTCAAAGAAACAGTAACGCACACTCCATAGAGCACCAACAAACGAGAGCCACTCCGTAGTCGCGGGGTGGCTTTTTTCTCGCGCTTAAGGCGTACAATCACCTGTTTTTTTATGCTTCGAATGCAAATTCCTGAATAGCAGGAAACATTTGGGGAATATTATAGGGCAACGAGGAGGTGTGTAAATGAGAACTACGCTCTCGTCCATTTTGATCTTCGTTTTGGTAATGGCTAGTGCAGGAATAGTGTGCGCAGAGGATCGAGCGGATGTACCAGTCACCGTGCGAATACCACAGATGATTATCATGTTTCTAGATGCGAGGGAGTTGATTTTTAATGAGGTAGATTTCGACTATTTTCTAGGGACAGCACACTTGACAAGAGTAGGCGTCATAGCTACCAAAAAGCAAGCAGTGACGGCTACGATCTCAGGGAATGTTCATTATACCTTGTCGATATCATCACCAGAAGAGTATCTAATCGGTTCTAACGGTGGTTCAATGCACATTTCGCAGTTAAGGTGGCGTTCACTTGATCCAAATAACGCCGATGGATGGGAATCTCTTTCCTTAGAGAGAGTACCAGTACAAAGTGGACCACCGGGGACAATTGAAGTGAAGTTCGACTTCCAGTTGACAACTTCTTGGGAAAATCCTGCTCAGATTTATAGGGGTGAAATCTTATTAACTGTAGTTCCCGACGGGTCGTAGTTATAAAGAACGATTACAAACCAGAATCAGAAAAAATGGAGGGGTTAAAAGTGAATAAACGGATTTGTGCAGTCATGGTGCTGGTCTTTATGTTGGCCTTGAGCGGAGTAGCTGGGGCCGGAGATGTACAGGAACAACCATTGGTAAATCTATTCCTCTTTGATACTGGCATTAGAGATGCCTTAAGCGAAATCACCATTCAGACAGGAGTCAATATCATTCCCGATTCCACGGTGAGCGGCCGCATCACCGTGGATCTCCAGGATGTGCCCTTGGAACAGGCCCTGCGCGTGATTCTAATTGGAGGCGGATTTTCTTTTCGGAAAATTGACGATTTCTATTTCGTCGGTCTTCCTGACCCCCGTAGCCTCACCTTTAGGGAGCTTGCTGATACCCGGATTCATTCCTTGAAAAATGTCACTGCGGGGCAAGTAATTTCTGCGATGCCAAGTTTTCTAACTAGTTACGTAAAGGGTGAACGGGAAAGTAAGACGCTGACAATTACTGCGCCTCCAACCGAGTTAGACCGAATTATGGAGTTCATCGAGGCTATTGACACGGTGCAAAGGCAGGTGGAGATCCAGGTGATCGTCACGGAAGTATCCACCAAGGTTCTCAAGGAGTTAGGGATCAACCTTTTTGAATTTGCGATGGGTGCCGGCGAGACGATCAACAGTGACTGGTCGGCTCGGCTGGGTCTGCAGAATAGTCTTCTTTCCTTGGAGGCAAATCTCTTTGGTAACCTCCTGATGAATCTCAAGGCTCTGGAAGAGATTCAGGAAGCAAGAATCCATGCGGATCCACGAGTCTTGGTGAGCGACGGGCAACCGGCAGAGCTTTTTGTGGGCGATCGCCAAATTCTGTTGTTGGCAGATTCCAGTGATAAAGCGACTCGCGTGGAACGAATTGAGGTGGGTATGCACCTGAAAGTGACGCCTCAGATACAAGGAGACGAGATTCTGTTATCCATAGCGCCTGAAATGAGCCATTTTGTCAGTGAGTCCAAAAGTAATCTTGTCGTGAAGCAATCGTCAGTTTCCACCACAGTGAGGCTGCAAGATGGACAAACCGCGGTCTTGGCCGGGATGACCCTGCAAGAAACGGGAGATCAGAGTAGGAAGGTGCCCATCTTAGGTGACATTCCCATTATCCGTTGGCTATTCAGAACCGATTCAACGAGAGAATCCGAAAAGGAACTGTTGATTTTTGTTACTCCCGTCATCAAATAGTGGGGGGTTTATCATGATACAATGCAAAACAAGGCGTGTCTTAGCCCTACTCTTAGTTTTTGTTTGTAGTACGATAGTCGCTCCGACAGTAATGGCCCAGGAGGATCATCCTGGGTGGACCATTGACATTGCACGGCAATTGCTGGCAGAAGGTTGGGAAGACCCTGAGCCGATAATCGAGGGATCGGTGGTTGGCTATGCAGTGCACTTTGTAGAGTTGGACCGAGATTTTGCAACCCGCCTGGGTTTTGGCTTTGACCTTGATACGGGCGAGCACGGTCCCGGGCTGTGGGGTATTTCGGAAAACGACTTTCAATTACAGGTCCTCCTAGATACCCGATTTCATTTTGCCCCCAATCTACATTACGAGGTCGGTTATGCCAATCAGTCGACAAGTTACGATTCTTGGCTCTTTACTATGATTGGAAAGCCGATACGAGTAGAGGTTTCCAACAGCCGAATCCCTAAATGTTCCACCGGACACCAGGAAGAGCGGCTGGAAATTAAGATTCTTCCCAAGAAAGTAGATGGTGAGAGGGGACAGGTAGAGTCGGAGGTCTCGTTCTTCTATGAGACACTGGGTGGAACCTTTGCTCAGCTGCAGACAACGGCTTCGGTAAGTGCTGTCTCCGATCGGCCTATAGCTGTCGTATCGCGGGAGACCAAGGTCGGTAGGACTACAGAGTATCAGTATTTTGCGGTGTATGTTGCAGGTACTGTGATTCCCAATGAGCATATCCCCAAGGACTCTCCCTTCATACCCATGGGCACAGTCGCGGGAGTCCAAGAGATCTTGGCAGAGCCAGCGGAAAGAAGCTTGGTTGAAATTGGACTTGGCGGAAGCTTTGCTGGTGGTAGCTGGGGTTTTGCCGTAGATGGAATGGCACCCATCGGTACTGTGATCAAGGTTTATGGTCACATGGCGTCCTTGCCTGAGTTCACGTATGCCGTAGGTATAGAGGGAAGTATCAATACTGAATTTAGCCTGGTAGCTGAGGTGGGGGGCACTGGCGTTCCTCGTCTGCGCCTTGGAGTTCGTGATGATTTGCATTTGGGGGAAAATCTCATTGTTTCGGCAACCATTTTGCCCATCCAGTTTACCCTTGGGGGGAACGGAAAAACTCTTGCGTTCAACTGGAGAGTGCAGGTAGAGTATCTCAAGGCCGACTATGGTCTCTGGTATCAGGTCAACAATGATTTAGGGCAAGTAGGGCATAGCGCCGGTACTTCGTTATTTAGGAGCAAGCCTGCGGAGGCCAGGCTTGCCTGGTCTTGGGACGATGAGCACGGAAGCGTGCTTACAGCTGGAATTTGGCTCAAATTCTAAAGGGTGGAGGGGTTGATAGTGATTAAGGAACTTAGGTACCACTGCTGGCAAGTGTTGACTCTCATGATTATGCTTGTCTTGATCTGGACAGGAGCGGCCATGGCAGAACAAGCCTTGTATGAAGTGGTGGGGGCGCCAATCTTCCATCAGGTGGATGGTTTTGAAACGCTGGAGCCCCCGGGGGACACATCCCTAGCTCCCGCGCTTACCCTAACTCGAACTACAGATGATAACGATACAGCAGTCTACTTTTCCTTGTCATCTATAGAGGATGAGTATGGTAATGAGTTTCCCCGGGACATGCTGTTGGTAAAGACTTGGTATGACTCCGATTGGAAAGCCTTTACTTCCCAGAGTGGGCGCTGGATGTCCTTCGACGAGCAAGTGCTTTTGCTTAAGGCGGGGGAAACCAGTTCCGAAATCCATTTCGCCCTCAGGGGAACGGTGGATGCCTGGGCGGGTACCTATAAGGGTTCGCTGTCCTCGGACAAGGGCCCTGATATTCCTATCGAAATCGTTGTCGAAAACTCTATAGTTGTGGTTGTGGATCCAGAGAAGATGAGCGTCGCTGTGGACCACGGCCCAGGTCAGTACAAGCTTGCTCCGGTCGAAGTTACGATCACTGCCAACGGTGATTGGGAAATCGTCCTATCGTCAAGTGGTTTGCTTTATACGGGAAAAGTGTACAATGATGTTTCTCCTCTGGAGCTTTTTTATTTATTCGATTCAGACGAAATGACCTCTCTCAAGGAGGGGCACACAATTACGGGAAGCGGTTCATCCATCACCACGTTGAGTTTAGCTCTACGAACTGAAACCATCTCACAATACCCTGCAGGCATCTACGAGGGGGCCATTATTGTTAGTGTTTACAATAAATAGCAAAACAGGGAGGGGATATTTAATGGCTATGAAACAGGCGAAATTCGGTGTACTTGTGTTGGTGCTCTTTGCTCTCGTCCTGGTCACTGGGGCAAACGAGGTGTATGCCGTAGGGGTCAGACCTCTGGTTATCGAGATGACTGTTCGACCAGGGGATCAAAGAGACTTTGTGATTGACCTTATACCAGACACAATGGAGGAACTAATAGAACTTGTTCTCTATGAGCCAGTGCAGCAACTGAATGGAGGGCTGATGTATCAGTTGCCAGTCAATCCAGCATTCTCGGCAACGAGTTGGGTTAGCTTTGAGGACAACCTAATTAGGGTGCGGCCTGGTCAAGAGTCTAGGGTTAGCGGTGCGGTACGAGTACCTTTCTCGGCAAGCGGGTCGCATACAGTGGTTGTCATGGTAGAATCCAGACCACCTGACGAACCTTCGGGTTTTGCTTTTCGGGTTCGCTATGCGGTGCGGTTGCGAATTGTAGTAGAAAGGGCAGGCCTACGGCCCACAGCTGAGCTAAACTCCCTCGTGATTGGACCCGGTGAGCGAGGCGAACCGCGCATCGCAGCTCGTTTTCATAACACTTCGGCACTCGATTACTTAGTGTCAGGCGAGGTGACGATTCGAGATCAAGATCGACGCCTTGTGGAACGGGTAACGCTGAGAACTCTTGCAGGTTCTTCAGGAGGTTCAGACACTACAAGAGTCTACCCTGGTGCCGAGGTTGAGTATGTCGGTAGCATAACTCGCCCCCTTCCCCCAGGAGAGTATTGGTTCCAGGCGTTCTTGCGTTATGGCGAGAGTGGGCAAATCCTGAAGAACGAGACCATTGTAGTTAACCCAGGAGAGTACGTGTTTCCCGGATTCGATGAGTCAGCGGCAATCGCGGTGAACCCACAAGTGGCCGAGCATCAGTTGCGCGGTGGTGAAAGAAAGAGTCAAGTCTTTGAATTTGAGAGCATGGTTGCTGAACCAGTTAGGGTTGAAATAGCGCTGGGTGAGATCCTGCCGGATTATGCGTACTCCTTAGTTGATTGGATGGAGCTCCGCAGTCAACCGGAGTTCGTTCTTCCAGCCAGGGCGAGAACGCGTCTGGCTATGACGATTGCTGTACCTCGTGACGGTGAAGACGGTAGCTATCACGGAAACGTCACTTTCAGGGCTTACAGTACGGTGTCGGGCGAACTTCTCAGTGAATCGGTTGTGCCAATCAATGTGCTGGTAGGGACAGAGCATAGGCCTGAGATCCAGATCCGCAGCCTGCAAGCCCTGACGGTAGAAGGCGAGGGAACCTGCCTATCCGTAGACTTGGTGAACAGTGGCAACATTGCGTTCATGCCTCAAATCAGTGCAGTGATTTCTGATCAGGCAGGGGAGTTTGTGGAACGAGTGGTCTTCGAGTTGTCCGAAGAGGGACGGGGTATTTTACCTCAACAAACGAAGCATATGATGGCATTAGCATCGCTTCTGGAACCTGGAATCTATGGTGTAGAAATCCAAGCCATGTCCGGTGGAGTGGAGATTCTAGCTGAGGCTATCGAGGTTATCATAGATTAAATTCTAGGCAGACAACGACACGCACGAAGAAAGACGACGATAGAACCAAAGGGCCTTCGCAATCCCATTAGGGAGATAGTGAAGGTTCTTTTTTGCGTACACCACGAGTGGCACATATTATGAAGATTCAAGGTGGCACTGAGGTTCTCAGCTATGAACCATCATCCGTACGCAGACAGGTCGGTGTGTGCATACAGCAGATATCTGGAGAAATGGCTTTACCACGAGCTTTCCAGGAGGGTAAACATAAAAAGAACAGGTTGTAGACGAGAAATGCC
>WPCH01101785.1_pt1 | contig 13325 bp, 9 predicted proteins | sample 5399881 | NCBI WGS metagenome assembly WPCH01 (sample SAMN12869468, study PRJNA574797) | sludge metagenome | isolation source: wastewater treatment of pH5 | place: China:Beijing | collected 2019-05-20
GGACGTTTCATTGCAGCAAACGCTTTTCTATTTTCACGTTTAAACTCTGCAACAGATACTTCCGTACCAGGTAGTAAATCTGTATCTCCTTCAGTAACTACTGTAATTCTTCTAAGCATTTGTCTAATAATTAACTCAATATGTTTATCACTAATTTCAACACCTTGTGCACGATAAACTTTTTGAACCTCTTCTAAAATATACATCTCAGAAGCTTCCGTTGATACAATACGTAATAACTCTTTTGGATTGATTGATCCTAAAGTTAGTCTTTGTCCTGCTTTAACAGTAGCATTTTTACGCACTAATGATTCAACATTTGGATCAATAGTATATTTATACTCTTTATCATGTGCATCAACAATCGTAATAATTGATGTACCACCACGTTGGCGATCTACTGATTTTACTTTACCATCAACTTCTGACAGTATGGCTTTCCCTTTTGGATTTCTCGCTTCAAATAACTCTTGAATACGTGGAAGACCTTGGGTAATATCTGATGCAGAGGCAACCCCACCAGTATGGAAGGTTCTCATGGTTAACTGTGTACCAGGTTCACCAATTGATTGTGCTGCAACTACACCTACAGCTTCTCCGACTTCAACTTTTGTGTTTGTGGCTAGGTTTCTACCATAACATTTAGCACAAACGCCATTGTCAGAGTTACATGTTAAGTTAGATCTAATTTCTAACTCAGTAATACCAGCTTCAATGATTTCAGCACCAATTTCTTCAGTGATTAATTCATTTCTAGCAACAATTAATGTCTTCGTTTTTGGTTGATATACATTTTTTGATGAATATCTTCCAACGATGCGATCATATAATGGTACGATTTCTTTCGTATCATCCATAACTGCTCTCATCACAACGCCACGTTCTGTATTACAATCTTCATCAACAACAATAACATCTTGTGAAACATCGACTAAACGACGTGTTAAATATCCTGACTCAGCTGTCTTAAGTGCTGTATCTGTCGATCCTTTTCGCGCCCCATGGGTAGAGATAAAGAACTCAGAAACGGTAAGTCCTTCTCTAAATGATGCTTGTACAGGAACTTCGATGGTTTCACCCTTAGGATTATTCATCAGACCACGCATACCAGCTAATTGTGAGAAGTTTGAAGCATTACCACGTGCACCAGAATCACTCATCATGTAAATGTTGTTATCTTCATCAAACTCTGCCATAAGTCCTACTTGAATCTCATCACGAGCATCTTGCCACTCTTTAATGATTAAATCACGACGTTCATTATCAGTTAACATACCATCTTCATACCATTCAGTAATTTGTTCGATGGATTCATTTGCTTGTTCAATACGTTCTTGTTTTTTAGAGTATACATTGATATCTGCAAATGATACTGTAATACCGGCAACAGTTGAGTATTTAAACCCAAGATCCTTAAGTCTATCGAGCATCTTAGATGTTTCTGAGATTTGAAGTTGCTTAAATACTTGAGCAATAATTTGAGATAAGAATTTCTTTTTAAATGGAGATGGCACAATTGCGTTTAGTAAAAAGTCTTTTGGATTTGTTCCTTTTTCCATGAAATACTTATCTGGTGTTTGTACTTCTAAGTTGGCTAATGTTGGCTCATTTAAATATGGAAACGACGGTGGCAATATTCTATTGAAAATCAATTTACCTAACGTTGTTAATAAATATTTGTTTAATTGTTCTGCTGTAAATTTTTGGTTAATCGATCTTGGATCTATAAAGATTCTTGTATGTAATCCAATTTCTTCGTGTTGATACGCTAAATATGCTTCATCAAAATCAAAATAGAAGTGACCTTCATTGCGATGTTTTTGGTGATGTTCTTCTAATCTAATATCTGAACGATAACCTTTAAACGTACGATCATTTTTTTCTTCAATGGTTAAGTAGTAGTTACCTAAAACCATATCTTGAGATGGTGTAACAACTGGTTTACCATCTTTTGGATTAAGGATATTATTTGAAGCTAGCATTAAAAGTCTTGCTTCTGCTTGTGCTTCATTTGATAAAGGAACGTGTACAGCCATTTGGTCACCATCAAAGTCAGCGTTAAACGCTACGGTTACAAGTGGGTGAAGACGAATTGCCTTACCATCAATAAGTTTTGGTTCAAAAGCTTGGATACCAAGTCTATGAAGTGTTGGTGCACGGTTTAGAAGTACTGGATGTTCTTTAACAACCTTTTCTAATGCTGCCCAAACATCATCATCCATTTTATCGTATTTTGAGTTTGCATTTTTCTTCGAGTTTTGATCATCGCCTTGCATTCTTTGAAGTTCTCTAAGGACAAAAGGTTTAAATAATGTGATTGCCATTTCTCTAGGAATACCACATTGATACATCTCTAAGTCTGGTCCAACGATAATAACTGAACGACCTGAGTAATCTACACGTTTCCCAAGAAGGTTCTGTCTGAAACGACCTTGTTTACCACGTAACATATCTGATAGTGATTTTAAGTGTCTATTTCTTTCAACAGCAGCTTTTTTACCTCGTTTTGCATTATCAAATAATGCATCAACAGCCTCTTGTAACATACGTTTTTCATTTTTGGTAATTAATCTAGGTGCCATTTGTTCTTTTTGTTTTTTCAAACGGTTGTTACGATTTAAAATACGACGATATAAGTCATTTAAGTCAGTTGTCGCAAATCGTCCACCATCAAGTGCAACCATAGGTCTTAGATCTGGTGGAATGACTGGAATAACATCCATAACCATCCATTCTGGTTTATTATCTGAATTGTTAAATGCTTCAACAACTTCTAAACGTTTAATGATACGATCACGTTTTTGTTTAGACGCAGTTTTTAATTTTCTTCTTAAAGATTTAACTTCTTTATCTAAATCTAATTCTTGTAATAATTTTTTAACAGCTTCCGCGCCAGTTAAGGCTTGGAATTTAGAACCATATTGTTCAGTTAACATTGAAAAATCTTGTTCAGATAAAATTTGTTTTTTAGTCAAAGGTGCTGAACCAGGATCTGTAACAATATATGATGCATGGTAAACAACTTCTTCTAATGATTTTGCTTTTATACCTAAAAGGATTGCTAATCTAGAAGGTGAATTTTTTAAGTACCATGTATGAACAACTGGTGCTTCAAGTTCAATATGTCCCATGCGTTCTCTACGTACTTTTGATTCTGTAATTTCGATCCCACATTTTTGACAAATTTGCCCTTTATTACCACTTTGTTTTTTCCCACATGCACATTGATAATCTCTAGTTGGTCCAAAGATTCTTTCACAGAACAATCCGCCTTCTTCAGGTTTAGATGTTCTATAATTAATGGTTTCATGTGTTTTTACTTCACCATATGACCATTGTCTTATTTCATCTGGTGATGCAATTCTAATTTTTAAGTGTGAAAATGTTCTTGATCCATAACCTTTACGAATAGGTTGTACATGACGACCGATACGTTCAGTTAAATCCATGCCAAGTGCACTTTCTGATTCATCAAACTCTTCGAATACTTCTAAGTCTTCAACGCTTTGTTCTTCAGTTTCTGGTTCATGTTTATGTTCTTTTAAAGCGTCAAATCCGTAAAGTTCTAAAATACCATTAATCTCTTGTCTTAATATTAAATCGTCTTCGAATAAATGATATAAACTATGACGATTAAACTCTAAAAAGTCTTTTAAATCTTGAATGCCCGCATGTCTTAAGATTTCGATGGATTCATCACTTAAATTTAAGTTATCTAAAGGTCTTGGTAACGTATAACGACGTAAAATTGTTTTGATCTCTTCATAGCTATCACCAAGTAACATAGATAATTCTTTTAAATTGAATGTATTAAAGTCTTCTAATTGATCAATACCAGCAAGTTTTAAAGCATTGAGAGCATCTTCTGATAATTTTAAAGATTCAACATGTAATGTTAGTTTTTCTTTTGCCATTAACGATACCCTCCTTTAGTAAATGTAGTCTTTGTATGATCAACTAAGGATTTAGTTGCTTCATTTTCACCTGTATTTGCGTCAATTAATTCAACATATAATCCTAGTGACTGTAATTCTCTTGTTAATACTCTAAATGATTCTGGAATCGATGCTTGTGGAATTGGCTTATCATGTGTAATCGAACTGTATACTTTGTTTCTACCAATCATGTCATCTGATTTGACAGTTAACATTTCTTGGAGTGTATGTGCAGCCCCATATGCATAAAGTGCCCAAACTTCCATCTCTCCAAAACGTTGTCCACCATTTTGAGCTTTACCACCCATTGGTTGTTGTGTAACAAGTGTGTATGGTCCAACAGAGCGTGCATGAAGTTTATCATCAACCATATGAGATAGTTTAATCATATACATGACACCAACTGATACTCTATTGTCGAATGCTTCACCTGTACGACCATCATATAATGTTACTTTACCATCTTCACCAAATTCAGCTAACATTTTTCGATCTAGTTCATGATTATATTTTTCAATATCAGTCATTTCCTCGATTGGTTTAGACGGTTTTATAGAATCTAGTGCTTTGTTTCTAGCTTCAGCCATAATAGACGTTAAGTCATGATCGTTTAACCCATCAAAAACAGGTGTAGCGATCTTAATGCCTAAGCTCTTAGCAGCAATTCCTAAATGTATTTCTAAAATTTGTCCAATATTCATACGAGATGGAACCCCTAGTGGGTTTAACATGATGTCAATGGGTGTACCATCAGCCATATGCGGCATGTCTTCTCTCGGTAATATTCTAGAGATAACCCCTTTATTACCATGACGACCAGCCATTTTATCTCCTTCAGAGATTTTACGTTTTTTAGCAATATATACTGTAATGGATTCGTTTACTCCACTTGGAAGAACATCTCCGTTTTTCTTAGAGAAATACTGGATAGATTGAACAATCCCGCCACCACCATGTGGAACTCTAAGTGATGAGTCACGATATTCACGTGATTTTTCACCAATAACAGCATGTATTAGTTTTTCAGATGGACTTGGTTCAAATACACCTTTTGGTGTGATTTTACCTACTAAGATATCGCCTTCTTTAACTTCACTACCAGGAATGACAATACCACGTTCATCTAAATTCTTTAAAGCATCATAGCCAGCATTTGGAACTTCACGTGTGATTTCTTCACGACCATTACCAGTTTTTAATTCTCTAGTTTCTATTTCATATTCATCGATATGAATAGATGTATAAACATCATCTTTAACTAAATCTTCAGATAAAATGATCGCATCTTCATAGTTATAACCTTCCCATGTCATAAATGCTACGGTAACGTTTCTTCCTAATGCTAGTTCACCACTATCTGTTGATGGACCATCAGCAATCGTATCTCCCTTTTCAACAAATTCGCCTTCTTTAACAATCGGTCTTTGAAGAACATTTGTATCTTGGTTAGATCTAAAGAAATTGATTAAGTTAAATGTTTTACTATCTCCCATGCCATAATCTTTTAATGTTTTAGCAGTCTGATAAGTAAATGCTTGTGTCGGGTCAAACAATACATTGTTTCCAACAATAATCTTATCATCAGGTTTTTGTGTAATTGTGATTTTTGTGCCATCTGCATAAGTTACAAATCCAGAAACATCAGAAACAATCACTGATCCAGAGTCTTTTGCGGCACGATATTCAATACCTGTACCAACAATTGGTGAATCTGGCTTAAGTAACGGCACTGCTTGACGTTGCATGTTGGCACCCATAAGTGCACGTGATGCATCATCATGTTCCAAGAATGGAATTGTAGATGTTGCAACTGATACAATTTGTTTAGGGCTAACATCCATATATGTAACTTCTTCAAGATCGAACATTGATGTTTCACCACGATGACGACCAATAACTTTTTCTTCAGTAATGATACCTTTTTCATCTAATACAGTTGCAGCTGATGCAATAACTTCATGATATTCTTCATCTGCAGTTAGATAATGAATATCTTCAGTAACAACTGGATCTCCACTTGTACGATCTACTTTTAAATATGGTGTTTGAATAAATCCATATTGATCTACTTTACCATATGTAGCAAGTGATGAGATTAGACCAATTGATGGACCTTCAGGCGTTTCAATCGGACAAATTCTACCGTAGTGAGAGTTATGTACGTCACGTACTTCAACGCCAGCACGATCTCTTGCTAAACCACCTGTACCAAGTGCAGAAACTCTTCTTTTTTGAGTTAACTCAGCTAATGGATTTATTTGATCCATGAACTGTGATAACTGTGAACTTCCAAAGAATGTTTTAATTGCACCAGCAAGTGGTGTCATATTAATAATATTAGAAGGTGTAGCATCAGCAAATGTTGTTGTAGACATTTTGTCTTTAATATTTTTTTCTGCTCTTGCTAAACCAATTCTAAATTGATTTTTTAATAATTCTCCAATTAATCTTAAACGACGGTTACCTAAGTGGTCAATATCATCAGTGTTTCCTAAACCATCATACATATTTAAGTAATAACTCATTGAAGCAACAACATCTGAAAGTGTAATATGTTCTCTATCTTCTCTTTGATCATTACCTAATACTTTAACTGGATAAATTCTTTCAGTTTCTTTATCTTTAACTGTAACTTCTATCATTTCAACAATAACGCCACTGCGTTCTTGTTCTTTTTCGTATATGTTTTTTGCACCAAAGAAATATTTAATTACTTTCTCATCTAAGGATTGACGATTTCTTCTTAATACTGCGAATACTTCTTCATTAATTACAGTATTTTTAGCGACTAGCACTTCACCTGTTCTTAAATTAATAATGTTTTCTTTAGTATATAGTTCATCTTCACCATCTGGTAGTCTAATAGCTAATATTTCATCTGGTGTTTCATTTTGTAAAGATTCTTCTTTTGGAATAACTTCTTTACGTAATACATGACGATTTTCTTTTAATAAATCGATAATAGAACGTGTAATTTTAGTTTCTTTTGGAACTAAAACCTCACCTGTTTGTGGATCAACAATATCAGTCGCTGTATATTGACCTTCGATACGTTGTAAAACATCTAATTTCTTATTAAACTTATAACGACCTACAGCAGCTAAATCATATCTACGACGTTCAAATAAGCGCATACGAACAAATTCCCTAGCAGCATCTGCAGGAACTTTTTCACCTTGTCTTAATTTAGAGTATAAATCGATAATTGCTTCATCGCTATTTTTAGTTTCATCTTTATCAAAAGTTGCATCCATGTATAATGATTTTCCAAACACTTCATAAATGTCTTTTTTCTTAGAAAAACCTAATGCACGCATCATAGTTGTCATTGGAACTTTCTTTGAACGATCCAACTTAGCGTACATAATATTTTTTGAACCTAATTCGTATTCAATCCAAGCTCCTCGTGTAGGAATAACTTGTGCTGAATATTTTGTTTGATTTAATTTTTTGTCTAATTCACTCGTAAAATATGCACCTGCAGAACGAATAATTTGTGAAACAACAACACGTTCAGCACCATTAATGACAAAAGTCCCTGATGGTGTCATAAATGGGATTTCACACATAAGAACAACGTTTTCACGCACTTCTCCAGTTATTGCATTTTCAAGTTTTACACGAGCAGAGAGTTGTTTCGCATAATTGACATCTCTAATTTTTGATTCTTGAATGCTAAATTTCGGTTCACTTAAATAGTGTTCTTCGAAATAAAGCTTTAAATCGCCATTATGTCCTTCAATGGGCGAAATATCTTCTAACAGTTCTTTAATCCCCTCATCTATAAACCACTTAAATGATTTTGTTTGTATTTCTATGAGGTCTGGTAAATCAATGTCATAGCGCATTTTAGAATAATTCCTGCGCTGTGCCTTTTTACCATAATTGACGTCACGATATTCCATATTCCACACTCCTATCGTATTTGGAAATCACGTATTTCTATTGTTTTTTTTCGCAAAAAAACAATATTATGCATTTAAATATATTATCATATATTTTGTAAATAGTCAATAAATATTGCTACTTTGTAGATAAAAGAATCCAATATCCTTTTTCTTTTGTTACTATCTCACAATTAGAGAATAAAGAGATTAATTTATTGTAGGTGGAGGGTGCACCTTGTTTTTTTTGTATGACACAATAAAAACTGCCACCACTGTTTAAATGTTCGTAAGCTTGCTCGTATAAATTAAAAATAATTTCTTTACCAGCTCTAATCGGTGGGTTCGTTACAATAAGGTCTGCTTTAACATCACATTGCTCAAAAAGATAACTTTGCTTGATACTTACATTATGAGTTTGATTTAGATCTTTATTCATCATCGAAAGATTAATTGCTCTTTGGTTAACATCGTACATGTAGATACTTAAATCTGGGTGGGTTTTTGCTAGATATAGACCGATGGGTCCATAACCACATCCCATATCTATGATTGTTTTTACATGAGCGTTGATTTCTATGTTTTTTAGCAACACATGCGTGCCAAAATCTAATTTATCTTTACTAAAAACACCACGATCTGTATAAAAATCAAGTCTTAAATCATTGATGTATATTTCTCTTTTTTTGATATCATGTTCTAAGTTTTTATCCTCTTTAAAATAGTGACTCATGATGCCCCCTATGACAGCGAAAAAACCCGAGATGATAATCCCAGGTTACTCTTCACTTCGTTAAATGTTATTTAACTTCAACAGTCGCTCCTGCATCTTGTAATTGAGTCTTTAATGCTTCAGCGTCTTCTTTCTTAATCTTTTCTTTGATTACTGCATCTGCAGTTTCAGTTAATTTCTTAGCATCTGCTAAGCCAAGACCTGTAACTTCACGTACAACTTTGATAACAGCAATTTTATTTGTACCGAAAGTTTTAAGAATTACATCAAATTCTGTTTGTTCTTCTTCAGCTGCTGCACCTGCTGCTGCTGGAGCTGCTGCTACTGCAGTTGGATCAATACCGAATTCTTCTTTTAAACCATCTACTAATTCTTTAATTTCTAATAATGTCATTTCTTTTAAAGCTTCAATAAAAGCTGCTTTTGTTAATTTAGCCATTTTTATAATTCCTCCTAATTAATTTTTTATTATGCTTCTTCACTTATCATGTTAAGTCCAATAGCTACTTCTCTGATTGGAGTTAACAAACCAACTGCTAACATTGTCAACATCGTTTCTCTCGATGGTAATGTAGCTAATTCATTAATCATGTCTAGGTTTGCGAACTTACCTTCCACAATACCTGCAGATAGTTTTACAACTTTGCTCTCTTTAGCAAAATCATAAACAATTTTTGCAGGAGCAACAACATCATCATAACTGATTGCTAAAGCCTTAGGTCCGACAAAAGTATCAGCCAATGCTTCATATCCAGCAGCAATCGATGCTCTTCTAGTAATGTTGTTTTTATAAACAGTAACTTCACAATTAGCTTCTCTTAACTGACTACGTAATTTAGTAAATTTTTCTACTGATAAGCCAGGGTATTCAAAAGCTACAACTGTTGCGGCACGATTTAGTTTTTCTGTTAAATCGCGAACGGCTTCTGCTTTACGTTCAATACTTGCTTTTTGCATGAAATGCCTCCTTTTAAAATAAAATCTCTCTAGAGCCAAAAGACAAAAGAGAGAGAGAAAATCAATATTCTTTCACCTCGGTAGGATATTAAGTCGTTAGACCCCTACTGTCTTTGGCATCATTTAGTTGTTTAATTCTTTGTTGTTATTTAACTGAATCTAATGAAACTTTTATACCAGGTGCCATACTTGAAGTAACTGTGACGTTCTTCATGTAAACACCTTTTACTGTAGCTGGTTTTAATTTAGCTAAAGTACTATAAAGTGTTTTGAAATTTTCAACCAATTTATCGTTATCAAATGATACACGGCCAATTGGTGCATGAATATTTCCAACTTTATCAACGCGGTATTCGATTTTACCATTTTTAATTTCGTTTACAGCTTTAGTAACATCCATAGTTACTGTTCCTGTTTTAGGGTTTGGCATTAAGCCTTTAGGTCCTAAAACACGACCAAGTTTACCTAGTTGAGCCATCATATCTGGTGTAGCTACCATGACATCAAAGTCAAACCAGCCACCAGCTATTTTTTGGATTAAGTCAGCGTCACCGACAAAATCTGCACCAGCTGCTTCAGCTTCTTTAGCCTTTTCGCCTTGTGCAATAACTGCAACTCTGGAAACTTTACCTGTACCATGTGGTAAAACGATAGCACCTCTTAAGTTTTGTTCTGCTTTTCTTGGATCAAGATTTAAGCGGAATGCTGCTTCAACAGTAGCGTCAAACTTAACAAATGAGGTTTTTTTGACTAAATCAAATGCTTCTTCGATTGCATACTTTTGATTTTTGTCAATAAGTTTTGCTGCGTCTTGGTATTTCTTTCCTCTTTTCATATTCTTCCTCCTAAAATGTGGTCTAGCGGGATATCCTCCCACAATTTAGATAGCTAATCATCTAAATTTTTAATCTACTACTACGATACCCATATTGCGTGCAGTACCTTCAATAATTTTCATTGCTGCTTCTACTGTGTACGCATTTAAGTCAGGCATCTTCTTTTCTGCAATTTCTTTAACTTGTGCTTTAGTGATTGTTGCAACTTTTTCTTTCTTAGCACTACCTGATCCAGATTTAATGTTAGCTGCTTTTTTAAGCAAGTCACTTGCAGGTGGAGTTTTTGTTACAAATGTGAAAGTACGATCATCGTAAACTGAGATCACAACTGGAACAACAAAGCCCATTGAATCTTTTGTTGCTTCGTTAAATTGAGAACAAAACGCTGGTATGTTAACTTGAGCTTGACCAAGTGCTGGACCGACTGGTGGAGCTGGGTTAGCTTTACCTGCTGGAATTTGTAATTTAACTACTTTTACAACTTTTTTTGCCATGAGACACAACCTCCTTCTTTACATAAGTATGTGGTATGAATATAATTCTTCCACTATGGTGTGTTTTCACACGCGATATAATTCTATCATTAAGTTATTAGAAAGTCAACAAAAAACGACACGAAATTATTTTATTTTTGCCCCAAATGGTAAGATCGCTAATTGAGCTAGTTTTATCCATTGAATGGCGAAAGGAATACCTATGATTGTTATTCCAAAAAATAGTGCGATAGCTAAATATCCTAGTGCCATCTCCCATCCAACTAAGATGGCCCAAATGATGTTTGCAATCGGATGTTTATCAAAGTTAGTTTTAACATTTTTACCAAAAGGTGTTAAAACAATTTCTGCGAATTTGAAACACTGTCTAGCAAATGGAATACCTATAATTGTTATCGAAAGTAATATACCTAAAATAATCCATAACAAACTTGCGATAAGTCCCCCAAAAATAAACCAAATAATATTACCTAAAAACCTCATGTATACACCTGCTTCCTTTAAATTATTATAACATCATTTTATAAAAAAAATGTAGCCTTTACCTAAAAGCTACATCCTTCATCATTACATGAAGCATCTTCATTTTGTTCATCTAAAGTTTTTAATGGGTGATCTTCTTGCCATATTTGATTTAATGCTTGATAAAAATAATCCGTTTGCTGAGCACCAGAAACACCATATTTTCTGTTAATAACAAAGAATGGTACGCCTTGTACACCAACTTTTCTTGCTTCATCAATTTGTGCGTTCACTTCATCTTTATACTGATCAGTTAATAATAACTCTTTTGATTTTTTTTCATCTAGACCAACCTCTTTTGCAAGTTTTGTTAATGTGTCTATATCAGATAAATTTAAACCATCCGTAAAATATGCTTTCATTAATCTTGTTGTTAGTTTTTCCTCAAGACCTTTTGTATTTGCATATTTTGCTAAACGATGTGCATCAAATGTATTTGTCATTTGAATAATATCATAATTATATGTTAATCCCACTGATTTGGCATTTTGTTCAAACATCTTAAATCTTTCTTTTGCTTGTGCTGGTGTCATGTTATGACCTTTCGCAAACGCTTCATATGCTGAACCTTCCATTTCTTTAGGTGCATAAGGATTAAGTTGATAAGCTTTGTAGATGACCTCTACCTCATTTTTGTGTTCGAATTTATTAAGTGCTTCTTCGAATCGTGTTTTGCCAATATAACAAAACGGACATGCAAAATCTGACCAAATTTCTATTTTCATATATAAAACCTCCATTTCACTTTTCTATTGTATCAAAAATTTAGAAAAAGAAAAGCATTTTACTTAAATTTTTATATTTTTTTAACTATTTGCGTTTTACAACATATCGTTTAATTTCCGTGATATGCTATTAAGTGAAGCGGAGGAAAAGTTATGAATACACATCCATATCATCAAGAAGATCACATGCATATAACATCTATTGAACTACTTTGTTCAGATATAGAACAATCTAAACTCTTTTATACAAACCTATTAGGATTATCTATTTTAGATGAAGATAACAATCGTATTGTGCTTGGCACAACAAAAACAAAAATTTTGACTATAATTAAGGGTAATGATCAAACTACACTCAATAAAACTTTAGGGCTCTATCATTTTGCATTATTATTGCCAAACGCTTCAAGCCTTGCTGCCGCTATTTATCGACTATCCAAAAACAACTATCCAATGTCTGGTTTAACTGATCACGGGGTCAGTATAGCTCTTTACTTAAATGATCCAGATGGCAATGGTATTGAACTTTATATAGATAGACAAAAAGAAGATTGGCCAATAATCAATGGTCACCTAAACATGTATACTAAAGGATTACATGATAATGTCATTATGAAAGAATTGCCTAATGAAATTCCTAAATTAATTGATGAAAAAACTATTATCGGACATCTACATTTCTTTGTATCAAATCTTAAAGAGGTTAAGCAATTTTATGTAGATATTTTTGGTTTTAACCAGATGCAAACATATGCCAATAGTGCTTTATTTGTAGCAGATGGCAACTATCACCATCACATAGGATTAAATACTTGGCAAAGACATGCATTACCAAGAAAAGAAAATGAAGTCGGTTTGATTTCATATCATTTACATATCCCTAAAATTAATTTTGACATAGTAAAACAAAAACTTAAGTCATATGGTATAAATCTTGACGCAGACTTAAAAGTAAAAGATCCTTTAGGGCAAATTATATATCTAGATGTTCAAGAACAAAAGTAACTTAAAAATTACTCCTTTAAAACGATACCTTACCCAAATAAGTAAGTTCGTTTAGGCGTGTTCCAACCTTTAAACCCTGTCCCTAAGGCATCAGGCTTACATTTTCTAATTATATTTAATGAGGCATTTAAATCAGCGTTGATGTATATGCCTTTTTTACTTTCATAAAGTCCTCTATTGATTCTTTTACCAGCATACGCTTTTTGATCAAACTGATCTTGATCGATAAAAGAT
>WPCH01231648.1_pt1 | contig 13323 bp, 12 predicted proteins | sample 5399881 | NCBI WGS metagenome assembly WPCH01 (sample SAMN12869468, study PRJNA574797) | sludge metagenome | isolation source: wastewater treatment of pH5 | place: China:Beijing | collected 2019-05-20
AGGCAGAGCACCCGGAACACCGAGGACAAAGTTGAAATGGAGGGGTGGTTTCACCAAACCAGCCTTTACCAAACGCATGGCATTGTCGATCATACCCGCCTCAAATACCTCAAACTCAGGCTTCACATTTCGCTCCAACATCATACGGGCTGCTTGCTCATAAAAGTCCTGGGGATTAGAAAAGATGTCCCGGCCAAAATTGCAGGTTCCAGTAGACAAGGTTGCCATCTCAGGATTGAGTTCTACGGGCTGCAAGCGTTCCTGGGCACTATGCCAGGTGGCTCCTCCTGTAGACGGCTGGAAGATGACAGGGCACTTCGATGCCACCAAGGCTTGAATTTCTCCATACACTTCCTTTCCCTGTGTTGGGCTGCCATCGGCTTTTCTGGCATGTACGTGAACAATGGAAGCTCCGGAATCGTAAGCCTCTCGCGCGGCTTGGCTAATCTCCTCCGGCGTAATGGGGAGATTTTCTTGTTGCTCTCTCGTCACTTCTGCACCTGTGAGGGCTGCGGTGATAATGAGTTTGGACATTCAGTCACCCCTTTCTTTGCTTGCCCTTCGGTACTACACACACACCCTTTGCCGTGGCTACGACTACGGGCTCCTCCAAGACATCCATGGCTGACGGCGCAAGATTAGGATCAGCCGGTCTGCTAATCTGTTTAAACGCCACGAACTCCATTTTCCGCGAGGTATTGCCCACTTCAGTAATCTCACCTACCGCCTCCAGAAAATCTCCTGCATACACAGGGGCCTTAAACTGAACATCACTATAGGTTAAGAACAACCCTTCATCACCATCATGACGAATTAGTAGCTCGGTCGCGCAATCACCAAAGAGCTGCAAAACAAAAGCACCATCCACCAAATTACCTCCATAATGAGCCTGGGCAGGGCTAACCCGAATCCGAATCACACTTTTCATTCCCATTCCTCCTTGAACTGTTTTACTCTATGTTACATTCTTCGAGCCAATTCCCGGGCGAGAAATGTACTGACATGACGGGCGGTCGTTCCAGGGCCAAACCCAGCATCAAAACCAAGTTCTGCCGCCAGGGGGCGATCGATACGGGGTCCGCCCACCACCATAATCAGGTTCTGCCGTAGGTTCTCGGCCTCTGCCATTTCAATTAACTCCGTCAGATTCTGAACATGAACATTCTTCTGGGTTACCACCTGCGATACTAGGACCGCGTCCGCCCGGAGTTCCCGGGCCTTCTGCAAAAGAACTGTATTGGGAACCTGGCTGCCCAGATTATGTGCTTCGACCATGGGGTATCGCTCAAGCCCATAGTTGCCATCATACCCTTTCATGTTCATAATGGCATCCAAGCCTACGGTATGAGCGTCCGTTCCAGTGCAAGCACCAACCACTACAATCTTACGGCCGATTTCTTTTTCGATGAATGCATTCACTTCATCAAATGTCAGAGCTTCATCCCCGGCCTCCACTACTGCAATTTGAGCAAGATCCACACTGTGGCGGCTGCTTCCATAGAGAATAAAGTGGCTGAAGCCATGAAAATCCTTCATACTGACTACCTGTACTCCATCTAGACCCATTTGCGCGGCCAAACGCTTAGCCGCTTCAAGTGCGGTGGGCCCTGCCGGGACGGGTAGGGTAAAACTCAACTGCACTTGCCCATCGCCCCGTGAGTCCCCGTAGGGTTTTATCACACTGTTTTGAGACTTCACCATGATCTCCCCTTCCCTCGTGTAGGGCCAATCCCCAATTCTTGCTGCATCTTTTCCATAAAGGGATTTCTATAGTCAATGCCCTTACGGATCACGCCATCGCCGCCCTTGCCTCCCTTTTGCGGGCGTCTAATGTCTGCAAAATAGCCCTCACTAATGGAGCGTTTCAAACCCTTTAACTCGATATCCTGCAAGAAATGCACCACCTGATCGATGATGGCCTCCGAGCGTTTTTGGATGATCCCTTCGGGTCTAAAAGTGATTTCTTGGGCCAAGTCCCGGGCGTTCTCCATGACGTACGAGGCATTTTCTAAGCTCAAAGCACGATCACTGAGGTGAGGTGTATGAATGGCTTCAGTAAGCATGCCAAGCAGGTGAATACTTTGACCCGTTATTACGGATGCCAAATTGAACATGGTGTTTTGCACATGACCCATAAAAATGTCGCCTGTCATATATTTTGTAGGGGGCATGTACTTCAAAGGTGCCTCCGGGAAAACCTGCCGAATAGTCTGTGCGATAGCTAACTCATATAAGAACCCGTTTCGCATTTTCGGATCCAGCTCAAAGGCATGTCCTAGTCCGAGCTGCCAATTCTGCAACCCTGCAGCGAGACCCATCTGCTCGTTGATAAAATTGGATGCCAGTACGGTATAGGCCTGTTCAAAGGCGTCTGCCGTTGTCAGATAATTGTCTTCCCCAGTGTTAATGATAATGCCAGCGTAGGCATTAAGCATACGAGAAAAATATTGGTCAGCAAAAGTGCGATCCATATTAATATCACGGAACAATATGCCATACATGGCGTCGTTAAGCATCATGTCCAGGCGCTCCAAAGCACCCATAGCAGCGATTTCTGGCATGCAAAGACCCGAGCAATAATTAACCAGCTGGATGTAGCGCCCCACCTCCTCACCAACTTCGTCGAGTGCCTCTCTCATCACGCTAAAGTTGGCCTGGGTAGCATAGGTGCCGCCAAATCCCTCCGTTGTGGTTCCATAGGGAACATAGTCCAGCAAACTCTGGGCAGTGGTTCGGATCACTGCAATGATGTCCGCTCCCTGCCTGACAGCGGATTTGGCCTGTTCTACATCGGCAAAGATGTTGCCGCTAGCAACGATTACATACTTCAAAGGCTCCTCGCCCATACCAAGGCTCCCTTGCAATGCCTCCCGCCTCTGGCGCTGCCTAGAGATGACGGCAAGGGCCTCTTCCCCGTGGGCGTCCATCACTCTCACGATCATATCGGGGTCCTGAACTGAAAGATCGCAAAGACGCAGGTCTCTCGCGCATTCTTCCGCAATTTGCTGTGGGGTTCGCTCCAAGGCTACCACCGCATTGGCGATCCAAAAGGCGATGCCTCGGTCCAAATAGCCTCCTTGGTTTACTTGATCTACAACGACATTGGCCAGAGGAATTCCTTCATGATTCGTACCGTCAATCCCAAAAAGACGCGCCACAGTACGTTCAATGCTCACTGTGGTATGGAGATAGATGTCTTCTTGTACATCAAGGGCAATTGAATTTGCCAGTTGTCTAGCTTTTCCGACCTTCTCTTTGTCCAATATTAATAACTGATTACTCATTGAAGGAGTCCCCCTTTTCTACGTTAGTGCCTGAAGCCAGAAGTTCTTGGGCCCTTGAAATAATTGGGCCTTCTAAGCCTAAAGCCTGGGCCACAACTACCGCATCGCTTTTGAGCGTTCGGATAGAATCTGCTAGTTCTAATCGATAGTCCATGTACTGCTGAAGGGAGCCCCCCGGAACCCGATCCAGACTGTCTAGATCCAAGCCTCTGACACGTAGATGGTAAATCCCTGCCACACGGGCTAAAGACGGGTAATGCGTGGTAATCACCGTCACGCTGGCTTTTTTACTAAGGGCCTCAATAATGGCTTGGGCTAGGCCAGCTCCTTCCATGGGGTTTGTACCATGGGCAATTTCATCAACCAAAATCAGACCTGCTTCACCACTTTTCTCAATAACATCCCGCAAAAAAACTACCTCCGCCGCAAAGGCGCTTAGGCCTTTAGGAATTTCGGCCGAGGTTAAGTGTGCCCGAATGAACCGACGAGGCTCAAATTCCATGAAGTGGGCAGGCACCATCAGCCCGTATTGGGCCAGAGCAGTAAGAAGACCCACAGTCTTGAGACTGGCCGTCTTACCACCCATATTAGGACCAGTTATCAGTGTAACACCCGACGTTATCTCAACGCAGAGGGGCGTATAAGCATACCCTGCCTTCACCACTTCTTCCTCCACCAATAGATGTCTTCCATCTTCAATGTGAATGGTGGACGTAGAACTAAGGTTAGGTTTCACTGCCCCGATGGCCAAAGCAAATTTGGCTTTGGCAAGAAGAAAGTCTAGATAAGCCAATTGCCCCAAGTTCCTGAGGAGTCGGGGAGCATGGTCTGCCACCACCGTGGTGAGCTGCACCCTGATTTGCTGCTTGCAATGCTCTTCTGCTTCCCTGACCCGAGTCAACCTTTCCCTCACACGATGCATTGCTTCATCTTCATGCAACCTAAAAGTGACGTAATGCGGGGTTTCCTGCATCTTATCCAACTTTGCCATGGCTTCAAGCTTAGCAATCTTCTGGTCATCTTTGCTACTGACTGTGATCTCCCCATGCATGGAAAGAATGCGACCGATTGCCTGGATCAATTGGCCATCCACTGCAGCTCGAAAGTCAGCCAGGGTCCCCTCTAAACGGATACGTTCTTGACGGGTTCGGGCTAGTTCATCGCTATAAGCATCAGATATGTAAAAGCTGTCATGTCCGCCCTGACCTAGGCTTAGATGTCTCTGGCAATCCCGACACGTATCTAAAGGTTCCGCCAGGCAAAAAGTCCAGTGAAGGCGTTCTAACTCTGCCTGGATCTTCTCTGCGATTGACAGAAGCTTCTTTACCTCATAAAACTCCATGTCGTCCAATATAATGCCTTTCATACTATGGTTGAGACTACCCTCAATATCCCGAGTTGCCCCCAATAAAAAGACCAAATTATCCGCTATTTTGGGATCGTCCTTGATATTTTTACTGATCTGCTCCAAACGCTGGAGTTCCTGTTGAAGTTCGGACGCTTCATGTGGCCCAAATGCAGTTGTTTTACGTTGGTAAGCTCTACCCAAGGATGAGACAGGAGTGATTCGCGCCCATACTTCATCAAAGCCCAGTTGGCGCCGTGTTTCAACATCAAGAAATTGCATCGAAGCCCTCCTCCCTTGGTCGGTAACGAATCCCTAAGTTCAAGTCATAGGTAGGAATTGGATACACTGCTTGTCCCACATCTGCAAGCAGGCGGAAGGGATCGGCATGACCGTAACTACTATTAAAAGGATTCACAGTGGCAGCACTAATTCGAATGGCGTTCAGCACTTGGAGCTCGGCTTGGTGAGACCTCAACCTTTGGAAGCCCTGAGTGCTCAAGAAGACGTGGGTGGGATCGGAAACAAGTAAAGTGAAAGTCACTGCTCCACTACCGCATGATAGGATCTTCAGAAGCACCTCATCGGTGAGCATACCCTGGATAAAAATGGCCTGAGTACCCGAGGTAACTTGGCCCGCGAGGCTATCAGGATTATGGAGAAAATCTTGCTGCGTAACCGTGCCCTGCAACACCCCATCTGAAAGCAAAACCAGTTTGGAATCTGTTTCGCAGATTTTCTCACGTTCTTCCCTCGGCCACTGGCCTTGCCAGGCAGGCAATCCTAGAATTTCCATTTGATGTCCGAGCTTCTCAAGCAAAAGAGAGCGATCCCAACTTGCCTCGGCACCAACTGCGAGTATCGTGGTATCGGTGACCATGGGAGCCGCCAAGGAACGGCGATCGACAGCGCCATCAACAAGAAACAAGTCTACCCCAAGCTCTTCCAACTGCTTCTTAACTAAGGCTAACTCATGACGGGTTCCTGGACCTGCTAGCATAGTCTTGCCTACGCTCAGTGCCCGAGCCAAAACCACTTCTCCCAGGGGAGTCATGACGCCAGTGGTGCCAAGAATCTCGTAATCCAGGTCGCTTTCCAGAATTAAAGCCCTGGCGTTGACCACAATCTGCCCGGGGCTAAGTAACACCTGAGGTTTATCATGGTGCAAGAGACTGTCCCGTTCGTCCCCATCGAGTCCGATCGTTGTTATGGCCAAGTTGATCCCGAGCTGGGTGGCATCGGTAAGCAGCCTGTTAAAGGTAAAGGTCTTGCCGGTATTCTTGCCTAAGCCAATCACAGAAACGGATCGAAAGCCCAGGTCTAGAATCTCTTCTACAAACACCTACACCCACGCCCCTTCCTACACAACCAACCTGCTACACATAAATGTCTGAGAACAACTGTCTCAGTTTAGGGTTCTCCCGCAAAACCTGAAGGGTGATCAAGGCGTGGTTTTTTGTGTAGCCGTTACCAATGAGCATATTCACATCTTTGCCTATCCCTTCGGCACCTAGGGCGGCAGCGGTAAAACTCGTAGCCATGCTAAAAAAGTACACTGTTCCTCCATCGCGAGTACAGAGGATGGAGGTCATTTCGGTCTGAGGAATGTTTACGCAATTCATGGTGAGATCTGCCAAACCACCTGCAATCGCTGTTTGAAAGGCTCGCAGGCAATCGACTGGCTTCGTTGCATCCACATCCAAAATAACGTCGGCCAGGTCAAGCTGGCGGATGCGGTTCACGGCTGTCTGGCCATAATCCATGGCAATCACCTTGCCCGCCACCCCGGCACGTTTCTTCGCCTCATGCAAACATAGGCTACCTGACTTTCCCCCTGCTCCCACTATGAGCACTGTATCGCCTGGCTTCACCAATTTAGCGGTTTGGGCTGGAGCACCTGCCACATCCAACGCGGCTAATGCCAGCTTTTGCGGCAGATCGTCTGGTAAGACTGCATAAAGGCCGCTCTCAAAAAGAACCGCCTGGCCCAAAATGTCCACCTGGGCGGTGTCTAAATGGATCTCCTTTATTTCATGAATAACCAAGGGCGTGAGCGTCAATGAAACCAATGAGGCAATGCGGTCTCCTACCTGCAAATCACTTTTTTCCTGGAGATCGCTGCCAATGGATGCAACAGTACCAATGAACATTCCGCCGGAACCGGTCACAGGATTATGGTGTTTTCCCCTTTCCTTGACGATATCCATCATGATTTCGGCAATGCGCATTTTATCATCGCCAGCTGCTTTGCGGATTTGTGTAAAACTAGCAGAATCAATATTCAGCGTCTCGACATCAATCAGGATTTCGTTGGCCTGGATCTCTAAACGATTGTCAAGGCGCTGGGCTCCTTGCGGAAGCGAACCAACGGGTTCGATCACCCGGTGGGTACCAAAAGGACAAGCGACAATCACTGGCATACTCCCCTTTATGGATTATTGCGAAAACCATCCAAGTTATTTTACACTTTCCTCAATAATAACACATACCCCTCCAAATTTGAAGAGATCTAAAAATTAGGAGGGGTATTTTTCCATTTAGATTAAATTCATTTCAAGGATTAGCCTAGTGCTTGTAGGGAGGCTACAACCTGGGCAGCAATGCCTTCTTCGCGACCCACAAAACCCAATCCCTCGGTAGTGGTTGCCTTGACATTGATCTTGCCCTCGGATATGGCCAACGCCTGGGCCAATTCTCGGCGCATAACACTCTTCCAGGCTCCGAGCTTGGGCTTCTGAGCCATGATGGTAATGTCTATGTTGTTAATTATGAGCTTTTCTTGGCTGAGTATCGCCAAGACCTTATCTAAGAGGATTAGGCTGGAGATCCCCTTGTATTCCGGGTCTGTGTCAGGAAAAAGCTCCCCGATATCGCCCCGCCCCATAGCTCCTAGGAGGGCATCCATCAGGGCGTGGGTCACCACATCGGCATCGGAATGCCCGAGCAACCCTTTCCCGTAGGGAATCTCTACTCCTGCCAAAATCAAAGGTCTATCCTCTACCAGACGGTGGACATCGTAGCCAAAGCCCACCAAGGGGATTCCACCAGCCCTAGACAAGTCTTCTGGCGTGGTGATCTTGATGTTGGCATATTCTCCTTCTACAATGTGAACGGCATGCCCAATGGCTTCCACAAGGCCACAATCATCCGTGGCCACAATCCCCTTCACCCTTGCTTCTTCATGGGCACGTAGCACCAAGACATAGTCGAAAATCTGCGGTGTCTGGATCGCCCAAAGCTCGCCACGATCCGGCGTCTCCACCACTAGCTTGTCCTGAACCTTCTTGATCGTATCTTTGACAGGAACCGCCATTCCTACCGCGCGGCATTCTTGGGCAGCAATCAAGCCCTTTCGCACCAACTTTGGGGTAACGAAGGGTCTGGCACCATCATGAATAATCACAAGCTCAGTATTGGAGGAGAGGGCTTTGAGCCCCAAATAGACACTTTCCTGCCGCTCTGTACCCCCCAAGACTACTTTTGTATCTTTGTTTACAACTGTTTTTTGCACTAGTTCTGTAATAGCTTCCTGATCAACACTGCTTGTAACAACGATCAATTCCGACACTTCCTCCATAGAGCCAAAACAGGCCAGACTGTGGGAGAGGACCGGTTTACCCTGGAGGGGTAAGAGTACCTTATTCTCCTGGGCGCCCATGCGTCTGCCTGAACCAGCGGCAGCTATGACTACTCCAACTTTCATTGCGCCAACTCCTTTTAGCCACGATTAACCGTCAAAAAGGCCTGATGTATTAGGACATCAGGCCTTTACTCTTATAAACTTATAATGCCCGTTCCATAGCTTTAGGTTTAGCAAAAATCATGCGACCTGCTGCTGTCTGGAGAACACTCGTCACCAAGACCGCAACCGTCTGCCCAATGTAGCGACGACCTCCATCCACGACGATCATCGTTCCGTCATCCAAATACCCGACGCCCTGACCTTGTTCCTTGCCATCTTTGATCACCTGGACCTTCAGCTCCTCACCGGGTAATACAACCGGTTTGACAGCATTGGCAAGCTCGTTGATGTTTAGGACGGCCACTCCCTGCAACTCGCAGACTTTATTGAGGTTGTAATCATTCGTAACAACCTTGCCCCCCATGTCTCTGGCCAGCTTAACGAGTTTTGTATCCACCTCATTAATCTCAACATAGTCTTCTTCCACGATGCGAACATGCGAATAGGGTTCTTTTTGAATCTTACTGAGAATATCCAACCCTCGCCTGCCGCGATTACGTTTCAAGACATCCGAAGAGTCAGCAATATGTTGTAACTCCTCTAACACAAATCCCGGGACAACCAAGTCTCCTTCGAGGAATCCTGACTTGGTGATATCCGATATCCTTCCATCAATGATAACACTAGTATCAAGTATTTTGGGGCTTGCGTTTGTCGCAACAGCATTGGACCTTATATTCCCCCGTGTGCGAGAAAGCGCTTCGGGTAAATCATCTGTCTTTCTAAGCCCTACCATGAGGCCAAAATATCCCAATACTACACCGAGAATGATGGGGAGATAATCTCCCACATAAGGGATTCTTAATAAAGGAACCGAGATGATCAATGCAATAACCCAGCCACTTATTAAACCAACCATGCCCCCGAGCAGTTCGTGGGTGGGGGTCTTCAACAAGGCCTGGATCGTCCTTTTGCTTCCCCTTTTCATTCCTCCCATAATCGATGGACCTACCACAATTCCTACTAAGAAACCGACAAAAATAAACAGACCAACTAAATAACTGCCATCAATGAATCCAGCCATCGCGCCTGAACTAAGTAAAAGCAATGCACCAGAATAACCCAGGGCCGCGCCGATGGCGGCAAACAAAATCCTACCGAATATGAACAAACTTCGCTTCACCTCCCACTACCCACTATGATAAATGCATTCGATAGTATAGCTCGTTCAAGTTGTAGTATCTCCCATTTCCTCGTGAGTATTCTTCTCGTCCCAAAACGTTGTCTAGAGCATTAGTTGCCTGAGGTTTCTCCCCCCTACTCTTCAAAAATTTTGGCGATTTTCCCAGCAATTTGCTCTTCCGTGGAGTCTTGAGCAATTACCAGTTCGCTCAGAAGTATTTGCCTTGCGTTATCGAGCATTTTACGCTCGCCAGTGGATAGACCCTTTTCGTTTTCTCTAATGGTAAGATTACGTACAACCTCAGCCACTTCAAAAATGTCTCCACTTTTTATCTTCTCCATATTGGCCCGATAGCGACGGTTCCAGTTTGTCGACATGGTTGACTGTTCGCCCCTGAGAATCTTGTAGACGCGCTGAACTTCCTCGTCATTAATGACCTGACGAAGACCCAGTTCCTCAACGGATTTCATGGGGATCATCACCTTCATATCGCCAATGGGTAACGCCATGATATAGTACTCCTGCTTCTCCCCGAGTACTTCCCGTTCTTCTATGGCCACGATAATACCGGCACCGTGCATGGGGTAGACCACGTTATCTCCCACATTATACATCGCGCAACCTCCTTTAACAAAACAACGATCCTTACAATAAATTTACCACTTTACGCCCTCAAAGTCAAACTGAGACACGAAAAGGGCTATTCTTCATAGGTTGACAACCGATTTTCAAAAGCTTTATAATGAAACCGACAGATGTTTCCTACGACCCAATATCGCTTGCGACTAAAAAAGATGGCGAGAGGACGTGACCAAGATGACAAAGCCAGCTAACACTTGTCATCATTTCCAAGCTAACGTACAAGAAAACCTTGTGCGCCATTACAGCATCATGGATATCACTTCCAAGTTTCAAGAAACCAATGCACGGGTAAACAGAGCCCTGTGCAGAGCTGTAACGGACTGTGGATGTATCAACATAAGCGCCTCGAAGCAGCTTTTACCAGATGACTGCTCCTTCGAAGATGTCCGGGAACATATTCATTCCCATCTCACTGGACAGCTGTGCGAGAACTGCCGTGAGGTTATGGAAGCCGAGGTTGGTCAAAACCTGTTTTACTTAGCTGGATTGTGTAATGCCCTGGGGCTCGATCTCGAAGATATCCTCGATAAAGAGGGCAAACGGGTTAATACCCTAGGCATGTTCCATCTCCGCTAGATATGACTGTCCACCAACACTTGCTCACGCAAGCGGCGCAGACCTTCTTTAATCGCTCTCGCCCGCACTTCACCAATGCCTTCCACATCGTCAAGCTCTTCAATAGTAGCCTCCATAACCGAGGAAAGGCTGCCGAATGTCTTCACTAGGTTTTCAATAACAGGCATGGGCAAACGGGGTATCTTGGCCAAGACACGATATCCCCTTGGGGCGACAGCCTGATCGAGGCCAGTCATGCTTCCTCCATATCCCAGTGTTTTGGCGATTGCTCCCAGGTTAAGGAGATCATCCGAAGCCATGTCTTCCAGTTGGTTCCATCCATCTTGGAGATTGCCCGCTGTATGATGGTCTTTAAAGACCAGGAGTCCCTCATCTTTAGTGTCGGCCATGAGCTCCTCGAGCTGCATTCTCACGAGACGCCCCTCTGACCCCAGTTGAACCACATACCTCTCGATTTCCCACGCAATTTTGTTCACCATCTGACTGCGCTGTAGCACCGTGGCCACATCGGTCAACGTGACTAGATCTTCAAACTCCAATGCACTTAAGTTCGTTAAGGATTGCTGGAAAACACTCCGGTACTTTTCTAATGTTGATAAGGCCTGGTTTGCTTTAGCCAAAATCACGCTTACTTCGCGGATCACATACTTCCAGCTTCCCCTATAAATGGTAATGATATTACGCCGCTGTGATATGGAAATCACGAGTTGACCCGTTTGCTTAGCAACGCGCTCCGCGGTCTTGTGACGTGTACCAGTTTCGAGGCTGGGAATCATGCTGTCTGGAACAAGCTGAGTATTAGCATAGAGAATTTTCTTGGCATCGCTAGATAACACAATGGCCCCATCCATCTTAGCCAGCTCATAAAGGGAGCCTGGATACATCTCCGCGTTGATGTAAAAGCCACCGTTAACTAACTCCAACACCTCTGGTGTATCTCCTATGACAATCAAACCGCCCGTCTTAGCCTTCAAGATGCTGTCAAGGGCCTCGTAAAGTTGAGTACCTGGCGCAACCATCACTAAATGTTCTAAAAGCATGTCATTGTCTCGCATGAACTCACCTTTTCACCGCAATTTTCAAAGCTTCTTGGATAGTACTGACTCCATAAACCTTAATCGGCTCCTGCCCTTGAACATTGCCCTTAGGTATGATGCAACTTTCAAAGCCCAGGCGATGCAACTCCGCCAGGCGCTGATCCATGCCTCGAACAGCCCTAATTTCTCCAGACAGGCCCACCTCACCCAAGACGGCGCACAGTGGTTCAACACTCACATTAGACACACTACTGGCCACCGCCACGGCCATACCCAAATCCAAGGCCGGTTCCTGCAATCTAAGACCGCCTGCAATATTCAAAAATACATCTTGGGTCTGGAGAGGATAGCCTTGGCGTTTTTCTAGAACCGCGAGAATAATGGAGAACCTTTGGTAATCAACGCCTGTGGTCTGCCTGCGAGGGTTACCCCCAAACGGGCTTGGGGCCACCAGCGCCTGCACCTCCACAAGAAGGGGACGGGTTCCCTCCATATACGGTACCACGACAGAGCCAGAACTGTTTTCTGGGCGTTGGGATAACAAGAACTGGGAAGGGTTCGCCACAGGAACCAGGCCACGGCCCCCCATTTCGAATATACCCACTTCATGTGTGGACCCGAACCGATTTTTTACCGAACGGATAATTCGGAAGCTCGTGTGCACTTCTCCTTCGAAATACAATACGAAATCCACGGCATGTTCTAGCACCTTGGGCCCCGCTAGATTCCCGCCCTTGGTCACATGCCCCACTAGGAGTATAGAGGTATCGCTCCCCTTAGCCAACTGTAAGAACCGCCCCGTGGACTCCCGAACCTGGCCCACGCTACCAGGAGGAGACGAAATTTCTTCTACGAACATGGTTTGAATGGAATCCACGATAACTAAGACTGGTTGTTCGCTTTGGATCACTTCACAGATTGCATTGGTATTGGCCTCGCTAAGCACAATCAGCTCTTCGGCCACAGCGTCAAGGCGGGTTGCCCGCAATTTAAGCTGGGCCAACGATTCCTCACCAGTAACATATAACACTTTGCCGATCTTGCGGGCCACTTCGCTCGCCACCTGCAAAAGGAGAGTTGACTTGCCAATCCCAGGGTCGCCCCCAATTAAGCCTAGACAACCTGGTACCAAGCCACCACCTAAGACACGATCAAGCTCTTCAATGCCCGTGCTAAAACGAGATTCAGCACGGTCTTCGATCTTGGTTAAGGGTAAAGGCTTACTCTTGGCCACCCAAGTGCGGGTGCTCTTATTGGTAGGTTGGGCCGTCTCTTCTACGAGAGTGTTCCACTCCCCGCAGGTCGGACATTTGCCCATCCAACGAGGGCTTTCGGATCCACAATCTTGACAGACAAATACCACAGTTTTTCTAGCCACAGCCTACCCTTTCTATGTTCCAAATTTTCCTACACTTCTATTATACCACCAGAAAAAGGAGTGCACAACTACCGGGCAGGCAGCTTGCACTCCCTAAATCTATCGAAAATTTACTTGGATTTAGTAAAACACAAACTCCCCTTCTTTAGAGTCTACAGTTACTGTACCGCCTTCTCCAAAGGTTCCCTTGAGAATT
>WPCH01300562.1_pt1 | contig 13313 bp, 10 predicted proteins | sample 5399881 | NCBI WGS metagenome assembly WPCH01 (sample SAMN12869468, study PRJNA574797) | sludge metagenome | isolation source: wastewater treatment of pH5 | place: China:Beijing | collected 2019-05-20
CGCGCAGCCCCGCGGCGATCGCCTCGTCCGGCGCGGCGTGTCCGATCCGAGACGACGCCTCGAGGGCGGTCCGGCCGGGCGATCTGTGAGTGCGCTGAGCGCGACCGACGGTCGTCTCCTCCGCACTCAACGACAACGCGCCGTCCGTTGCGATCCCCGGGCGCGACGGGTCGACGGTCACGGTGATCCTCTTCGTCGGCCCGCGGCGCCTGGCTCGCTCGTCGTCGCCGTCAGCCCATCATCGGGACGACGGGGCGCACCTCGACAGCGCCGTCCCACGCCGCCGGGATCTGGGCGGCGAGGGCGATGGCCTCGTCGAGGTCCTCGCACTCGAGCAGGTAGAAGCCGCCGAGGACCTCCTTGGTCTCGGCGTAGGGGCCATCACTGGTGACAACCTCGCCGCCACGGGCCCCGACGACGCGGACCGTGGTGGCGGTGGCGGTCGGGAAGAGGGCGGCGCCGCCCCGGATGTGGTCGGCGGCGATCTCACCGAACTTCGTGTAGTCGGCGGTGGTCCCGGCCTCCTCGGGCGACGACCAGTCGGCGTCACGGCTGTAGATGATGGCGGCGTACTGCGGCATGGGGCTGTCTCCTCGGTTGCGACCGGCGCTGATCGCCAGTCTCATCGCAGAGACGATCGGGGTGTCGACAAAAGGACACCCCAACTTCGATTTCTCCGGCGACCCTCTTCGCCTGGTCTCGTAAGGCCGCGGCGGCGGTGGTCCCTGGCGCTGGGTTGCGCCGCCGTCGACGCCTTCTCGACGGATCGACGGCGCCCAGGCCGATCCGTCATTGAACGGTCGGCGGCGGCACCGGCAGCGAGCGGGGTGCACCGGCGATACTCCTCTCATGACCGTGCCTGCTCCGGACGCCACGGCGTCGGACCCCCCGCCGCCGGCGCCGGTCAGCGGTGTGTCCCACCTGCAACTCGTGGTGGGCGACGTCGCCGCGAGCCGCGACTGGTGGACGCTGGTCCTCGGCATGCAGACCCTCTACGAGGGGGAGGCGGGAGACGTGGTGGCCCTGCGCCACCGTCCCAGCAAGGTGGTGATCGTGCTGTCGGCCCGAGCCGCTGGGTCCGTCGGCCCCGGGGACCGCCTCGACCACGTGGCCTTCGCCGTGGCCGACCGGGCCACCCTCGACACCTGGGTCGACCACCTCGACGAGCTCGGCATCGAGCACCCCGGCGTCATCGACGAGTTGGGCAACCACTCGCTGCAGCTCGTCGACCCCGACGGCATCCACGTCGAGCTGGTGGCGCCGCCGGCCCGCGGCTGAACCTCGGCTCCCGTGGCCCCGGTCGGCGGCCCAGAGGCAAGGGACGACCCTGCGGCGACCGGTTGGCGGCCCGACCGGGAGAGCGCCCGACGGGTCCCGTGGTTCTCGGAACGCTCGAGCCGCCAGTCCCGGCGTCAAGGCTCCGAGAACGAACGAGCCGCACCGCCCCACCGGAGACCGTGACAGGTCCCATGATTCTGGGAATACAAGTGCCGCCGGCGGGTCGGGCTGCCGGCGCCGGTGCGCGCCAGGTCCAACGCTGACGTTGCTCTGCTGTCGGCTGGCCTCAAGCCTCCGAGAACGGAGCACCACGCGACCCGGGCGCGGTCGCCAACCACGAGGCCGACGGATCTCCCCACTCGTCGCCCGGGTGTCGGTCCCGATGGCGGCCGCACGCCGCCGGCATTCAGGCCCAGCCGCCGGCATAGGCCGTGAACTGGCCCGTGGTGAAGCCGCTGGTGCCGTCGACGTAGGGCAGGCAGAAGGAGGCGAACTCCTCCATGGTGCCGAGGCGTCGCATGGGGACCTGCGCCTCCACCTTCTTGCGGACCTCCGGGTCGACCGCGCCGGTGGCCCGGAGGAACTCAGGGAAGTCCATGAAGTTGGTGCCGACGGCGTTCACCTGAACGCCGGTGCGGGCCACTTCGTCGGCGACGTTGCGGACCAGGTGGGTCGCCGCCGCTCGGGCCGAGGAGTACAGCGGCGCGCCGGGCGTGGGTCGGGCGGCGGAGGCGCTGGTGATGATCAGGATCTGCCCGCTGCCGGCGGCGACCATCGGATCCACCGCGGCCTTGAGGAAGTGGTACGGCGCCTCGAGGCACCCTCGCAGAACCTTGTGGAGGTCGTCGATGGTGGAGTTGACGAAACGGCCGACCACGATCTGTCCCGAGAAGGCGACCGCGGCGTCGACCTTGCCGAAGCGCTCGATGCCGGCGGTGATCAACGCCGGGGCAGACGCCGGGTCGGCGAGGTCGCGCACCCCTGTGACGACCTCGACGGCGGCGGCGCCCGCCTCGAGCTCCTCGGCCAGGCCCTCTGCGGGATCACCGAGGACGAGATCGTGGCCCCGGGCCGCCAGCGCTCGAGCCAGCGCCGGTCCGACATAGAAGCCGGCGTCGGCAACGACGGCAACTCGCGGGCGGGCGTCCTCGGACGAGGTGGGAGCGTCGGCCATCGTGTTTCTCCTGAGCTCGGCGGCGTCGCCCGAGCCTAGGTTCTGTCAGTTGCTGTGTCGATTGTTCACCGCCGGTCCGCCCGGCGCCGACGTCAGGCCATGCCGTACGCGTGGGTGGGGCGGAGCCGCAGGACCAGGCGACGGTCCGCGACCATCGCGGCGCGGTACTCGTCCCAGTCCGGGTGCTCACCCTGGAGCGCTCGATAGAGCTCGACCAGCTCGTCCACCGTGGCATCGGTCGGTGAGCTCGCCCCCGGGGCCAACTCGGCGACACCCTCGATGACGACATAGGACCAGAAGTCGTCCGCCGTGACGTGCAGGGAGACCCGAGGATCCCGGCCGGCGTTCTTCGTCTTGGCCCGGTCGGCGGTGACCGAGATCCGGATCACGCCGTCGTCGCCGAGCCCGTAGGCGATGTTCGACAGCTGCGGCCGCCCGTCCGCCTTGAGGGTCACGAGCACCCCCCGATGCTTCGGTCGCACGTACTCCAGCGCCTGGTCCAGTTCCATGATCCGCCCAACCCCCGCCCCTCGCCCTCGATTCCCGCCCAGCGGCCGGCGCCTACATCGTCCGCGTTACCGCGCGTGGCGGTCTGCGCTCCACTGCCACAGATCGACGGGTTGCTCTACCACGTCCTGAGTGACGACCGGCAACAGTCCAAGAACCGTGCAGGCAAAGAGGTCCCAGCCCTCGAAGCCCGGTGGGTTATCGACCGAGATCGCATCAGCGTCAACCTCGACGCGAAGGATGAGACCCTCGAGCAACGCCGTCAGCAGCGTAGCCAGCGCGTCGTAAGTGAAGGGAGGGCGAAGCCTCAAGCCGTAGGCGTCGAAGACAGTGCGGTAGAACTCGACCCACTCCTCTGCGACCGCCGTGTACTGCGCTGCGAGCCGTTCCCGTACATCCGGATCCGCTCGAAGCCAGAGCGCTACTTGAAGGCGGAAGTCACTGTTTCCGAAGAACTGGTTCGTGTTATCGGCGCACACGGCCTTCACAAGTTCGTGCAGGCTCATCCCGCCAGCGGCGGCTTCCCGAACCTGAGCGTCAACAGAAGTCCGCAGGGAGTACGGGACAGGGGACAGGAGCAGGCCGAGCAGCTCGGCGCGATAATCGTCCTGCGATTCCCAGTAGTGGTACAAGGCACCGGTCGACACGTCGGCGCGCCTTGCGACCTCGCTTAAGCGGATGTGGTCGAGCAGGTCAGAACCGGGCGCCTCAAGCACCATCGACCGCCCCACGTCGAGCAACCGCTGTCGAGACGCGACGGATCGCGCCGAGCGCTTGGATCTGCTTCCCACGGGAGGAGCGTACTCGTCACCACTCGACCGAGTTCCGTTCCGCCGAGCTACCTCAGCGATTCGGCCACCGGCGTGGCCGCTTGCGCGCGGAAGACCGGATCGCGGTGACCTCGCGGCGTGATCAGACCCACGAACTCCGGCGGTGGTACCGGCTTGGAGAACAGGAAGCCTTGCCCGAGATCGCACCCAAGATCTCGAAGGGTCTCCAGCTCCACGTGGGTCTCGATGCCCTCGGCGACCGTCGTCGCGCCGATCCGTCGAGAGATGTCAATGATCGCCTTCACCACGGTCGGGTCCGTGGCGACCGAACCAAGGCCGTCGACGAAGCTCCGATCGATCTTGATGACGTCGATCGGGAACCGTTGGATGTAGCTCAAGGACGAGTAACCAGTACCGAAGTCGTCGACAGCCAGTTTCACGCCGAGACCCCGCAGTTGCTCTAGGCGTTCCTTGCAGCCGCTTCCGTCCTCGACCAGAAGGCTCTCGGTTATTTCGATGACCAAGTTCTCGGGTGGCACGCCGGCGAGTTGGAGTGATCCCGACACCACATCTACCACTGATGAGTCGCGAAGCTGGAGCGCCGAGAGATTCACATCCAGCGTGAAGTTCGGACCAACCAGATCTCGCTCCAGCCATACGCCCAGCTGCCGGATCGACTCCCTGAGGACCCACGCGCCCATCGGGACGATGAGACCCGTGTCCTCCGCAAGCGGAATGAACGCACCTGGCGCGAGAATCCCGCGTTCGGGGTGGCGCCACCTGATAAGCGCCTCGGCACCTCGCAGCGTGTGTCCATCCATGTCCAGGATCGGCTGGTAGTAGAGGACGAACTCACCTCGTTCTACGCCGCGAGATAGCGCTCCGCTGAGCTCCATTCGCTCAGAGATCGACTCGTGCATCTGCTCTCGGAAGAGAGCGTGACTTCCCTTGCTCTGCAGCTTGGCTGTGTGCATGGCCATATCGGCGTTTCGAATCAGGATCTGGGAGGTTCGTTGTCCGTCATGGCGACGCGCAATACCTGCGCTCGCTGAGATCGAGATCGTGCGCCCGCCGAGCAACACAGGTTCGCTGATCGAGTCCAGCAGGCGCTCGGCGATAGCGATCGCTTCGAATTCGCCGCTGATTGGCTCAATCATCACTGCAAACTCGTCAGCGCCGAGGCGTGCCGCAGAATCGGACAGCCGGAGGCAGTTGCGGATCCGCTCGGCGATGACAACGAGGACCTGATCACCAATATCGTGACCCATGCTGTCGTTGATCGTCTTGAAGTCATCGAGGTCGACGATCATCACCGCCAGGTTCTCAGGCCCTGCGTTGGGTCGGTTAAGGGCCTCGCCCACGGCATTCGCAAAGGCCTCGCGGTTTGGCATGCCAGTCAGCGAATCGTGGAGCGCTTGGTGTTTGAGACTTCGTTCGAGTTCCCGATTGTCCGACACATCGCGTGCGTTGAGTACAACACCACCGACCGCCGGTTCTGTTCGCAGATCGGTCAGGGTGAGATCGAGCGTGTGCAGACGCCCGTATCGATCAGGAACTCGGACCTCCGTGCGCCGCTGCGTGAACTCAGGCGTATCCCATAGCTCCGAGTAGGCCAACTCACTGGTCTCGGCATCCTCGAGCAGATCAAAGGCGTTCTTGCCCACCAACTCCTCAGGGCGGTAGCCGAGCGTGGATGAGATCGACGGGCTGAGGTAGATGAACGTGCCTTCACCATCGAGTACGCCGACAACATCGGTCGAGTTCTGAACAAGCGCCCGGAACCGCGCCTCGCTGTTCGCTAGCTGCGCCTCGGCGGTGCGGCGGTCCGTGATGTCGCGAGCCGTCACGACTAGGCCCTTGATCTCCTCCTCAGCGCGAAAGTCTCGTGCCACCACTTCCACCCAGCGAACCTGGCTCTCATCGCACCCGAGGCGAAGTTCGATGGGATCGGAGGTGGACTGCTGTCGAAGTGCCGCACGGATCATCGAAATGCTCTTCGCCCGGTCTCGCTCGTTGACAAAGTCCGTCAACACCCGACCGATCAGCGCGTCGGGTTCGACTCCTAGGAGGTGTCGAGCGGCGGGACTGGTGAATGTGATCCTGCTCTCGGCATCGACCACGCAGACGAGGTCCGACGAGTTCTCGAACATCGCCCGGTACCGACGCTCGGTGTGTTGCAGCGCAAGATCCCGACGGAGCTCAGCACTCTGCAGGGCGAGACATGCCTCCCATGCAATGGAGTCGAGCACCCGTTCGGTGGCACGATCAAGGTGGCCCTCCGCTGTCAACATGGCCAGTCCTCGCATGCCGCCATCGACGATCAGCGGGAGCAGCATGGACTCGGCTTCTGCGTCGAGGAACCCGACCAGTCCGGGTGAAGTGCTGAGGCGGCCCGGAACCCGGCATAACCGCCCTTCCCGAAGCGCCTTGAAGACCGTCGCATCGACATCGATCGCCACCGCTCCCATGGATCCGCTCCGGTCGATCCAATCGGGCTCGGACGTCGCGGCGATTCGCAAACCGTTCCCGCGTTCGAGGAGGACGAGGCCACTTACGGGCCGGCTCCGTTCGGCGACGCGCAGTACACCGCTGAGAACGGCCTTGGCGATCTCCTCTGACTCAGCAGCGCTAACGAGGCGTTCGGCAGTAGCTGCACGGATGCGTTCTCTCGCCACACTGCGCTCGTTCGCCCGGACCAGGTCAACCATCCGCGCCAGGACCAAGAGGGCGACGATCGCCGATCCCACAGAGGTCAGCACGATCTGCAGTCCATGCTGCGCTCGGACCTCGACGAAGAGCAGGAGGGGCACGACGAGCACCGCGGCAACAGAGATCGCGAGACGTCGCCGGGTTAGTTGAGGCTCCCGCAGCTCAGGACGATCGGTGAGTCTTCGTACCTCTGGGTTGAGGACACCCGCGGCGTAGGCGATGAAGGCCACCGGAAACGCGAAGGAGATTACCCAGCCAGCCTGCTCCACACCCATGTCGTGGAGGATCGCCCCGGTGTCGATCACGAACAGGACGAACATGCTGAGTGCGAGGAGGTAGTAGCTGGGATTGCGCTTGCCGGGCCCCACTGCCAACAACGCCGTGGCCACCACGAGAGCGATGGTGATCGCCGAGTACGCCCCATCCAGCGCACGGATGTCCATCGGGATCGTGCCATCCATCAGGAAGGGGGTGACGGCGAGGGCCCAGAAAGGCAAACCGATCAGCGCGCCCAGCAAGAGGGCGTCGAGCACATCTGCGCGGTTGTTCTCATGACGACGAGCCCGAGCAAGATCGAGTTGGCCGAAGAAGATGAAGATGTAGCCGGCCATGACCACCATGTCGGCTGGCGAGGGGAAGGGGAAGGGATCGTCGGCCAACGCCCCGTGAATCCCTCGAACGAGCACCCCGACGACGAAGCAGATGAGGCCGAGGTACAGCGAAAGCCAGACTCGACGCTGTCGCCGGTCGATGTTGTTGCGCAGGCCCAGTCCCGCGAGCACGGTGCAGGCGAATGCGATGACCAGGCCGAGGCTCAGTCGCTCAGTCTCAGCGAGGAACGGCAGCAGCAAGCACGCGCCGAGACCGGCGGTCAGCGTGGCGCGCGAGCTGGGGAGCCTCATCCCCCTTGAGGTCGGCCTGATCAGTCACGGTGTGAGGTTCTGGCAGGCGTGTCCGGTTGGCTCACGACTACCGAATCTGGGGGGGGACCTCAGGCCACCGAGGGTCGTGGGCTGCTACGGGCCGGCGGTCAGGCCCTCGGTCGTGGCCAGCCGGACCTCATCACCGAGGCGCTCGTCGCTGAGAAGAACCGGCGGGAGAGACACCTTCCCCGCGACGCCCCGACCTCGAAGGATCTCTGCCATCGGACTTGCTTGCGGATCCCTCACGAGTGCTCGCATGGCCTCAACATTGATCGTGAGAGGTCGGCTCTCGGGTGAATCGAGGTACGAGGCGGCCGGCAGATCACAGATCACCTCGCAGGGTGTGCCGAGCGCCCAGCAAAGCTCGATGAAGTTGACGTCACCGATGCCAACGACGTTGGAGATGCCCTTCTGAAGGCAGAGCCAGTAGAGGCCGTGGAACGGCGCGGGGCTGACCACGCCATTGCGATAGTCCGGACGCACGGCGATCGTCGCCTGGTCCAAAGTCGTCGCTGATCGAAGCTCGATCCCGTGGAAGGCTTCGATCTCGGGCACCGTGACGGCCCACTCCGGTCGCGCCTCGATGTCCGCGAGTGACTTGAATCCTCGCTCGGATGCCAGGATGACGCGTGTGCTGCCCGCAGGCATGCAGCGTTCATGGTCGATGACGACGATATGAGTGGAGGCTTCGTCAAACGGGTCGTACTCGTTCGCCATCACCGCAGCGTCGTTGCCGAAGAACTCAGAGAAGACCTCCAGTTCCGCGAACCGCCCGATGTCCGCGAAGACGCTCTTCCCGTCGATCAGATAAGTGCCGAAGGGCAGGTCACCCCGGTCGGACCGACCCTGAAGATCCAGAAACAGTGCAGTGAGACGGCGCACGTCCTCGTGACGGAGGAACGGATCACGAGCCGTCGAGGGGAACTCCTCGAACTCAAGATCGGTGGCTCCAAAGAAGGAGGCGGTGAACCGCGCCGCCTCGAGAGGATCGAACTCCTTGCAGGTGTACACATCCACGCTGAAGAAGGGCCGCGGCTCATCCCAGGCGTAGAAGTGCGCGCCCGAAGTCTCCCAGTGGATCCAACCCGCCCAGCCGTAGCGATCTGACTGGTGTGTGACTGGGGTCAGCAGTGTCGTCATGTCAAGGACGCCGGAAAGCTCGCCAAGGTAGGTCTCAATTGTCGGCGCGGCGATCGGCGCATCGACGTGGCCCTCGATGACCATCCTCTGACGATGGATCGTAGGTGCGAGATCGTTCACGAGAGTCCCTCAGACGTGGTGCGGCCGCCTGTCGGTTGTACGTCCAGCCTCTGACCCGCCGAGTCAGGCATAGAGGGAGTCGATCTCGTCGGCGTACTTCGCGTGGATGCCCCGTCTCTTCAACTTGCTCGTCGGCGTCAGCTCTTCGGAGTCGGGGAGCCACTCCTCACCGAGGATGGTGAGCTTCTTGACGCGTTCGGCGTTGTTGAATTCCGCCATGACCTCGGCAAGGCCGCGGTCGATCTCGGCCTTCACTGCCGGGTCGAGGGCGAGGTCAGCCAGGGAGTCGAACTCGATGCCCTGGCTGCGGGCCCACGCCGGCGCGGTGTCGGGGTCGAGGACCACGAGCGCCGACACAAAGGGGCGGCGATCACCGATGGCGCACGCCTGGCCGACCATCGGGATCATCTTGAGGGCCGCTTCAAGGTTGGCGGGGCTGATGTTCTTGCCGCCCGCAGTGACGATCAGTTCCTTCTTGCGGTCGACGATGCTGAAGTACCCGTCCTCGTCCACCGTGCCGATGTCCCCCGAGTGCAGCCAGCCGTCATCGTCGAGGGCCTCGGCGGTCTTCTCGGGTTCGTTCAGGTAGCCCTGGAAGACGTTGCCACCCCTGCAGATGATCTCGTTGTCCTCCTCGGCCAACTTCACCTCGCACCCGGGGATCGCGGGGCCCACGGTGCCGGGCTTCACCTTGTTGGCCGCAAAGGTCATGGGCCCGGAGGACTCGGACATGCCGTAGATCTCTGCCAGGGGGACGCCGATCGCCCGGAACCACGCCAACAGCTCAGCAGGGATTGGGGCGGCCCCGGTGATCGCGATGTCCAGCTGGTCGAGACCGATGAGCTCGCGCACGGCCTTGAAGGCGACCTCATCGAGGAAGGCGAAGGTCTGCCGCTGCTCGTCGGTTGCCCGGTCCCACGCCATGGCATCGACGATGGGCTTGGCGGCCTCGACGGCGTCGTCGAACTGCTTGGCCTTGTCCCGATCCGCGGCGAGCGCCCCGACGACGCCGGCGTGGATCTTCTCCCACACTCGAGGCACGCCGAACATCACGTTCGGGCGAACCTCGCGTGCGTAGGCGGCGATCTGACCCGGGTCCGGGCAGGACGTCACCTCGTAGCCCAGCCACGCTTGCTGGTAGTGGCTGGTCATGCGTTCGGCGATGTGGGCCATCGGTAGGTACGACACGATGCGCTTGCCGAGGTAGCTGTCGAGCTCGAGGGTCCGCCGCAGGCTCTCGACCGTCCACGCCAGGTTGCGATGAGTGAGCATCACGCCCTTGGGCGGGCCGGTGGTCCCCGAGGTGTAGATGAGCGTGGCCAGGTGATCAGGGGTCGTCACCGCGGCCGCTGCCTCGAGATCGATGGGGTCGTGCTCGAGGAGCGACGCGTACGTATGGACATCGGCACCGGCCCGGGCATCGGGGTCGTCCAGCACGACGAGGTGCGAGAGATCGGGCAGAGCACCGCGCACCGCGAGGAAGCGCTCGAGGAACCCGATGTCCTCGACGATCGCCACGGTGGCGCCGCAATGGCCGGTCAGGTAGGCCACCTGCTCAGGTGACGAGGAGTTGTAGATCGAGATCGGCGTGGCACCCAGGAAGTAGGCCGCCATGTCGATCACGTGGAAGCGTGGGATGTTGCGCATCATCAGCACGATTCGGGTGCCGTCGCCCACACCGAGCGACGCCAGCCCGGCTGCCACCCGGGCCACCTGGTCGCCGTACTCGCCAAAGGTCGTCTCGGCCCAGCCGTCTCCCACCTTCTCGCGCAACGCCACGAGGTCGCCGTGCTCGCGAATGGTGCGCACGAACGCCAACGGCACGGTCTGCCCCTCGACCGCTACGTGGATTTCCTGGTCTGTCGATGTCATCGGATGCCCTTCCTCGTACATCAGCTTGGCCGATCGCCACCTTTGTAGCCGGTTTCCCAGCAGCGCGCTATGGAGGATCCCGGGTGGTGCCGATCCACAGCTCCGGCGTGGTCACACCCCTCCGAGTTCACCGGCGGACCCGAGGCCCACGTCGAGGCACTATCTTGACCGAACAGTCAAGTTCGGGTCACCGACCCGGGAGGAAGGAGCCAACACCGTGGCTACCGCAGTGATCGTCGACGCCGTCCGCACCCCCGGCGGCAAGCGCAACGGCAAGCTCTCCGGCTGGCACCCGGCCGACCTGAGCGCCGTCGTCCTCAACGCCCTCGTCGAGCGCAACGACCTCGACCCCGCGCTCGTCGACGACGTGATCATGGGCTGCGTCATGCAGGTCGGCGCCCAGAGCCTCAACGTCGGCCGCAACGCCGTGCTCGCCGCCGGCTGGCCCGACACCGTCCCCTCCACCTCGATCGACCGCCAGTGCGGTTCGTCGCAGCAGTCGGCCCACTTCGGCGCCCAGGGTGTCATCGCGGGCGCCTACGACGTCGTGGTCGCCGCAGGCGTCGAGGTCATGTCCATGGTTCCCATGGGCGCTTCCGCCATGGTCGCCAACGTCGGCTTCCCCTTCGGTCCCGAGATGACCGCCCGCTACGACAAGGTCGGCGGCATCGTCCCCCAGGGGATCTCGGCCGAGCTCATCGCCGAGAAGTGGGGCCTCACCCGTGCGGACCTCGACACCTACTCGGCCGAGTCCCAGCGCCGCGCCGCCCAGGCCCGCGACGAGGGCCGGTTCGACAACGAGATCATCCCGGTCCAGGCCAAGCCCATCGACAAGGAGACGGGCAAGCTCATCGAGACCGACGAGGTCGTCAGCGCCGATGAGGGCATCCGCGACGGTACGACGGTCGAGACGCTGGCCAACCTGAAGCCCGCCTTCAAGGAGGACGGCGTGGTCACCGCCGGCAACTCCAGCCAGATCACCGACGGCGCCGCCGCGGTGCTGATCATGAGCGAGGAGAAGGCCAACGAGCTCGGCCTCACCCCACGGGCCCGCTTCCACACCTTCGCCCTCGCCGGCGTCGACCCCATCACCATGCTCACCGGCCCCATCCCGGCCACCCACAAGGCCCTCGAACGTTCCGGCCTCACCATGGATGACATCGACCTGACCGAGATCAACGAGGCCTTCGCCTCGGTCGTGCTGGCGTGGGAGAAGGAGCTCCACCCGGACATGTCCAAGGTGAACGTGAACGGGGGCGCCATCGCCCTGGGGCACCCGCTCGGCTGCTCGGGCGCCAAGCTCATGGCCACGCTGCTGAACGAGCTCGAGCGCACCGGCGGTCGCTACGGCCTCCAGACCATGTGCGAGGGCGGCGGCATGGCCAACGCCACAATCATCGAGCGCATCTGAGCCACCGCGCTCACACCTGACCGCGAACTCGAGGCAATGGCACCCGGATTCCGGGGGCTATTGCCTCGAGTTCGAGAGCGGCCCTCGATCCGACCACAGAACGTGGCGGACCCGTTCATGAGCCCCACCGCGTCCACGCTCGCCCTCTGGACCGGCGGCGCAGGGCAAGATCCCGCCGACGACCTGGCCCTGCCTGCCCGCACTCATGGGACCGGCAGGCAGACGTCTCGATGACGGCCACCACCGCAAACGGGAAAGGCCCTCGTCCTCAGCCGCCCATCGAGGACCCCTCGGGCGGACGAGACGACCCGACGAGCGTGACCGGCCCCGACGCCGCCGCACCGGTCCGGCCGACGGGCCATCGACCTCAGGGCGACGCGGTCGACCGGTGCGCGTAAGCCAGCCACGCCTCGAGGTCGCGGTGTAGCTGACGAGCCCGCTCCCGCATCCCCCAGCCGTGGAGCCAGCCCCAAACGGCCACGGCGGCCGGATCACCGGCCGTGCGCACCACGAGGAGCTGACGCGACTTGATCGGGAAGCCCCGACGGCGGATCTCGATCCGCTCTACTTCAGCCGAGGTGATGGTCCGTCTGCGCAGGGGCGCACCGATGACGAGGCCTTCCGCATCCGCCGTCACCGAGATTGGACGCGCGATCAGCACCGCCACGAGCGGCGCCAACAGGAACACGCGTGCCCACCCGACCCCCGGCTCCGGTGCGAAGTAGGTGCCGACGCACAGGAGGAGGAAGACCCCGCCCCACAACGCCACCCGAGCGGCCAGGGGTGCCACCCACCGGACCGGCGCCGGCGCCGGCTGGGTCAGAGGAGGCCGCCGCGGGTCATCGCCTCGACGTCGAGGACCTTGTCGAGGTCGGCTTCGGACATAAGGCCACGCTCGAGGACGACCTCGCGGATGGTCTTGCCTTCCTTCACCGACGCCTTGATGACGTCGGCGACCACCTCGTAGCCCAGGTGGGGGTTGAGCGACGTGCCGATGGCGGGTGATGACTCGGCGTAGCGCCGGCATGCCTCCTCGTCGGCCTCGATGCCGGCGATGCACTTGTCGGCGAACACCCGGCTCACGTTGGCGAGCAGGCGGATCGACTCGAGCAGGTTGCGGCCTAGGACCGGCAGGTACACATTGAGCTCGAAGTTGCCCTGCGAGCCGGCGAAGGCCACCGCGGCGTCGTTGCCCAGCACCTGGGCCCCCACCTGCGTGACGGCCTCTGCGATCACCGGGTTGACCTTGCCCGGCATGATCGACGAGCCCGGCTGGAGGTCGGGGATGTGGATCTCGGCCAGGCCGGTCCGGGGGCCGCTGCCCATCCAGCGGATGTCGTTGGCGATCTTGATGAGGGCGACGGCGACGCGCCGGCAGTGGCCCGACGCCTCGACCAGCGCATCCCGGG
>WPCH01312092.1_pt1 | contig 13301 bp, 10 predicted proteins | sample 5399881 | NCBI WGS metagenome assembly WPCH01 (sample SAMN12869468, study PRJNA574797) | sludge metagenome | isolation source: wastewater treatment of pH5 | place: China:Beijing | collected 2019-05-20
TGCGGTAGCCACCTGGTTAAAAAGATCCTGGTGTTGCTTGCACTAGAAGCCTCTTGGCCAGCGAACAAAAACATGGCTAAAACGTAAACCGCAACAACAGCCCATTGGATCAATATTTCAATTCCCTTCTATACAAAGCGAGAAAAGAAGAAGCGCTTTTTCTTCCGGTACTCCCGGGGTTCTTCGTTAAGTTGAAAGTCTCCTTCTAAAATACTACGCGGATTCATCTCCACAAGTTCCTTGGCTTTTGCTTGCCCCACAATACCCACTAAGGAATCATGGGCCTCGGGGAGATTTAAGCGGCGACGCTGACTTCCATGACCATCACTGGCCACCACTTGGACCATGCCACAGGTGAGCATAATTTTGGAGGTCTCTTGAATAGTTGGACCAAAGCGCCCAAGGATGCTACCGGAATTCATCTGGACAAGACAACCTTTTTCTAGCCAATTAAGGACTAGATTCGGGTTCTCCACCACAGCCCCATAGCGCTCTGGATGAGCAATAATAGGGGTTATGCCCTTGGCCTGCACGCCAAAAAGTACGTCCTCGGCATACATGGGAGTCTGGTGTAAGGGAAACTCAATTAAGCAATACTTACCCCCATCACCATAGGTGGGGATGTCCCCCTTATCCATTTCTAATATACCCATATCCATCATGAGTTCTGCGCCAGCAACCAGCTCTATCCCGATTTGTGCCTGATTAAACTCACTCTGTAATTCGTTTACTTTCTGTTTGACAAAAGACCAATCGGAGACCTCATAGAAATGAGGAGTCGCTGCAATGGTTGTGACACCATTACTCGCTGCAAAACGACCCATTGCCAGAGCCATTTCTAAATCTGTGGCGCCATCATCGACTCCAGGGAGTATATGGGTGTGCAAATCAATCATTAAGCTCTCTCCGAATCATCATAGTAATAGTAGTAGTGATAGTTCTTCTGGTCTTGCGGTCTGACTCCGTTTAGGACAACCCCAAGAAGTCGCGCATTGGCCTGTTCTAAGAGCTCCTTGGCATGAAGAGCCACATCGTTTGGTACTTCATTCGCTCGAATGACCATCAAAGTACCATCAACCTGGTTCGCCATCACAGCGGAGTCGGTCACAGCAATCACTGGAGCTCCGTCAAAAATGACCATGTCATAACCGTCGGCTAACTGCTTGATAGTGTTTGACATAGTTTTAGACTGCAATAACTCTGCAGGATTAGGCGGAATAGGTCCCGCCGGGATCACATGAAAATTGGGTACGTGTTTAATAGGTATAATCACTTCATCTAATGTTGCATTGCCAGTAAGCAAGCCCGTCAAGCCCTTACTATTGTCAATACGAAAAATCTTGTGCAATACTGGTTTTCTGAGATCGCAACCAACCAATACAACCCTTTGACCCGATTGGGCCAAGGCCACAGCCAGATTGGACGAAACCGTTGATTTTCCATCTCCAGGGCCAACGCTCGTAATCAATAGTGTCTTTAACTCTTGATCAGGGCTGATAAACCGAAGATTAGTTCTTAGAGTCCTAAAGGCCTCACTACCAACTGATTTAGGATCATCGTAGACTATAAGGGGGTGCTCTTTGAGTCGACCATTTCGCTTAAATCTAAGCACTAAACCCACGTCCTTCTGTACTCTGGGAGAGTGTATTCTTCTTGGCAACATTCACCATTGCTAAGTCAGGAATTTGTCCAAGGACTGGAATTCCAAGCAAGCGCTCCACATCGTCCTTCGTCTTCATGGTATTGTCCATAAATGCTAAGAGAAACGCCAAGCCCACACCTAAGAAAAGGCCTAAGACTGCGCCGATGGCGATGTTCAGTTTCACCCTTGGTTTTACGGGGTTAACTGGTATAGTTGCCTGATCAATGACTTGAACATCAGCTGTTTGCATAGCCTCGGCAATACGCGTTTCTTCATTTCGGGTGAGAAGCATTACATAGAGCTCCTCTAAAACCTTGGCTTCCCGTGTTAGACGCGCCAGCTCCAGTTCCTTAGCTGGCAAATGACTTAGCCGGCCCTCATAGTCCTCAATCAAACTCTGAAGTGCTATGTCCCTAGCATCGAGGGCCATGAGTTCAACCTCTTGACTAATAACGCTTGCATATAGATCACGATGCACAGGATTGACTGTTCTAGTTTCAGTACCAATAACTCTTTCCACTTGCTCCATGAGTTTTCCCTTTACATCATCGATTTCAGCCTGCAAAGCAAGGATCGATGGATGTTGATCCGTATACCTTTCTCTTGCGCCAGACAAGGCAATTTCCAAATCGGCTAAGCGAGAACGATACTGTGTTACGAATGGATTCTCACTGATCGTGGTTGAAGAGATCATGGTTTCTTCTTGACTTGCTAATTGGGTTTTAGCTTGACCAATTCTCTCAGTAATTTCCGTTTTTCGAATTCGCACTTGACCTAAATCTGCTTCTAAGGCAGCTAACTGGTTAATACCCGCTATGGTTTCTTGAGAAGGTAGGAGTGAACCCTCCTGTTCTCTAAACCTTCGCAGCTGTTCCTCGGCTAAGCGTAGATTATCCGATACCGTGGCAAGTTGCCCTTCGATAAATTCTCTTGCACTACGCCTGTCCTCTTGTTTATACAGGAGATTCCACTCAATAAAGACATCTGTCAAGGTATTGACAAAAAGTTGAGCCTCTTTAGGATCTGCCGATTGCATACTAATTTTTAAGACATCGGTACCTTGTACTGGTTGAATGGTCAATTGTTTCTCTAAGGTGGCTAAGCCCACATCTTCAAGACCGACGCTGGAGCGCACTTGACTCAAAATGTTGCGACTCTTCATGATTTGGATGTAGTTTTGCGTTGTATTCTTGCCCATTCCCGCCATACCATCAAAGAGCATAGACTGCATTCCAGAACCCGAATCTCGCACGATCAATGTTGTGGAGGCCTCATAAATAGGCGTAGCCATGAGGCTATAAACAGTGACGCCAAGGACAGTTACAAGGAAAACCACAGTGATTAAGAGTCTCTTTTTGACGATTATATCCCAATATTCTCTAAGATCCATTTCTTCCATTTCCAATGTCGTCACCCCCTACCAAGTGAAAATATTTAGAATTGCATTTTTAAAGGAACTAATAGCACCTACGAAACCAAAAATCTTTGTCCAATCAGGTTTGTTGGTCTCGGGAATATAGATAATATCTCCACCTGTCAAAAGTGGATTTTCCGAGGCATCCCCAGTGAATAGCACCTTATCCTTGCCCATAGCCACAATGTCCGAGCCTTCCAAAGAACCATCTCGATAGATGCCAACACTCTCTAAAGCGGCGCGTTCTAAGGGGCCACCTGCCATGGCAATCGCGTCCATAATTCGTGCTCCCACAGGTAGGTCGTAGACTCCAGGATTTTTCACCATGCCCAGCACCAAAATTTGACTTCTTGCTGCGGGGACATAAATTACGTCTCCGCCGGTTAAGGCCAGGTTGTTTTCACTTTGAGCCGCCATGAGCTTAGAATATTCTAATTGCCAAATCTGTTCATGGTCACCTAATTGACGAGTGACTACGACTTGCTCTGTACCAAGGTTGGACTTAAATCCACCAGCAAGGGCTAAGACGTCTAAAAGGCGCCCTTCTGGAGGTAAAGTATAAGCTCCGGCACGAACCACATCACCAAAGACCAGAATCATACGGTTGGCCTGGGGTACGGAAATGATCTCTCCGCCGCGTAAAGCTCTGTGTCCATCTGTACCTGTTCTCAAATCTAGGTTGAGGGTCTCTGTCAAGACCCCCTCTGCCGTTTCACTGGTGACAACAACCTTAGCTGGCTCAGCATTGTCATTAAAGCCACCGGCTCGGCCCACTAAATCCATAAAACTCTGTCCACGTGTGAACACATAGTATCCCGGATTTCGCACTTCTCCTAGGACAAGAACACTTCTGTCACTTCTAGGTACCATGATCACATCTCCGCCTTTAAGGGGTCGATCCGCCACCAAGAAGCGCTCTTCCATCAACAAGCTAAAATCAATGACCTCAATCTCCGGTCCCCGATCCGTATGTCTCGTTAAGGAGACTTGTTCGTCATTGGCACTTTCAGAAAAACCACCTGCCAGCATAATAGCATCTAATAGACCATCGCCCGATTTAAACTGGTAATATCCTGGCTGCCGTACTTCACCTAGAACCATAACACCTCGATCAGCTCTAGGTACAATAATCACATCTCCACCCTGCAAGGGTAAGTTATCAACTAAATAACGATTGTTCATCAGTTCGAGGAAGTCGATCATGGTAATGTCAGTACCCTCAGAGGACTGCCTACTCAGGGAAACCTGTTCCTTCAAAGCCTCATTTGTTAATCCACCGGCCAAACCGATAGCATCGAGTAAACGATCGCCCAAGCGGAATTGATAATAGCCTGGGTTGCGTACTTCACCAAGAACTAAGACCTGCCTGCGGCCTTCAGGAACATAAATAACATCCCCTGGCTGTACTTTTTCATTTTGCAGACCCAAGCGTTCCAGGGCTCCCAGATCAATATTTTGGACTACCCCATCGCGGGTTAAGGAGAGTTCTTCTCCTGCCCGATCTGCCGTTCCACCTGCCTGGGCCAAAAGATCCAACAGTCTTGTGTGCTCTTTTACCACATAGGATCCTGGAGTTCGCACGTGCCCTAAGACTAAGGCGTTTTGGTAACCATCGGGTACGAAAATGAGATCATCTGCCAGCATACGAGGATTCTCGCCTCCTGCCTGGCCTCTTAGGCCGGGCTCGGCATTGACGACCATAATCTCTTGTTCAGTGGCTCCTTTGCGCGTAATGGCTACCGCAGAAGCGTCCCCTGAGGGAAGTACTCCTCCTGCTAACGCCAACATATCGATGAGCCGCGCTTCACTCTGCAGCGTATAAATCCCGGGGCTTTGTACGGCACCAAACAGCATAACTTGCTGTTTCTTTGGTACAAAAACAACATCATTGGGCTGCATAGCAATTGGCTTGCTTCGCCCTGCTAGATAGTCTTGTACATTGACGATTCGCTCCACTGGTTCCTCGCCCGTTTGGCTTGTTACTACAACCTGTTCTAAATGGGCAGAATCTAGAGCACCACCGGCTAAGGCCAGCAGATCCAAGAGATCCAGTCCGCCCTTTAGATCATAGCTAGTGGGGTTACGAACTTCGCCAAAAATGGTAGCCCGTCCTGAGGTGGGCACAAAAATCATGTCCCTGCTTTCAATCAATGGGTTATCCTTGAGACTTCCGGTCTCAAGAAACCGATTTACATCCACTTGTAGCACTTGAGTACGTTCTAGACCACTTTGATCAAATATGTAGCGGGTAATAGCAACCCGGCTCAAATCAGCTGTGTTATTGGGTCCTCCTGCTAAGGCCAAAACGTCCATGAGTCTCGATCCAGCCTTGAGCTGATAATACCCGCTCGTACGTATTTCACCTAAAACTTGAACCTGAAGTGTGCGGAACTGGCTCACGATGATGGTAACTTGGGGAGCAACCACAAACTCAGCTAAGATCTCTTGTATCTCAGCTGTTAACTGACGCGGAGTTTTATCTACCGCCCAGTGATCACCAACTAAAGGAAAGGTAAGATAGCCATCTGGCCTTATGGACACTTCTGTGGTCAATTCGGTGTGACCCCAGACAGATATCCGTAGCACATCGCCAACACCTAATAGATACTCGTTGGCTCCCCCTGGAACGCTCCAAATAAGAATTGCGAGTAGGAGCACACTCACCAATATGCTTGTCCTCAGTTTTTTCATCCTGTTCCGACACCTCAGATCAATATTAATGGCACTCTTGCGCATACATAATAAGAACCGTGGAACCTTACGGACCGCGGTTCTCCAAACCTCTAATTTTTAGCCGTTCTTAGTTGGTAGCTGGTCTAAAGTAGAATCCTAAAACAGGTACAGCACGCTCAGTTTCAACGTAAAATTGGGTATTGGCCTCAATTTGTACATTTTTACCCTTAACAAAGTAACCACCCACGAGTCCAACAGGTCCTAACAGAATGATACCAGCCATGCTGGCACCTGCTGCAAGTTCTAACGAGCGATTCCGTTCAGTCGCTGTTTCATCCACTCTCAACCGAACCTGGGTACCATCAAGGGCAGAAATCCTACCAAAGTCCACCACAACTCGCCCGTCTCTACCTAAGCGCCCTGCGGCAGTGACTTCACTAACTGTGGCAACCCCACGTGTACCTTGGGGTATGACTACTCGTCCACCGATCATAACATCTTCCCTAACCTCGTACAAAACGCTATCTCCCAATTGAGCAGTCTCTGAACTCACAGTGCTTAGCAGAGCCACCTTTACCAATGTCTGTGCGGGCAAGGAAACTTGCTGCACATCCAAGCTCGTTGTCCCCCAAACATCAAGCATAAGGCGTTCGGCACGTTCAGAAATGTTTCCTGGTTGACCTGCTCCATATAAAACGAGTTCAAGGTTATCAAGCCTCTCAACCATGGGTTTATTGCCACTTAGGGTTGCTGAAAAGCCCCATTCGGCTAAGTTAAGTAATAACTGCAGTCCACCATCTCCGTCAGTGTCCTGAAGAAAACCAAGGACACGGTCAATCCGCATTAAGACTGCACCTTGTTGCACTTTACCATAGATATCCAGTTCTACCTGTTCAATGCGCTCTAATAGTGAACCGTTTTGCTGTTCTCCATAGAGCATTTCTTCCACAATGACTAAAGACCCCAAGGGTGTTACATTGGCTGATACTGCGGGGGGGATAAGAGTCAGTATCAAAGTTAAGGCTAAAACCAAGGCAATTCTTTTTTTCATCGGTAATCCCTCCTAGAACTTAAAACTTTATCGAAAAGGCCGCTTCGGCTCCATATTCCTTTTCCAAATTACTGAAATCGATAAGCCGGTAGTTAAAACGAAGAGAACTATCATTCTTCAAGTCATAACTAAGCCCAACTTCTGCCGTACTTGCACTCATAGCTAGTTCCTCATTAGGTAGTGAATTTCCTCCTAATCCAGTGAAATTCCATTCTTGAGTCATACCTAGATGTACTTGACCTCGGTTAATGGGAACCACTACACCTAAGGAGGTAACCAAAGGTGTGGTTTCATCATTTAAATCGACGTTATCCCGCAACTTAACACCCTGGCGATACCCTGCGCTAACAGTGAATAAGTCTGCCCAATCCCAACTAAGATCCACTGATGTGCTCGCCACTTGCGGTACTGATTGTGGGTCGACGCCTAGATCTACGGCAGTCTTTAGAGCCAAATCCCCAACCCTAACCGAGATGCCATAACCGGCACCACCCTCTGGAGAGCTTGCGCTTGAACCCTCGACAGATTGGGTACTGGATGTTACGGGCCGTAGTGCCCCGCTCAGCTCAACGCCGGGAATCTGGATCGGTATATTCTGTTCTGTTTGTGGTTCTTCCACCACTAGGCTCGATGGGGATGGGAAAAAACGTGGTACAGACGAAGCCTGACCAGTCCACAAGTTGCGAGTTCCAATAGGTTCGGGAACAAGTGGCGTAACAGAAAGCTCTCGTTCAACAGTGGGCTCTTCAACCTCAACAAAGGCACTCTGTTCCTCCCGCTTACGAGCGGCAGAAAGTGCTTGCTCGGAATACAAAAGATTTCGGTTAGCAAACATGCCAGCCTGCTGCCCGGCCATATTCTGGGCATAGAGTAATTTGAAATCCTGCACCGCATAACCCAAGATCTCCAACTCTTCACTAAACTCCAAAACCAACTGATAGAGAAGCTCCACCTGCCTTACTGTCAAAGCCTGCTCAGGACTGACCCTTTGATTATAACTAAAGATCATATTATCTAAGTAAACATTTTTGCTTACACCAAAACGGCGAGACTCCAAGTGGTCTTCTCCGCTTAAATGTTGAAGCAAACGGGCCACTAAAAGCGCGCCTTGATTACGATTTGGATCCACAAGAGTGTCAAAACCGGGAATATCTCGACCCTGACCTAACTCGGTAATGGCAGCGTAAGCCCAGTCTTGAGTCAGACCAGAGGCACCTAGCAGAGAGCTAGCAGATACTAAACCACCTGAAGCTAGGCATAAAATAAAGAAAAGGGCTACAACCTTAAGTTTCCTGTCCACGAGCTCTCCCCCCTTTGCAATCAAACGTCTACTCAGGTTTATTTCTCCAATGGTGAGTCAAAACCCTCCCGACTAGATATTCCCAAATGATTGCAGCTCTAGACGTCATTGTTGTGACAAATATCGCTGGGCGATGATTACGGCAACATAGTCATCATAAGGCTCTGGGGGAACCTGCATCGTTCTAGGCAAAAGACGCCTCCACCCCCTCGGAACGTGATCCATCCAGTACTTAGTACGAGCCTCTTCCGTTGACAGTCTTTCGTTAATGGTGACGACCTCATGCTCGGGCAACGCTTTTTGGATCTCCTGAAAAAACTCTCTTGATCCGGTACCATCTCCCAAAACCACTATGTCTACATTGTATTGCTTCACAAAGCGAAGGGCCACACCTAGATAATCTTTTCGTGCAACCACTTGTTTAACCAAAGCTTTGCCCTTGGCAACTACAGCTAAGCCACACTTTTCCCGTCCGGGATCGATACCTAAGACAATCATTTGATCACCACCTTGGATCACATATTTCGAAACTATGCCCCCTCATATGAGGGTAAAAAAAGGTCCTCCGTGAGGAGGACCTTCGAGTGTTTTTGTGTTGCTTAGAAAACTACCTTCAAACCAGCGTTGTAGCCATAAGCATTGCTCAGTGTATCGCCGAGAGTTGTCTTGACGTTTGCACCAAGTGTAAGAGTTACGTTCTTAGTGAATCCGTAGCCAAGAACGACTTTGTTGGTGAGGGTGTTGTCTGCTGCAGCGTTTTCGATTGGCATTACGAAATCTGCATTGTAATCGACATCAACCTTAGCACCGCTCCAGTCGAGACCGTAGCCTACGTTAGCACCAAACTTAGCCTCTTGATTAGCACCAATGTTTGTAGCAGTTTTCCAGTTGTTAGCATTGTTTGTTGCGCCAAGTACGTTTTTCTCATAAGAAGCATATGCGCCATAACGGAGACCAAAATCAGGCTTCTCGGAAACAGATAATTTTGCAAAGATATTGTTCTTCATCTCAGCAGTGTCGTCACCAGTCTTGTTGCCAACATAGCGAGCAGCAAGAGTCACAGGTACAAACAAGTCAAAGGTTGTGTCGGCATCAACTTTGAATGCCAAGACTGTTCCAATAGTAGAAGTTTCAGAAGCGCCACCTTCGTAGTATGCGCGACCCTTAAGGTTGATACCTACGAACTCTGTACCAATACCACCTTCAACACCGAATTTTCTTTCAGCGCTTAGTAGTTGATTTGTAACCTCGTAGCCTTCTTCTTGGTATACAAACTTACCATCAAGATCTACAGAACCTAACTTAGTGTTAGCAGTTGCAACAGCCAAGTAGTTCTTCTCAGAGGCGTTAAAGTCCATTGCGAAGTCACCAGTGTAGGTTACGCCAGCTACTTTACCAAAGAGACCGATACCAGCAGCATAGTTCTCAAACATGTCGCCAACTGGTTTGTCAAGGGCTCCAGCAAGTCTGATACCAATTTCAGGCATAAACTTGTACTCGAGGGCTGCAGCTGCTTGCACAGGGTCTGCAGCATCCACAGCAGCTTGGCCTGCAAACACGTCGAGGGTTAGACCCTTAGCGAGGTTAACCTTGGCTAAACCACCGAATGCATAGTCCTCAGATTCTAAGACGTAGCGGTTTGTGTATGGAGATAGATTACCTTTAGTAATCTTACCAGCAGCTACGCGGCTTACAGGTGTAGTAGAAGTAACTTCGGCCAAGTAGTTAGTTAGCTTAGCACCAGTTGCCATGGTACCTGCAGCAACGTCATAGCCTAAGGAAAGTTTAATATCTGTTGTGTCAGAAGCCTTCATGCTGAGAGCGATTGCTCCTGTTTGTTTGAACTCGTAGTTCTTACCAGATTCCTTAACACCCTTGAATTCTAGGGTTCCGGAAAGCTTAGGTGCCTTTTCAAGACTAGCAACAGAAGTCTTTAGACCTGCTACGTCGTCTTTCAATACGGCTACGTCTGCATCAAGTTCATCAACCCATTCAACAAGGCCAACGATGAGGTCTCTGTTCTCTTGGAACAAAGCATCATACTTGCCAACTTGTTGACGGATAAGGGATTCAGCGATGAGCTCAACATCAGTTTTGGTGAGTTCAGGAGTAGTGGAAACTACTCTTTCCACGATGGTCGTTTCTTTAACGCCGCTAGCTACATCCAAAAGGCTCTCTTGGATTCTAGCAGCAATCAAAGCTTCGATTTCATCCATGGAAGGTTGCTCAACACCAGCTTGAGCTTCTTGGAGTTTGTTCACGTCATAGCGAATGCCATCGAGTAAACCGAGCATTCTAGCTTCTAGATATGCCATGTCGCCTTGAAGTGCTTCAGCAGCAATCTCATTAGCACGGATGCGAGCGATGGATTCTTCATCTAGTTCAGCTTGAACAGTTTCAATAACTCTGGTTTCTACCACTGGCTTATTAACAGCAGCCAATTGAGCTTCGATCTCTGCCATGAGTTCGGCTTTGAGTTTGTCTAACTCAGGTAGAATGTTATTGTTAGCAATTTGACTCTCGAGACGATTTAATGCTCTGGCAAATACCATAGCTGCTTCGTAACGAGTCATCATTCTGGAACCACCATAAGTTCCATCAGGATATCCTTCAATCAAACCAGCAGCAGCTAATTCCGCAACGGAATCATAGGCCCAGTGATCGGCAGGAACATCTGCGAACGGGCTAGCGAATGCTGTTGTGGCTGCACTAGCCATTAATACAACGACTAGTACGAGTGCAATCTTCTTTAATTTCATGTTCATTTACCCCCTTGGTTATAGGTGTTTAGATTTTTTATGTGTTTCATGTTGTATGTTGATGAAAACCCTCTTGTTTGCTATCGTTTGAGTCTCCTTGTTCCCTCAGCTTCAGGCAACACAAGAGTGCGTCCACCTTCCAGTACCCCTAGCAGGCGGCAACCGCGGGCACCTCCTTTCTGACCGTCCTAACTCATCAGATACTGAAACAAATACCGTAATTGAGGACATTCTCCACTCTTTTCCCAATTCCTTCTCAGAATAGATCTTTTTAGTGGATTTGCCCTTTGGAAGAATATACCTTCCAAGATATATTGTAGCATAGAACAAGGATTATGGCGATAGGAAAATTCCATCTTCAGCGAAAAATCCCTGCTGGGTTAGGGCTAACATTTGTTGGAATCCCTAAGGGACTAGATCCAAGTATAATTCCACGGGAGTTCTAGAACGCCAGGTATCGTTGGCAACGACCAAGCGAACATCTACAGGCTTTTCAATATCCCTGGAAGCAAAGATTGCGTCCAAAAAATCATCACCTGGCAAGAGTACTGCTGCTCCCCGCTCTCTACTAACGGCCATACCTGCATTTATCGCCGCACTGTTAGCTTCATTTAAGATCTGCAGAATCACTCGATCAATCTCTACCCCACTACTAGGGTCCCAACTGTTGGCAGCCAAAACGGTGCCCTTGGAGAAAATCATTTGCTCTGGGTAATTCTCTAAATAGACCAAGACAGGTACACCAGGAATACTATTGCCCTCGCTCACAGCCCGGACAATGACATCTCCTTGAGCCATAAGCACATCCTCCACCGCAAAGTCTAGTACGCCAGCCTGGAGAAAAATAGCCCGATAGGTGTCGGATTCAGGAGCCCTAGCACTCCGCCTATAGGCCACATCATCCACTTCATGCATAAAGTGCTCCAGTTGAGCGCGGATTTCCTCCCTGCCCCATCCTTTTCGAATAACTGTAGTTAAAATGACTTCACTAGCGTTAAAGGCAATATCTGATCCTCGGATTTGTCCCCAGGCCATCTCCACAACGCCATAGTCCTCACTAAGCAGGTCATAAGATTCACGTAACTGCAAGGTTCTTGCGGTAAGCTCCACCACTTCACCTTCTAAAAAAGCTGCCTGCTCCTTCAGTTCGCTCACACTTTGCTCGGCTTCCGCCAAGGCTACGATCATCTCGCCATAACTTTCTTCTGCCTGTTGAAGTTCCAATTGCGCTGTGTCCCTTTGGATCTTCATCAGCCCATAGTCCTGTTGCAAGCCCCTCAACTCGTCTTGAATTTCCTTCATATTAAACAAGGCTGTTCTCACGTCTTGAGAGGCAATGGATAGTACACCGATGGACGCAGCTGAGATGAAGACGCCTGTGACAATGGTGACTAAAACACTAGTATGTTTAGGGCGCAGACCGAATAACGTTAGTTTTTTACGACCAACGTTCATACCCAAGCGATCACCAATATAAGCGATGACCCCACCAACTATGACCAAAGTCAAGATCAGGGTAAAACCATACATGTCTGCACACCTTCTTTCCTTAAAGGGAAAAATGAGCCCCCAAGTAATACTCCCTGGCCAATTGATTATTGACCAATTCCTCTGTGGAACCTGAAACCAAGACTTTGCCTAAATGCAATATATAAGCCCGATCCGTAATCTTCAGCGTTTCCTTAACATTATGATCTGTAATAATGATGCCTAAATTCCGGGAGCGGAGGCGAGCTACAATCTCTTGTATTTCCCCAACTGCAATAGGGTCAACCCCAGCGAAGGGTTCATCCAAGAATAAAAAAGCAGGTTCTAAAGCCAACGCCCTGGCTATTTCGGTGCGGCGTCGTTCACCACCTGAAAGCTGGTGACCCTTTTGATGCCGCACTTCGCCTAAATTAAACTCTTCAATTAGAGCAGTTAAGGTCTCCTCTTTTTCAGCCTTAGAAAGCTCTTTGCGGAGCTGTAAAACTCCCTGCAAGTTTTCTTGCACAGTGAGTTTACGAAATATCGATGGTTCTTGAGGAAGATACCCCAGCCCTAAGTGGGTACGTTTGTACATGGGGAGCTCTGTGACATCCCTACCATCAAGGAAAATACGCCCACTGTTGGGCTTAGCCAATCCCACAATCATACCAAAGGTAGTAGTCTTGCCAGCGCCGTTTGGTCCTAAAAGACCCACGATCTCACCGCGCCGCGCCTCAAAATCCACCTTCTGCACTACAGTGCGTTTTCCATAGACCTTCACAAGTTCTTTAGCTACTAATTGTGTCATTTTCTCCACATCCAGCCATTTCCACCACTAGATCTGCAGCTCTTCCCACTGACCCTGGTTCGCCCAGTTCATGTCTTAGGTTAGCAAACTCAGCCAGCATAGCCCTGCGAGCCTCGTCATTATACAACAGGCTTTCTATGGCTTCTGCAATCTTGGTATGGACAAAATCGCCTTGAATGAATTCTGG
>WPCH01140526.1_pt1 | contig 13286 bp, 11 predicted proteins | sample 5399881 | NCBI WGS metagenome assembly WPCH01 (sample SAMN12869468, study PRJNA574797) | sludge metagenome | isolation source: wastewater treatment of pH5 | place: China:Beijing | collected 2019-05-20
CAAAATCATTCTGTGGAAAGAAGAGCATTAGTTGTGGAGAAACTTGAGAAAGTTGGTAGTGAGGGGAGTAAGGGGATTGCGGAATTGATGAAAGAAACAAAATGAGTTTGGGAAAATAAAGGTGATTTACCGATTTTGTAGAAATATATTTTACTTGCAAGAAAAATGCCTCCGTAGCTCTAGAAGGGAAGAGCGCCGGAAAACATGTCGCACCGGGTCGCAAGGCGAAGGTTTCAGAAGCACCGAAAAGCACATAAGCTGAGACAGGTGGAATTCCTGTCGGTGAAATTCCGTAGGGAAGCGTGTTCCCCTTAGCCTATGCTTACGAAAGGAGTGCGGGTTCGAATCCCGTCGGAGGTATATGGAAAAACTTGTATGAATAAAGAGTTTATTTATGTTATTCTCATTTAATGGTAAAATTAAAGTTAGGATGTTTTGTAGGAGGAAACAAAATGGAAGTGTTTTTAGTAGCTGCTTTTTCAGCTATTATCATAATGATGACAGTTTTTGTTATAATAAAAGCTTCTTTTACTGGGTACAAGAGGAATGATATATCATTTCGGAAATTTATCCTTTTATCTAGTGCTTCAATAATGATAGGCTGTATAGTGTCATTGGTACTACCATTTGGATATGAAAAAATATTCGAATACATTAACTAAATAAGCGCTTTAAAAAACGAAAGACCTTCTAAATTGAAGGTCTTTCGTTTTTTAAAGTGTCTTTTCAGTTGTTGTTGGGTTATAGTCTTTACTTGCGTCAACGGATTGAACAAGGTCAGGTCTTTGTGGTGCAGGGAGATCGGCGTGACTTGCTTGATATGTAAAAGAACTATTTATGCCAATAGAAATAATACCGATAACAGACAGTCCTAGAACGACAGAACAAATTTTTTTAATCATTTTAGAGCTCCTTTCTCAAACGTTTTTTCTTTTGCTTGTAACGCTTTATGAAAATACTCACTCGCTTTCACATGATTATTTTCATCATAAAATTTAGTTGCTAATTTCTCTGAATATTCTTGAGTGTAGTTATATAAAGATTCTTTGTCGAAATACGTAATTCCTTCAAGAATAATATTTTCTAAATCTTCAGTTGTCTCATTATTGTTAAGGGAATGTAAAATTTTAAAATGAAGTATATATTCAACATTGCTTAGTTCTGTACAAACTTCCAATCCTTTTTTAATAAGTTCTTCAGCAATGTTTATTTCACCAAGTTTATAATGCTCTCTGGCTTGTAAAAAGAGTGCTTTAAAGTGTGTAGGCACTTTGGTTGTTACCTCTGATAAATGTCGAATCGCTAGAGAAGACAGGTTTTGACTTGCATAGAGCCAACCTAGATTATTGCGAACGCTTAAAACTAAATCCTTTTCGTTTAGTTTTTGTAAAATTGAAAGAGCAGAATTGAATTTTTCCTCTGCTTGTTCATATTGCTTTAAAAATACACATGAGGAACCTATTATATTGTCGCAAAGTGCTAACTTGATCTCAAACCCATTTTCAGTCATGAAAATATTTCTGGCTTTTGTTGCTTGCTGAATTGCATCAATCGGTTTATAAAAATGTTGATTAAAGATAGCGAATCGGTAATTATATTCTGCTTCCTCTAGTTTATCTGAAACATTAACTAATAGCTTTTCAGCATGTTCATAATGTTCACCTGCTAAATTATAATTTGTTGTTAAAGTAGCATGAATTGCTTTAAATAAATGATAGTAGTAAGAAAGTTGGTGATTAGGTGAAATCGCGTAAGAATCTATTTTATTGAAACTGTCTTTTGTAATACTTAAACCATCAGTTAAAACTTTGAAACGAAAATCTAGTAGAGAATAGTATAATGCTAAGTTTTCATCTTCTTCAAAGTTTAGTTTCTTTTCCTCAATTTCATGCTTTAAGTTTGTCGCCTGGGACACATCTTGTTTTAGCATAGCTAAATACCAGTCATTAAATAATTTTGTAACTTGTTCATTACCTTGTAGTTGAACGTTCATGAAATCCCCTCACTTTTTGAATATTCTTATAAAATATAGTATCAAAAATAACAATATTTAGAAATATGATTTTTATTTCTCAATATTTGTTTAACAAATATTTTAGTAAGCCAATTGGAATAGTGATGTTTTTGTTTTGGAGTAAAGAAAGGAATTGGTGAAGAGGCATTTTAAAGTTCTAGTTGAGAGGTGAGGATATAAAAAAGGTGTGTTCACACAATTTGTATGAATACACCTTTTTACATATTAAACAATCAAGTCCCACAAAAAGTACGATAAGGACGATTCGTAGGCGCAGGTGTAACGCAGTATTCTTCTTGATCTGTAGCATACGCATAAGGATTTGCTAGAGCTTCAAGAAGTTTTTCCATTACGCTATAGTCGCCATTTGTGACAGCTGCTTCTAGTGCTTCTTCTACGCGATGGTTTCTTGGGATGATTGATGGGTTATTATTTTTCATCATTTCGTAGGCATTTTCTTTCGATTCATCTTGTCTTTCTAATCGAGATTGCCACAGTTTGTACCATTCTTTAAATTCAGAGCTATCGAATAGAGGGGTATTTTCTAACGTATTAAGAGTTAATGAACGGAATGTATTAGTGTAATCCGCTTTATATTTCTCCATCATTTTTAAAAGTTGCTCAATAAGTGAATGATCTTGTTCTTCGTTGCTAAATAGTCCTAATTTCTTTTTCATTCCAAGGAACCACAGGTTTTCATACTGTACGCTAAATTTTGAAATTTCGTCTTGAGCAATTTTTAATGCTTCTTCTTCATCTTCGTGCAGAATTGGTATTAAAGATTCTGCTAATCGCGCAAGGTCCCATGCGGCCATATATGGTTGGTTTCCATATGCGTAGCGGCCTTGTGTATCAATAGAGCTAAATACAGTTCCTTGGTCGTAATGGTCCATAAATGCACAAGGGCCGTAATCAATCGTTTCACCGCTAATCGTTATATTGTCAGTATTCATTACGCCGTGAATAAATCCAACAAGTTGCCATTTAGCGATGAGGCTGGCTTGTTTTTTGATGACTTCTTGTAGCAATGCAGTATATCGGTTTTCAGGATCTTCAATTTCTGGGTAATGTCTTTTTATTGTATAGTCAGCTAGCGATTGAAGATCTTCGATTGAGCCGCGAGCTGCAGCATATTGAAATGTGCCGACGCGTATATGGCTACTTGCTACTCTAGTTAAAATTGCTCCAGGTAACTTTGTTTCACGATAGGTTGGCTCACCTGTTGTGACAACTGCTAAACTGCGGGTAGTTGGGATATCAAGTGCATACATTGCTTCGCTAATAATATATTCACGTAGCATCGGACCGAGTGCAGCACGACCATCACCACGGCGTGAATAAGGAGTAGGGCCAGAACCTTTCAGCTGAATGTCAAAACGTTTACCTGAAGGAGTAATTTGTTCACCAATTAAAAGAGCACGACCGTCGCCTAACATATTAAAATGTCCAAATTGATGGCCAGCATACGCTTGAGCTAATGGATGAGCTCCTTCTGGTAGTGCATTACCGGCGAAAATCGCAATTTCGGTTTCTTTCTTCAGTTCTTCCGGATTAAAGCCAAGAGATATCGCAAGTGAATGGTTTAGCTTAACTAACTCCGGTGAACTTACGGGAGTAGGGGGGATTTCTGTATAAAATGAATGTGGTAAAGTAGCATAACTATTGTCTAAATTCCAACCTGCTTCATTATTTTTAGTCATTGTATCTCCTCCTTGTTTATTTTTTTATTATGTATGTGTACGTATGTATTTTTTGTAAAATTAGCTAAAAGTATAATATGATATTTCCCCTTGCAATCTATTGTAAGGACTTCACTGCACTATGTCTATTTAACAGCAAATATAAAAACTCCATTTTAAAAAATGGAGTTTTTATTATTACTTAATTTTTACGATTATTTTTCCTTTTGCTCTGCCAGCCTCTGAATATTCCATTGCTTTTTGAGCATCTTCAAATGAAAAAACTCGATCGATTACCGGTTTGATTTTTCCGGCTTCAATATAGTTTGCAATAGTGCGTAGTTGATCTCCGCTTGGCTTCATAAATAAAAATGAATATTGAGCATTATGCTTCTTTTCAAGTGCAGTAAGTTTTTTGCTTGCTAATGAAAATAAGAGTGTTTTGAAAAATCCTGAACCGAATTCTTTACCGAATCGAGCATTCGGCGTACCTGAAACGGAAACAATGTTGCCACCGCTTTTTATAATGTTGAATGATTTTTCAAGTGTTGTACCGCCAATTGTATCAAATACTGCATCATAATTTGTTAGTATTTCTTCAAATTTTTCTGTTTTGTAATTAATAATTTCATCTGCACCAAGAGACTTGACTAAATTCGTACCAGCTTCACTAGCAGTCGTTGTAACAGTAGCGCCCATTATTTTTGCTAACTGAATTGCGAAAGTACCAACACCACCAGATCCAGCGTGAATTAAAATCTTTTGACCTTTTTGTAAGTGCATAATGTCATGTAATGCTTGATAGGATGTTAAGCCAACGAGTGGAATTGACGCAGCTTCCTCAAAACTTAAATTTTTCGGTTTTAAGGCTATATCATCTTCATGAATGGCTATATATTCCGCGAAAGTACCAATCTTATTTTTTCTTGGACGAGCATATATTTCATCACCGACTTTAAAACGAGTTACTTTTGATCCAACCTTCGTAATGACACCGGAAAAGTCATTCCCAAGGATTAGCGGCATTTCATATTTCAGTAACATTTTTACTTTTCCATCGCGTATTTTAAAATCAATTGGGTTAATGCTAGCTGCATGAATTTCTGCGAGCACTTCATACTCATTTATTTCAGGAGTAGGTACCTCTGTCATATGCATTGGGACTTTTCCGTATTTATCAATTATCATCGCTTTCATTTCTTATACCTCCAAATTTCAATAAAATGAAACTGTGGGGGGCTTCATCCCCCACTGATTATCAGCCCTCACCAATCGGACCTTTATGGGCAGTTGATCCCCTATCTAAATTATTTGCTTTCGCTGAATTTTGAGGTGGGGGTCTTACTGCCCGTTAAAGTGGGATAAAAGTTGTGCAATAGCTTTTCAATGTCTAATACAAGATTTTTTAATAAACTTAATTTTGTACGTATATCAATATAATAAAAGTTTTTTGTACCTTCTTTACGCATTAAAATAATACCGGCTTCTCGTAAAATCCTTAGGTGATGTGATACCGCTGGCCGAGAAAGGTGTGTTTGTTTCGTAATTTCTCCTACACGTAATCCGGTTTGACATTCCGTTTCCATGAGAACTAACAAAATAGCTTGACGTGTTTCATCGCCAATTGCCAATAATACTTTTTGAGAATCAATAAAATCTTTTTTTATAACATTTAATTGTTCTTGTTTATTCATTTCAATCACTTTACCTCCAAAAATTAGTCGAAAGGTTTAAAATGATGGACCATTATTTCGATACCGTAATGCTACATGATTGTTGTATGAACTGCAATATTGGGAAAGAAAATCGAGACGAATGAATTTTTTATGTTGAAAATGATAAAGGGGGTAGAAAAGAATTACATATTGGAATGGATAAAGTTTTAAAATAGAAAATGATTTAATAATACGTTGTTTCTAGATGAGGATAGTTAAGCCATTGAACAAAAAATTAAGCGGTCGTAACCCTGTATAATTTTTAGGGTTACGACCGCTTATCATGTTTTTATTATTTTAAAGTGAGTTGTTTCGTTTTACTCTTTCATACATACATAATACAAGCGGATTATAGATATATGAAAGAGTAAAAGTAATTTGGGGCGTAATCTATCTATATGATACTTTAAAATGAAATATAAGTCTATATTTTTGTTGTTTTTTTGATTATATTTATGTCACTGAGCTCAGAACAATGATGTGGAGGATAAATATATGAAATCGAATGATGTACCAGTTTTAATTGTTGGAGGGGGATTATCAGGATTAGCATCTGCGTTATTCCTTGCAAAACATAACATTAAGTACTTACTTATTGAAAGGCATCCGTCTACTGCAATTCATCCAAAAGCGGGTGGAATTACTTTTCGTACGATGGAGTTATTTCGAGAATTAGGTTTAGAACAAAGAATTAGATCAGCGGGTAAAGCGTTAGAAAATTGCCGAGGAAGAATAGCGGTTCATACAATAGCTGAGGCGAATCAGGAAGAATTGGCACAAATGAGGGCGAATCAGTATGAAAATGATGAAAAGTTACTTCAGAAAATAGAAGAGATTAGTCCATCAAAACAAACTGCTTGTTATCAAATTACTTTGGAAAAGATGATGTTACAAGAAGCGAGAACATTAGGCGGAGAATTATCTTTTTATCATGAATTAGTTTCTTATGAACAAAATGAGCAAGGGGTAATCGCAACGATTCGGAATCGCGAAACGGAAGAAGAAAGTATTATTCATTGTGATTATGTAATTGCAGCAGATGGAGCAAAAAGTAAAATACGTAAGGAATTAGGGATTACAACTGAGGGTCGTGGAACCATTGGCGGTTATTATATGAATATTTATTTTGAAGCGGATTTAAGTGAGTTTATACAAGGAGATGCATTTGGTTTTACTATGGTACTTCATCCGGAAGTTCTTGGTGCGCTCATTCCAGTCGATAACGAAAAAAGATGGATTTACCATGTATCCTATGATCCATTAAAAGGAGAGAGACCAGAGGATTTCACTATAGAACGTTGTAAACAAATTATTCAAACCGCAATTGGAAGTACAAATGTTGAGTCAGAAATAGTAAGTGTTTTACCGTGGGAAGCGACTGAAAGTACTGCTACAAAATTTCAAGATAATCGCGTTTTTTTAGTTGGCGATTCTGCACATATTATGCCGCCAACTGGAGGGTTTGGTTCCAATACAGGAATACAAGATGCGCACAATTTAGCTTGGAAATTAGCGGCTGTTATAAAAGGCAAGGCAAAACCAAAATTGTTAGAAACATATCATGAAGAGAGATATCCTGTTGCAAAATTAACGACAGATTATGCGAGTAGTTTACTGTTTCGTGCTGCGAATAGAGAGGAAGGCAGTTTGAATAATATGGATGGTTTAGCTGTTACAGTTGGATATCAGTATTGTTCAGAGGCGATTATAGATGACTCAGTCACTCCACATAGAATGGATAGCGTAGAGTTGAACGGGAGACCTGGAACGCGAGCGCCGCACTTTTGGGGGATGTATAAAGGGAAAGAAGCTTCTATATTAGACTTATTTGGTAACAATTTTGTATTACTTACTGGAGTAGACAATAGCTCTTGGGCTGAAGCTGTATTTGATGTTTCATCTAAATTAGGAATAAATATTAAACTGTATCGAGTAGGGGGAAGTGGAGACTTTATTGCTCAAGAAGATATTTTTAGTAAATTATATGGGATAGAGAATGGCGGAGCTGTATTAATTAGACCAGATGGTTTTATAGGATGGCGTTTGGAAAAAGAGGTAGCAAATCCAGATGCAGTACTTAATGAAGTAATGAATCATTTATTATGTAATTTTTAAGTAACGAGGAAGAATTGTCTTATATAAGGCAATTCTTCTATTATGCTTTCAACTTACAAAATAAAAATATTGTAAGTTGAAAGAGGATGTGTTAATCTTATAACCTAATTGAAATAGTATTTTTTTGCACTTAACTTACAAAAAATAAAAAATGTAAGTTGTTATTGGAATGATATTGTTATGTAAATAAAATGGACGGTGAGAAAAATGACAGATAAGGCGTTAACGAAAAATGTTGTTTTAGATGCAGCGGAAAAAGAGTTAATGAAATATGGATGGAGCAGAACGACACTTGTTAGTATTGCGAAGTCACTTGATGTTAGTCATGCAGCTTTATATTCTTATTTTCGGAGTAAGGCAACGCTGCGCGATGCTATTTTAGAAAGGTGGCTGTTCAAATACTCGGATCAGCTTGAGAAAATTGCAGGAAAAGATGGAGAGACGGAAAGCATTTTACAAGAGTGGTTCTTTCGTTTATTTCAGCTTAAAAAGAAAGAGTTGCTGGAAAACGAAGAGTTATTTACATTGAATAGTTCATTAGTGCAGCAAAAGAATAAGGTAATTCAAAAGCATGAAGAAAGATTAGTTGGACAACTGGAGAATGTGATAAATCGCGGGATAGAGCGCAATGAGATTGAAAAACAAGATAGTTTGTTTTTAGCGCATACGCTATTTTGGTTACTTTCAGTGTTTTATCATCCTGCCTTTTCTGAGAGATGGAAAGAAGAGAGGATAAACGAAGAGTTCCAAAAGTCATGGGAGATTGTTACCTGTGGCATTTTTCGAAAGTAAAAAGTTACGTATCATATAAGGCTTTCAAACAGTATGAGAAGGGGAGATTATATGAGTCATTATAAAGAAGAGAAAAAACGTGTAAATATAGTCATTGAAAAAGTAGATGAAGAACTGAAAGAGCTTGATGGCCGAGTTGGATCGGTGAAGTCTGAAATTGTTAGTATTAGAAAAAACTTTTGGGAAGATGTAAAAGTAAATATAGATAATATTAAAGAAGCGGTTGAAACGGCGGCGAGTATTAGGCAAGAGGCAGAGCTTCTCGCTGAAAGAGAACATACACATCGTCATACGAAAAATGAATATAACCTTTTAATGAAAATAAAAGAAACGCCGTATTTTGGCCGGATTGATTTTAAAGAAGATGATGAAGCGGATGCCGATGAAATGTATATCGGTATCGGCTCTTTTTATGATAAAGAAAATGATGAGTTTTTAGTATATGATTGGCGAGCACCTATTTCGAGTCTTTATTATGATTACACTTTAGGCAGGGCACAGTATAAAGCGCCAATAGGTACGATTTCAGGTGATTTGCTTTTAAAACGTCAATACATGATTCGAAACGGAACGATTCAAAGTATGTTTGATACAGGTGTGACGATAGGTGATGAATTATTACAAGAAGCACTGGGACGAAATGCAAGTGAACAAATGAAAAGCATTGTAACGACAATACAAAGAGAACAAAATCAAATTATTCGAAACGATAAAAGTGATGTGTTAATTGTGCAAGGAACTGCTGGGAGCGGGAAAACTTCAGCGGCACTGCAGCGCGTTGCTTATTTATTGTATCATTACCGCGGCACGGTTTATGCGGATCAAATGTTACTGTTTTCTCCGAATGAGTTGTTCAATAGTTATATTGCAAACGTTTTGCCAGAGCTTGGGGAAGAGAATATGCAACAAACGACGTTTCAAGCGTATGTGGAACATGTGATTGGAAAAAGCTTTACTGTAGAAGATTCATTTGCGCAGTTAGAATACGTATTAACGAAGAAGCATGAAAGTACGTATGAAACTAGAGTGAAGGGAATTCAATATAAATCCTCGGTTGAATTTATGGGACTACTTGAGAAATACGCGAAAAGTCTAGGGGAAAAAGGTTTACACTTTCATGATGTTACATGTAAAAGTGAAGTACTTATAAAAGCAAAATCCATATGTGATTATTTTTATAGTCTAGACATGTCTATTGCTATACCGAATCGAATGCAACTTACAATGGAATGGGTTCTTCGGAAGTTAAATGATTTTGAAAAGATAGAAGCGAAAAAAGATTGGGTGGAACGAGAAGTTCAGTATTTAAATAAAGAAGATTACAATCGCATATATGAAAAAATAGAGAAAGATAATCAATTTGATTATTATGAGAAAGAACATGAGTTATTAACGAAATATGTAGTGAAGAAACATTTTCGTTCGCTACGTAGAAAGGTGAAAAAATTTGCTTTTGTAAATCATCCTGCAATTTTTGAGCAGTTATTTGAAAGTAAGCAGAAAGATATTTTCGTACCAGATTGCTGGGAAGATATATGTAAGCAGACAGTGAAGCGTTTGAAGGATAAACAGCTAGCAAATGAAGATGTTACGCCGTATTTATTTTTAAAAGAATTACTTGAAGGTTTTAAAACGAATCATCTTGTGAAATTTGTATTCATCGATGAAGTGCAGGATTATACATCCTTTCAATTAGCATTTCTAAAACGACTATTTCCGAAGGCGAAATGGACATTACTTGGTGATCTCAATCAAAATATTTTCTCTCATGATTACAATAGAGAGAACAATTTTATCTCCGCATTATTTGCAAATCGTAAAGTAGAAACAGTCCAGCTTAACCGGAGTTATCGATCGACAAAACCAATCATTGAATTTACAAAGTGTATGATTCCAAATGGAAATGATATTGAAGCTTTTAACAGGGATGGTAAGAAGCCCGTTTATATAAAAGTAAGTGATGAACGAGAGCATGTAGAAAATATGATTTTTAAGGTGAAAGAGTTAGAAGAAAAAGGACATAAAACGATTGCAGTTATTTGTAAAACAAATGAAGAATGTATGAAAGTGATGGAGTTAATAGGGAATACATTACACGTCCATCTTATGAAAAAAGAGAATACAACTTATGAGAAAGGCGTTGTTGTTATTCCTGCTTATTTGGCGAAAGGGATAGAATTTGACGCTGTTATTATATTTGATGCTTCTCATGAAAGTTATTATAGGGAGTCTGAACGCAATTTATTTTACACAGCATGTACGAGGGCGATGCATGAATTATATGTATATTATGCCGGGGAGCTAACGGAATTTCTTACACATGTTCCAGAGGAATTATATATAAGGGAGAGATGTTAAATGGCGAATCAATATAATACTTTTCAAAATTGTAGTAAAGAAGTGTCAATGTTATTACCACTTCCGAAGTATGTAAAGTTAGTACGGGAGCATGAAGAATTACGTGACGGTGTACAAGTTTTCATCAAGCGCTATCAGGCGGAAGAGTTGTTACATTATGGCGGTGCTCATATTACAACCATTACTACTCAAAATGATAAGTGTTTATTAAGTTATACGAATATGATGCCGGTATACTCAAATAAACTGCCTCGTAAAGATGATGCTGAACAAATAGCAATGGATGTAATGGAAAAGGTTGATCAACAATATGCAAGTGGTTTAACTTTAATTCGTATAGAAAAACAAACGAGACAGTATAAAGGTGAAGGAGAAATTGTTACTTTTCCTGTTTTATGGGTGAAAATGATGCATGATAATGGGAGTTTTAACTGGGTGACAATTGGAGGCGACGGACAAATCATCGAATTTGAGCGTGAAGTACGCTGGGATTATATGATGAGTCGTCGTCAAACGGAAATGTGGTATTACGATGATTGGGTGTTGGCACGTATGGGAAAGGGTCCGCAGTTAATGCCGCCGTTTGCTTTAGTATAGAAAATATCTATTTAAATAATATTCACAAATATTAATAGGTTTGGTATGATTAATTTCGACAAGTTAATCGAGGCCGGAGATATTTGAGATAAGCCATAAATTTATTTAGGGATACAGAAGTGTCCTTTAAATAATTTATGGCTTTTTTTATTGATGAACTGTAATCAATAGGAAGTTACATGTGAATAGGGGGGATATGGAAAATAAATAGTATAGTAATAATATAGGGGAATTGTATTTGTAAGATTGGAATTTTAATATAAGCTTATAAAAATAATGAAAGTATATCTTCTATTTCGTGTAAATCTCATTAACTTGTTGAAATTTGCAGCGTAGGAAGGATTAGAAGGATGAGAAAAATTATTAGCGTGTTAGTTATCTTCTTTATGACGGGAAGTATCTTTGCTGGGGGAGCTGTTCATGCGAAAGCAGAAGGGAAGCATGAATGGGATACGAATAAGTTTTTAAATATTGCACATCGCGGAGCAAGTGGACATGCACCTGAGCATACTTTTGCTTCTTATGATCTTGTGAAAAAAATGAAAGCGGATTATTTGGAATTAGATATTCAGTTAACTAAGGACGGCCAGTTGATTGCAATGCATGATACAGCAGTTGATCGCACTACAAATGGAACAGGTGAAGTACGAGATAAAACATTAAGTGAAATAAAAAGCTTAGATGCAGGATCTTGGTTCAATAAAGCTTATCCAGAAAAGGCTAAGCAAGAGTACGTTGGTCAAAAGGTTCCGACTCTTGAAGAAATTTTCCAAAAGTACGGAAGAAGCATGAAGTATTACATTGAAACAAAATCACCAGATGTGTATCCAGGAATGGAAGAGAAATTATTAGCTTTATTAAAAAAATATAATTTAGTAGGTCAAAACATGTCTTCTAGCCGTGTTATGATTCAGTCATTTAGTAAAGATAGTTTAACAAAGATTCATAGTATGAATAAAAATATTCCGTTAGTTCAACTGCTTTGGTATTATCCAAATGAAAACAATGAGATTGTTGAATGGTCTGGCATTACACATGAACCGAAACGTGTAACGAATGAAGATTTTCAAGAAATTAAAAAGTATGCAGTTGGTATTGGACCAAACTTACGTAATGATAACAGAGAATTAATTATTGATGAGTCATATATGAAAATAGCTAGAAATAATGGACTGCTAATTCATCCTTATACAATTAATGAGAAACCAGATATGAGATTGTTAATAAAATGGGGTGCTACAGGAATGTTTACAAATTATCCTGATCGATTACATAGTGTGTTAAAAGAAAAATAAATAGGAGAAAAGGTATACCGACATTTTGGTATACCTTTTTTTATTATGCTAGATTATAGTAATAGGATACATATTCTTCTAAACCTTCAACCTCATTTTCAGGTGGCTCAATGCCGCCCTTTCTACCGTAGCAAACATTTCTCAAGTATTCTCCAAAAATCATAGAGCGACTTTTTTCATTTTCCATCCAATTATATCTATTAATGATAAACTCACCATCGAAACTTGTATCAAATGTATATGGGATACAAGTAATAGTTTTAGGTAAATGTTTTTTTAATACTCGATATTGCCGACCAGCGCCTAAACTTTTGCAAACAAATAGTAGCTGATTAATCTTTGTGAAATCAAAAATCTTTTTCGCTTCCATTACATTCGCGATAGAATGGAGGGAGTTTTTCTCGAATAGGATAGCATCTTTTGGTACGCCATGTTCCATTAATTTAGTTACAATTACTTCTGCATCTGACAAATCTCCGTAATTCCAGCTCGGATGTTTCATGCCATGCAAACTAGTACCACCTGTAACGATAATTTGATTTCCTAAACCTTGTCGATAAGCTTCTAGAGGAGCTTGCCAATTGCCGGGATGAGAACCGCCGAAAACGAAAATAGCATCACATTTTTGTGTTGTTATTTCTTTTAGAAAAACGATTTCTGTAATTTGATCGATTTGTTTTTTCGTAAGAGTAGGGACATCAGGATATTTAGGTATTACCAT
>WPCH01159803.1_pt1 | contig 13252 bp, 12 predicted proteins | sample 5399881 | NCBI WGS metagenome assembly WPCH01 (sample SAMN12869468, study PRJNA574797) | sludge metagenome | isolation source: wastewater treatment of pH5 | place: China:Beijing | collected 2019-05-20
AGCGAGCCTGCGGGCAGGCCTAGGGCCAGACCTACGGCTAGGCCGGCCAGGGAAAGCAGCGGCGGGGCGATCAGGGCGAAGGCGAGCAGCCGCCAGTGGAACCAGGGAATCGGCCGCAGGGTCTCGGCGGCGGTCAGGCCCATCTGCAGCAGGAAGAGGGCGAGCACGGCGTGGAAGGCGCCGGTGAAGAGCTCGGTGACCTTGGCGCCCTCCATGGGGCCGTACATGGCGCCGATCACCGCGCCACCGGCCAGCAGGATCACCCCGCGATTGGTCAGCGTCTCGTGCCAGATCCCCTGCAGCGCCTCGCCGGAGTCGCTGCCCCGGTAGCGGCGGTAGAGGGCGATGGCCACCATGATCGCCGGCAGCTCCATCATCACCAGATAGAGGGTGACCTCGGCGCCGATCGGCAGGTTGCGCCCCTCGGCGAAGGCCAGGGCCACGGCGAAGGTGCCGGCGCTCACCGAGCCGTAGTGGGCGGCGAGGCTGGCGCTGTCGGCAGGAGAGAGCCGAATCAGCCGGCGCAGTATCGGCATCAGGGCCAGGGGGATCACCGCGCCCAGCGCGGCCACGGCGGCCAGTTCCGGCACCAGCGACCAGCCGAGGTTGCCGTAGAGCGCCATGCCCCCCTTGAGGCCGATGGTCAGCATCAGCAGCAGGCTCAGGGTGTCGTAGGCGGCCTTGGGGATGGCCAGGTCGGACTTCACCACCCCGGCCAGCAGGCCGAGGAGGAAGAACATCACCACGATATCGGGCATTGGCAGACTCTCGCACAGGGGTTGCAGGAACGCCGCGCATTGTGAGAAATCGCTGCCATTGATACCAATAAAGATTATGGCAATGCATCATGGATGATTATCTATAAAGGCTGATCGAGCGAGGGCCGGGGATGAACATTCGACACCTGACGTTCCGGCTGCTGCAGGTCCATGTGGCGGTGGTGGGGGCCGGTTCCATCAGCGAGGCGGCGCGGCGCCTGCACCTCACCCAGCCCACCGTCTCCCAGCAGCTCAAGCGGCTGGCCGAGGCGGTGGGCGAGCCGCTGCTGGAAAGCCGCCAGGGGCGGCTGGTGCCCACCGAGGCGGGCGCCGAGCTCTACCGGGCGAGCCGTGAGGTGCTGGGGCGCTTCGACGACTTCAACGACTATCTTGGTGCCCTGCGAGGCGGCGAGCGGGGGCGCTTCTCCATCGCCCTGGTCAACACCGCCCAGTACGTGCTGCCGCGGCTGCTGGGCCCCTATAGCCAGGCCTTCCCCGAGGTGGACGTCACCGTGCATATCGGCAACCGCCGCCAGATGCTGACCCGCTTCGAGCGCCAGGAGGATGATCTCTACGTCTTCAGCCACCCGCCGTCGCTGGCCCACGCCCTGGCCGGGCGCTTCCTGCGCAACCCCCTGGTGGCGGTGGCTCCCAGGGGGCATCCCCTGGCGGGGCGCGAGCGCATCGCCATGGGGGAGCTTGTCGAGGAGCGCTTCCTGCTGCGCGAGCCGGGTTCGGCCACGCGAATGCTCTTCGAGAGCTGGCTGCAGGAGCAGGGGCTGACCCTGGGGCCGACCCTGCAGATGGCCAGCAACGAGGCGATCCGGGTCGGAGTCGCCGCCGGCATGGGCCTCGCCGTGCTCTCGGAGCACGTGCTGCCGCCGGAGCACCCGGACCTGGTGATCCTGCCGGTGACGGGCCTGCCCATCGAGAGCCACTGGCAGTTCATCGTGCGCCGCGACCGGCGGCTCTCCCACGCGGCGCTGGGCTTCCTGCGCTTCGCCGAGGGGCACCTGGGCGAGTGCGTGGAGGCGCGCTTCCTGTGCAATGAGCTCGCCGGTCTGCTGGAAGGCCTGGCAGCCGACAAGGTGGTCTCCTGAGTGCATTTAGACATTGGTCGAAAGTCGGCGCCATGCAAGCTTGGTGACAGCTTGACACTCTAGAGTCGGTGCCAACGGGGCAGTGCTCCGGCAAGCATCCAATAATCAGAGGAATCATACGCCATGTTCGACCGCTTCCTTCCCAAGACCCTGGTGGCCGGTGTTGCGTCCGCCATGCTGGCTTCCCTGGCCATGACCACCTCGGTGGCCGCCGATGACTATCCGGATCGACCCATCGACCTGGTGGTGGGCTTCGGTACCGGGGGCAGCGCCGATCGCATGGCCCGCGCCATGTCCACCTACATTGCCGAAGAGCTCGGGGTGCCCGTGCGGGTCACCAATCGCCCCGGTGCCGGCACCCAGGTCTCGGCGAACTATCTCCTGTCGCGTCCGGACGATGGCTATACCGTCTTTGCTTCCACCTTCGCTCCCTACCTGAGCAATACCATCCTCACCGGAGGCGCCCAGTACGACATCGAGGACTTCTCCTTCGTCAACTTCCAGTGGTTCGACCTGGACCTGATCGCCGCCAACAAGGACAGTGGCTACGAGGACCTGCCCTCCCTGCTGGAGGCCATCCGTGACAACCCCGGCCAGATCCGCGGCTCGGTGGTGCAGGGGTCCGCCGGCCACCTGATGGTACGCATGCTGCTGGACGAGGCGGGGATTCCCCAGGAGAACCTCAACCTGGTGACCTACAACAGCGGCGGTGAGGCGCGCTCCGCGGTGGCCGGTGGCCAGGTGCACTTCACCTCCATCAGCGCCCAGGGCAGCGAAGGGATCCGCGAGTTCCTGACGCCGCTGGCGATCGTCAGCGACGAGCGTATCGATCAGTGGGATGTCCCCACGATCAATGAGGCGCTGGCGCCCATGGACCTCGAGGTGACGGTGCTGCAGGGCTCCATGCGGGGCTTTGCGGTGACCGCCGAGACCGAGCGCCAGTATCCGGAACGCTTCGAGACCCTCTCCGAAGCGATCCAGAACGCCCTGGCCCGCAAGGATGTCCAGGAGCACCTGGAAGCGGGTGATATCGGCGGGGTCTGGGTCGGGCCCGAGCGCTCCAACGAGATGATGCGTACCAACTACGACGTCTTCGAAGCCTACGCCGACCTGCTCAACTGATCCTTCCGTGTGATGCATGCCCGGCGGTCCCGCCGGGCATGCCAGGAGTTTTCCCATGACCACCCACAAACGCGACTATGGGGACCTGCTGGTCCTCATGGCCCTGGCCGGCTTTACCCTCTGGTACCTGCTGGATGCCATTCGGGTCTCATCTGCCGTACAGAACCTGCTGCTGATCCTGCCTCTCTCTTTGGTGGTGCTGGCGATCGTGGCCCTCGAAGTGGGGCTGCGCCTGAAGAAGGGCACGCTGCTGGTCCGCGAAGAGAGCGAAGACGAGCCGCTGCACCGGACCCTGCCGGTGGTGGGCCTTTTTGCCGCCTACGTGATCTCCCTGGAAACCCTGGGATTCGACGTGGCCACCGTGCTCTTCGTTGCCGCCTTTCTGATTCTCAAGGGCGAGCGTAACTGGCTACTGCTGGGCGGCTACAGCCTGGCCTTCGGCTTCGGCGTGGCCTTCTTCTTTGCGCAGATGCTGCCCTATCCCATGCATATGCTGATTCTTCAGGGCTGAGGGGACACGACCATGATCGATTTTGTTGCCGTCGAGCAGGGCCTGGCCCTGCTGTTCACAAGCTTCTCTCCCTGGATGGTGGTGATACCCGGGATCGTCCTCGGGCTGATCTTCGGTGCCACGCCGGGGCTGCAGATCTCCATGGCCATGGCGATCTTCCTGCCCATGACGCTGTACATGGATTTCGTCCAGGCGATGCTGTTCCTGACCGCCATCTTCACCGGGGGCTCCTTCGGCAGCGGCATCCCGGCGATCCTGATGAACATCCCCGGGACCTCCTCGGCCATTGCCACGGCCTTCGATGGCTACCCCATGGCGCGCCAGGGTCGGCATAACCAGGCCCTGGGCATCGCCCTGGTGTCATCGGTGCTCGGTACCCTGATGGGCTACCTGATTCTCTTCGTGATGATCCAGCCGCTCTCCCTGATGGTGCTCAAGCTGGGGCCTTCCGAGATGTTCGTGGTCATCCTGTGGGGCATGACGTTGATCGCCAGCCTCAAGGGAGAGCAGGTGCTGAAGGGGCTGATGGCAGGCTTCGTGGGCCTGCTGATCGGCACCATCGGCTTCAACGAGCTGGGCATGGCGCGCGGCACCATGGGGCAGACCTACCTGCTCGATGGCGTGCCGGTGATACCGGCCATGATGGGCATGTTTGCGGCCTCGGAACTCTTCAAGCTGGCCAATAAGGGCTTCATCGTCGAGTCCAAGGCTTCGCGCAAGGTCAAGGTCTCGGAGATCTTCGAGGGCTTCAAGATGGCCGTTCGCTACCCCTGGGTGATGATCCGTGGCGGCCTGATCGGGGTCTTCGTGGGGGCGGTGCCCGGCGTGGGCTCCTCGGTCTCCAACCTGCTCTCCTATGTGGAAGCCCAGCGCCGCGACAAGGATCCTGACTCCTTCGGCAAGGGCAACCCCAAGGGCGTGGTGGCGTCCGAATCGGCCAACAGCACCTCCGAGGCGGGCTCCATGGCCACCCTGCTGGCCCTGGGCATTCCGGGCGGCGGTGCCACGGCGGTGATGCTGGCGGCCTTCGCCATGCATAACATCACCGGCGGCCCGCAGTTCATCCGCCAGCAGACCGATGTGGTCTACGCCATCATCTTCGCCAACTTCGCCCAGGTGTTCCTGCTGCTGGTCATCGGCCTGCTGTTCATCCCGCTGCTGGCCAATATCATCAAGGTGCCGATGCGCTACCTGATTCCCTCGGTGCTGGTGCTGGCGGTGATGGGCTCCTTCGGCCTCACCGGCAACATGACCGGGCCGGCCACGGTGCTGGTGTTCTCGGTGGTCGGCTGGCTGTTCCGCCACTACGGCTATTCGGTGCCGGCAGCGGTGATCGGCATGCTGCTCGGGGCCATGGCGGAGAAGTCGCTGCTGCACTCCTACCAGATCAGCGGCGGTAATCTCGGCTATGTGCTGGAGCGGCCGATCACCCTGGCCATCCTGGCCCTGTTGCTGGTGTCGCTGTTCGGCAAGCGTCTGCTGGCTCTGGTCAGGGGGCGCCGGAAGCTCGCCGGCGTCTGAGCGATGCTCAAGCGCACCCTGCTGACCCTGCTGATCGGTGGCCTGGGGGGCGGTCTCGCCTCCCAGGTCTCGCTGCCGCTGGCCTGGATGCTGGGGCCGCTGTTCCTGGTGCTGGCGGCGTCCCTGGCCGGGGTGCAGGCGGGGGTCGACCCGCGTCTGCATCGGGGCGCCATCGCCATGCTCGGGCTCTTCATCGGCAACCGTATCGACCTCGCCGAGCTGTCGCACCTGCTGGAGTGGTATCCCAGCGTGCTGGCCATGCTCGGCTACATGGGGCTGATGCTGCTGGGTGGGCGCTGGCTCTTCGGCATGAGCGGCATGAGCCGGTTGAGCGCGCTCTTCTGCGCCTTCCCGGGCAGCATGAACGGTGCCCTCGTCCTCGCCGAGCGCCTCGGCGCCGACGTTCGCTGGATCGCCATCACCCACGCCATGCGCCTGGTGATGGTGGTGGCCGCCGCCGCGCTGCTGGCCAGCCACCTCGCCGGCGGGGTCGTGCTGGGAGAGGGCAACGGCCTCCGCTGTGGTGATCTCTACCTGCTGGCCCTGGCGCCGGCCAGCGCCTGGCTGGGGCGGCGGCTGCGCTTGCCGATCCCGGAGTTTCTCGGGCCCATCGCGGTGGGGGCGGCCATGGCGAGCCTTGGCCACGGGGTGGCGCTGCCGGACCTGCTGCTGATCCTGACCTTTCTCGTTCTGGGCAGCTCGGTGGGCTCGAGATTCTCGGGCACCTCCTGGTCGCGGCTGCTGCAGGTGGGGCGCTACGGGCTGCTGTTCGGTGCCTATGCGGTGGGGATGGCCCTGATCACCGCCTGGGCGGTGTCGAGTCTCACGGCACTGCCCTTTGCCGCGGTGCTGCTGGCACTGCTGCCCGGTGGCGTCGGCGAGATGGCGGTGATCGCCGTGGCGCTCGAGATCGACCCGGTCTATGTGGTCAGCCACCATGTGCTGCGGCTGCTGCTGTTGATCCTGCTCACGCCACCCCTGATCAGGTGGGCGCGTCGGCGCCGCGCCGCGGCGGAAAGGCGACGCTGACGGTCATTCCCTCGCCCGGCGGGCTGGCAAAGTGAAGGCGGGCCCCATGGGCGCGGGCGACTTCGTCGACGATGGCCAGGCCCAGGCCGCTGCCCGGGGCCGATGGGCTGGCCCGGTAGAAGCGCTCGGTCAGGCGAGACAGGTGGCCGGGGGCCACGCCGACGCCATCGTCGGCAACGCTCAGCGCCGGTGCACCGTCCTGCTGGAAGACACGCACGCGGACCGTGCCCCGATAGGGCACGTCGCCGCCGGCATGCTGGCTGGCATTCTCGATCAGGTTCTGCACCAGCCAGCGCAGCCGCACCGGGTCGGCGAAGACGTCACCGGTCGCTTCCTCGATGAACTCCAGCTCCTGGCCGCGCTGGTAGATGCGTGCCGTCGCCTCGGCGCAGGCCTCCCGGCACACGTCGGCGAGCACCACGGGTTCCATGGCCTGGGTATCCACCAGCTCGTGGCGGGTCTTGGCCAGGGTCAGCAGCTGCTGCACCGTGTAGCCGGCGTCCTCGGCGATCCGTCCGATCTCCTCCAGGGTGCGTCGCACCCCCTCATCCTCGCACTGGCGCGCCGTGACCTCTGCCAGGGCGCGGATCTCCGAGACGGGGGTGCGCAGCTGGTGGGAGACATCGGCATTGAACTGCTGGGTGTTGCGAATGCTCTGGCGCATGCGTGCCATGAGGCCGTTGATGCTGGCCACCAGGGTGGTGACCTCTCGCGGCACCCGGGCCTCGATGGGGTCCAGGTCATTGGGGGAGCGCCTGCGCAGGGAGCGGCTGATGGCGCGAAGCGGTGCCAGACCCTGCTGAATGGCCAGCAGGGCGATGGTCACGGCGAGCAGGCCACCTATGACCATGAGCGCAGAGAGCGTCAGCAGGAAATCCTGGATGAGGTTCGCCCGCGCCTCGGTGGACTCGGCAACGATCACTTCGATCTGGCTGCTCCGGGTGGAACGCACGACCGGGAAGCTGGTGGCCACCGCGCGCAGTTCATTGCCGGCGTAGCGGGTGTCGTAGAAGACGGGGGTGTCAGTCCCGCTGGGGGGACCCTCCAGGCCCTCGAAGCCGGCCAGCATGTTCCCGGCGCCGTCGCGAATCCGGTAGAAGATCTTGCCTTCACCGCGGCTGCCTAGGGTGCTGATGCTGAAATAGTGCATATTGATACGCAGCTCGCCATCCACCGAATGGATGCGTCGCTCCAGCCTTTCGGCGGCGTTGAGCAACATCGCATCGAAGGTCTCGTTGATCTGGCGAGAGAGCACCACCTGGCTGGTGATCATCGTGAGGATGCTTACCAGGGTGAATGGTAGGCCGATCCAGAGCAGCAAGCGGGCACGAATCGAGATCATGGGCGCGGGTCGCCTGCGTCGAGGAGGTAGCCGAGGCCACGCACGGTGCGCAGCTGGGCGGCGCCGCCGATCTTCTTGCGCAGCCGTGAGATATAGGTCTCCACGGCGCTGGATGTCAGTGAGTCGTCGATATCGGAGAGGCGGTCGATGATCTGTGCCTTGCTCACCAGGCGCCCCTGGTTGATCAGCAGGTACTCCAGCACCTCCCGCTCGCGGCGATGCAAGGCCACTGCCTCGCCGTTGACCAGGACGGCAGGGCTGTTCGGCGGCAGCTCCAGACCGCCGCACTGGAGGTTCTTTTCACCAAACTGCTTGGCGCGGCGCACCAGGGCCTTCGAGCGGGCCACCACCTCCACGAGGGAGAAGGGCTTGCCCAGGTAATCGTCGGCCCCCTCCTCGAGGCCCAGCACCCGATGGTCGAGGTCGTCCCGGGCCGAGATGATCAGCACCGGCGTTCTGTCCTGGCGGGCCCGCAGTCGCCGCAGCACGTGAATGCCGTCCAGATTGGGTAGCCCGAGGTCCAGCAGGACCAGGTCGAAGGAGAGGTGGCGAAGCCACTGCTCCGCCGCCTGACCGTCATCGCAGGTCTCCACCTGGAAGCCCGCCTCGCTGAGGAAGGTGGCGATGGAGGAGGCCAGGTTGGGATTGTCTTCGACTATCAGCGCTTTCATGGTACACCTCATGACTCGGCGTCATGGTGACACATTATCCATCGCCGGTATCGACCGCCGACTCATTCAGATGCCTCGATGCAGTGATTGCCGACGCGAGCGGAGGGCCTTCCACAACTGGGAGAGTACCACCAGGGCGAGCAGGGCAATGATCCCCTGCGAGATGGGGCGGGTAAAGAGTGCCGTCCAGTCATTCTGGGAGATCAGCATGGAGAGGCGCAGGTTCTGTTCGGCCATGGGGCCGAGCAGCACACCGAGCACCACCGGGGCGAGTGGGAAGGCGAGCCGGTTGAGCAGGTAGCCGACCAGGCCGAAGGCCAGCATCACATAGAGATCCATGACGTTGCCGTTCACGGTGTAGACCCCCACCGCCATCAGCACCAGGGTCGTGGGCACCAGCAGCGCCGAGGGCATGCGCAGGACCTGAGCGAACAAGCGAGTGGCGACCATGCCCCCGAGAAGCAGCAGCAGCATGGCCGTCAACAGCAGCTGCCACATGAAGCCGAAGACCACATCGGGCGAGCGTGTGAACAGCTGGGGACCGGGCTGAAGGCCGTGGATCATCAGGGCACCGAGTACCAGGGCGGCGACCAGGTTGCCGGGAATGCCCAGCGTCAGAGAGGGAATCATGGCCGAGGCATTGTCGGCACTGTTGCCGGATTCGGCCGCGGCGATGCCGGTCGGGTTTCCGGTGCCGAAGGTGTCGGGATCCGGGGCTCTCCGCTTGGCCTCGTTGTAGCTGAGCAGCGCGGCCAGGTTGCCGCCCGCACCGGGCAGAATGCCCACGGCGACGCCGATCAGCGATGAACGGCTCCAGGTGCGCCAGTGACGGCGCAGCAGGCCCAGGCTGCCGCCGCTGGCCTTCACTCGGAAGCTGTCGGCATCGAAGTAGGACTCGTTGCGCTTTTCCGCCATCTCAAGGACCGGCGGCACGGCATAGAGGCCGATCAGCACGATGAGCAGCTCGAAACCGCCCACCAGATAGAGGGTGTCGAAGGTGTAGCGTTCGGCTCCGCTGATGGTATCGATCCCGACGAGGCCGATGATGACGCCGAGCAAGGCAGCGAGCATGCCCTTGCAGATGTCCTTGCCGACCAGCATGGCGATGCTGACGAGGCCGAAGACGGCCACCCAGAAATACTCGGTGGGGCCGAAGGCCAGGGTGACCCTGGCCAGCATGGGGGCCAGCGTCATCAGGGCCAGGGCGCTGATGATACCGCCGACGGCCGATGACCAGCAGGCGGTCTTCAGGGCCAGTCCTCCCTGGCCGTTGCGCGTCATCGGATAGCCATCGAAGGTGGTGGCGATGGCAGCCGGGGTGCCGGGAATCTTCAGCAGGATGGCGGGAATGGCGCCGCCGTACATGGAGCCGTTATAGATACCGGCGACCAGGCCCAGGGCAATGATGGGATCGAAGCCGTAGGTCAGCGGCAGCATGAGGGCGATGGCCATCACCGGATTAAGGCCAGGCAAGGCCCCGATGAGGATGCCGGCGAGGGTGCCGATGACCAGGCTGATCAGCGAGCCGAACTGCAGGGCCACGGGCAGCGCTTGGAACAGTGATTCGAACATGACGCTAGACCCTTTCTAGTAAGCGAGGAAGAACTCGACGGGCAGGGGGCGCTTGAGCACCACGGCAAACAGGCCATACAGCAGGATGATGAAGCCCACCGTGATGCCCAGCACTACCAGTGGGCGGCGTTCTCCCAGCACCAGAGCCAGCAGGAGGATGAACAGGGCGCTGGTGGTGTAGAAGCCCACGGTCGGCAGGGCCACGTAATAGACCAGGCAGCAGGCCAGGGTGGCCATGAACCGACCGGGATGATCCACCAGTGCCATGACCGGCTGGCTCGTGGCGTGTCCGGCCAAGAGGCCCACCAAGCCCCGCCAGATCAGCGGCAGAGAGAACAGCCCCATCAGGGCCCCTGCCCCGATGGGAACGTAAGCGGCGTCGGCATAAAAGTCCTTCCCCATCCAGGCGGTCGTGGTGCCGATGATGAGGAAGGCGATGCCAGAGAAGAGGTCTCTGTAGTTCATGGGCATGATGGCTCCCTGTGCAGGTACAGGTCAGTTTTGCTTCAGGCCGAGACTTTCGAGGGTTTCGCCGATGGCTTCCGTTTCCAGCCGCAGCCTTTCGCGCAGCTCTTCCCCGCGCACCAGATTGAGCGTTTCGCCCTGGGCGGCAAGGAACTCCTGGAAGTCCGGGTGCTCCACGGCGCGGGCCACGGCGTCGGCGACTACCTCGACGCGCTCCTCCTCCATGCCTTCCGGACCCAGCATCATGCGCCAGAGCACGGTCTCCAGCTCCGGATGGCCCAGGGCGGCGAGCCCTGACGCCTGGGGCAGGGCCTCGTTGTCATCGGCGGAGGTGACCAGCAGACACTTGGCCTGGCCATCCTCGACGTAGGGCAGCACCGGGGTAATGGAACCGCCGTAGATGTCGACATGTCCGCCGAGGAAGTTCTGCAGGGTCTCGCCGGCGCCGCCGAAGGGGATGGGACGGGCAGTGATGTCGAACGCCTCGAAGATGCGCTCGGCAGCCAGGCGCATGGTGCCGCCGACCCCATCGTTGCCGTAGGTGTACCGGCCGGGGTTGGCCTGCAACTCGGCGAGGAACTCCTCGCCGCTATCCGCAGGGAAGTCCGGCGCGACACACAGGGTGTAGGCACTCTGCGATGTGCTGGTGATGGGGGTCAGCGTCTCGTAGGAGTACTGGACGCGTTGCATGTGCGGCACCGTGGTGATCGGGCTGTTCCAGATCGAGAGCAGGGTATAGCCATCGGGGCGGGAGCGGGCGAACTGGTTGACGCCGATGGCGCCACCACCGCCGGCGACGTTGAGCACGGCGACCGCCTGGCCCAGTTCCTCCTGCAGATACTGGTTGAGCATTCGGGCGACGTTGTCCGTGCCTCCGCCGGCCGGGGCCGGCACGATGATCTCGATGGGGCGGTTGGGATAGTCGCTTGCCATGACGGGAGTGAAGGCAACGGCTGACATGGCGGCGGCAGTGACGAGCAGCGTGGTTTTCATTCGTTGTACCTGTCGATTGGATCTGTGGTGGTGTGGGGTACTGGGTGTCGGATCAGGCGGGCTGTTCGCCGAGGGTGACGCGGTAGCGGAACCGCTCGGGGCGGCCGTGTACGCGGCGATACTCGATGACGCGACCCACCGGGTTGCGCGCTATGCGCTGGATGACGGCGACCGGGGAACCGGCAGGCAGCTCCAGGTGCCTGGCGCTGGCCAAGGTGGCGGTGCCGAACGAAAGCTCATCCGTCGCGGACGAGATGAGGATCCCGAATTCCTGCAGGAATATCGGGTAGAGCAGCGGCCCCATCTCCTTGGGATCCAGTGACATCAGTCCATCGAAATCGGGCAGGCGCAGGTAGACCTCCTCGAACAAGAGGGGATCACCGGACCAGAGCCGCACGCGTTCCAGCTTGAGGCAGCGTGTGGCGGTCTCTTCGCCGAAGGCCTGCTTGACCTCGGGGGGCAGGTCGACCTCCTGGCGGCTGAGGATTCGGCTCTCGGGGATCATCGCGCCGTCCGGATCATCGACATCGTGGACATGGAAGAAACGGAACAGGTCGGCGCGGAAGGCCGGTTGCTTGACGAAGGTGCCGGTCCCGCGGCGGCGTTCCAGCAAGCCTTCGTCCACCAGCTGCTTGAGCGCCATGCGCATGGTGGCCAGGGCCACGCCATACTCTTCGGCGAGGCGGTTCTCGGAGGGAATCGTGTCGCCGGGGGTCCATTCGCCATTGGCGATCCGAGAGGCCAGCTGATCGCGCAACCGGGCGTACAGCGGGAGTCGTCCATCGGTGCGGGTCTTGGGTAGCGCTTGCATGAGTGTGTTCTCCAGGCGGGAATCCGCTGCCTTGTTGCTGTCACTAAAGACCAGTGTATACTTCTAGTCAACTAGTTCTCTAGAGAACTAGACTTAAGTCTAGTCGGAACGCCCGGGGGGGCATGTCCCTGTACGGTGCCCAGACCGAGAGGAACCGAGAGTGAAGAGAGGATTTGACTGCCATGCCCACGTCTACGCGCGGGTGGATGAGGCCAAGGGGTCCAACTATCGACCGTCGCGGCCGGCACCGCTCCAGGAGTGGCAGGGGTATCTGGAGGATTGCCGGCTAGGTGGCGGCGTACTCGTGCAGCCCAGTTTCCTGGGGCATGACAATCGTGAACTGCTGGAGATCCTGGCCAGGCTCGGTGAGAACTTCCGGGGAGTGGTACAGCTGCCGAAGCAGGCCTCCCTGGGCGAGATGCAGGCCCTGGATGCTGCCGGTATCGTCGGCGTGCGCTGGAATCTCATCGAGCGGCGCTGCGAGCTGCCCGATCTGGACGACCCGCAATGGATCGATTTCCTGGATCGGCTCAAGGCGCTGGGCTGGCATCTGGAGGTGCATCTGGAGGGGGATCGCCTCCCCGAGCTCTTTCCGGCCCTGCATGAGCATGGCGTCACCCTGGTCATCGACCATCTAGGGCTGCCTGTTGAGGCCGATCCCTTCGCTGATGTCGGCTTTCGACTGCTGTTGGAGGCGGGACGATCCGGGCGCACCTGGGTCAAGCTGTCGGCGCCTTATCGTTCCCCGGTGCGCGACCTGCGCCCCCATGTTCGTGAGCTGCTGGACAAGCTGGGGCGCGAGCGGCTGGTATGGGGCAGCGACTGGCCCTGGACCCGCCATGAAGGCAAGCACAGCTATCGAGACACCTTCGACTGGCTGGCCGGCTGGGTCAGCGATGGCGATGACCGCCGACATATCCTGGAGGAGGCCCCGCGGGAGCTGTTCCGACTTGGAACCTGAGGGAATCGGATCTCAAGGTTAACTTAAGGGTCTGACCATTAAGAAAAATTAGGGTGCGTTGGGGAAGAACAGCTGCTGGCCCTTGACCTCGAAGTCGGCGATGGCCTGCTGGCCGGCCTCGGAGAGCAGCCACCGGTGCCACTGCTCGGCCAGGTCATGTTTGAGGTGGGGGTGGCGCTCGGGGTCGATCAGCAGGCTGCCGTACTGGTTGAAGAGCGCCTCGTCGCCCTCGAAGAGCAGGGTGAGATCCTGGGGATTCTCGAAGGCGACCCAGGTGGCGCGGTCGCTCATCACGTAGGCGTCCATGCCCGCGGCAGTGTTCAGGGTCGGGCCCATGCCGCTGCCCAGCTCCCGGTACCAGCTGCCGCCCGGCTCGACGCCGGCGGCCTGCCAGAG
>WPCH01042624.1_pt1 | contig 13180 bp, 15 predicted proteins | sample 5399881 | NCBI WGS metagenome assembly WPCH01 (sample SAMN12869468, study PRJNA574797) | sludge metagenome | isolation source: wastewater treatment of pH5 | place: China:Beijing | collected 2019-05-20
GATTTGGTTGATGCCACAGATTGTAGAGAGTCTTTGAAGAAATCTATTGAATTTGAGGGGATAGAGACATGAATAGAAAGTATCTTACCCTATCTGGCAGAATTCGCGAAGAGTTATCCGAAATTGCGGTAATTATTAATCGAACAGAGAGCGGCTGGAAACACATGAAGCACTCAAGAGCAAAGTAGATGAAGAATACACGTTGTGTGCCGCAATTTGCGGCTTTTTTTGATCCACATATCCTGGATTTCGGGAGACCCATAACTGCTAAGGTGAAATGTTTTTGAGTTCTTTGTATATTGCTCAACGCCTTACGGCGTCAGAGGTAGTAAAGCGAGCTAAGATGATCTATGGATCTCCTAGCTCGCTTGTTTTTTTCTCGAAGATCAACCAAGGGCCCTTTTGTTAACCAAAGCCCGCACATTGTTTTTAACCTGGCTATTTGACCAGTATTGCACCACATTACGTGACCAAATAGAGGACTTATACTATAGAAAAAGAATGCTATTCCTGACAAAATCAGGAGGAAAAAGGAAGAAGCCCTGCACAGTGGTCAAAGAGCTGCAACTCTACACTGACAAAGGCTTCTATCCCCCAAAAGATACTATGATCGTAGTATTTCTTGGCGGCTCTGTCAATGAGTATAGAGCGCATTCTTTAACTTTTTTGAGCGAGATTACACCAATATGTCCCGTTTGCGAGCATACCTGCCACTTTCACGGATGGTATCGGCGTAAGGTTCGAGGCCATGATGGCGCTCAAGTCATCTTGGTCCCTAGAGTAAAGTGCGTCCACTGCAACAAAACACACATCATTCTCCCTGACTTTCTCTCTCCGCATAAACAATACATTCAGCAGGTAAGAGAAGATGTTGTGAAAGGTGCTTTGGAAGAAAACATACCTGCTGAGAAACTACCGGGTGTGCAAGCCGTTTCCACAAGTCGGCGATGGATTAGGAGATTCAGGTCCATGTGTAGCGACCTAGCTGGTGCTCTAACTAGCATTCGTATGCGGTTTCACCCTTGGACTACTCGTTCTCTACTGAACCCGATAGTCCCTAGTGTAGAAGGACTCTTTGCACTGTGTAACGGCATTTGCGAGATATTCGGTAACCAAATCCGCTACTCCACGGTATTTGGTTTTGTGAACCAGATCCTGTCTAGTGGCGGTATGAAAATCTGGTGTTGAAATCCCACAGACTTTGATCTGGTAGCCCCAAACCCTTTACGGTACGTTAGATTCATCATGACCGGAAGGGGAAAGACATGGAACAGACAAAATCTACAAGGCAAATTGCCCAGGAACGCTTCGAGCTCATTGCACCGCTACTAGAACCAGACATAGAGCCTGCTGAGAAGAAGGCGCGCAGAGACCGAATCTTGGAGAGACAACAGGCGCTTGGAGCACCGATTTCCGATCGAACCCTAAGGCGCTATGTTCAGCATTACCGTGAACATGGTCTGGAAGGTTTGGAACCCAAAACCAGGCGGGATCAAGGCGAACTACGGGAGATCTCCAAGGATATCCTCGACGATGCCAAAGTCCTAAAAGCTGAATTGCCACAACGAAGTATTAGGCAGATCCTCGAGATCTTAGAGGCTGAAGGTAAGATCACACCTGAAAGTGTAAGCCACACAACCTTAGGCAGACATCTACGCAAATTAGGGTTCATGGGATTGCCGAAGGCTCCAAAAAACGGATTCAAGCGGTTCCGGAAAGAATACCGTAACCAGCTCTGGCAGGTAGATCTTAAGTACGGACCCTTTATTCCAAACCCAAAGAACCCTAAGAAGAACTGCCGAGCCTATCTTCTTGCCTTTATTGATGACCATACAAGATTGGTCACACATGGACAGTTTTACTTGGATCAATCCTTGCCGATCTTAGAAGATTGCTTCCGTAAAGCCATCTTGAAGCGGGGCATTCCAGATAACGTTTATGTCGACAATGGGAAGATCTTTGTATCTCGCTGGTTTCGCATGGCCTGTGCCAGACTCAATATTCGCCATAGGGCGACTGCGCCGTTCTCGCCCGAATCCAAAGGCAAAATTGAACGTTTTATGGGTACAGCCGACGAGTTCGTCAATGAGGTAAGTTTACTGAAGCCACGGACGTTGAAAGAACTTAACGATGCGTTCCTATCTTGGCTAGAAGAAGGGTACAACCATAAACCACATTCATCCTTAAACGGCCGAACTCCGGCAAGTGTATTTGCAGGAGACACCAGGAAACTCCGCTTTGTCTCTCCCGAGGAGCTAAGGGATGCCTTTTTGTGGGAGGAATCACGTAAGGTTGACAAAACCGGTTGCATTAAGCTGAATGGCCTAGTTTTTGATGTCGGTCCGGATTTCGTAGGCCGAAAGATAGATGTTCGTTTCGATCCCTTGAATCTGGATGCAGTCGAAATCGGGTTTAATGGACAAAAAGTTCAATCGGCTCAAGAGCTGAAGATCAATGCTGATCGAGAGTGGAAAAGTAATGCAACGGACGTAGCGGCACCCACCGATTCGAGATACCTAAGGGCACTGGAGCAAAAAGAAAAGGAACGTAGAAAGCTACATCGCAACGCTATTTCATTCCATAAGTTGGAGGGAGATAGCGATGTTTGAGCAATCCTATGGTTTTACGAAAACCCCTTTTGGTAGGGATTTAGAACCATCGGAGCTTTTCCAGACTGGCCAACACAAGGAAATGTTAGCTCGTATGAAGTACACAGCGGAAAGGCGTAATTTCGCTCTATTCACAGGGGAAGTGGGTGCCGGTAAGTCCACGGCTGCCCGGCTATTAACGGATAGCCTACACCCAGCAAGGTATCTCGTTCTCTACATTACCGATTCGGATCTTACGCCTCGGAACTTCTATTACGAAGCGTTACACCAATTAGGCCATCTTCCTCGATTCTATCGAGGAGATGCCAAACGACAACTCAACCACGCAATTGTTGATCTCTACGAAGAGCAAAAAAGGACTCCTGTCATCATCATCGATGAAGGACACCTCCTGAAACGGGCCATGTTAGAGGAGATCCGGTTCCTCACCAACTTTAGGATGGATTCATTCTCGCCAATGAGTCTACTTCTTCTGGGGCAACCAGAGCTCAAGCGGATCCTGAATACACAAATCTATGAAGCTATTGCCCAACGGCTTAGCATCCGCTTTCACCTCGACGGGATGAGCCGGGACGAAACGAAAGGGTACATCACCCACCATCTAAAGATAGCCGGTGTTACCAATGAAATCTTCACCGACATGGCTATTGATGTGATTCACGAGTTCACACAAGGGATCTCTCGAAAGATCAACAACCTATGCTGTGCCAGCCTTCTTAGTGGATTCGGTGAACGGAAGAGCCTGATTGATGATTACTTGGTGCGCCAAGTGATCGAAAGTGAGTTTGCCAGTTGAGACTGGGGGGCAAGATTTCTTGCCCTTTCTGGACAAAAAGCGTGGCGCAATTGCGGTCAGAGAGCCTGGCTAGCTACAGTATTCCAGCTGAATTACCACTAGGTACAGGTTTCTTACCTACCCGCGATGTAGAAAACTATTATTATAGCTGGGCTGTTCTCTTCATCGGGATCATGATTAATAAGGAGCGCTTAGCACAATTAAATCTACCAGTGTCCACAAGCTATATGGATTTAACCGATCCAGTATATAGAGACCAAATTACTCTGAAGGGGATCTGACCCCTCATTTTGTGGTAAATAGTCTGTACGTGCCTGTCGCGGCGGCACACCGCCCCGTACTCGGTCTGAATCTTCGCACTAAGGAAAGATTCTAGCCACTACCATTAGCAAGAGAGATGCGTGCATCAAATCCAGGTTGGGACGCCCTCGATGTCAGACCCCTCCAGGAAGCGAAATGAGCTGCGACCAAATTTATCAATAACGGTAAGTTGATTGTCGCGTTAAAGTCGTTCATGTTTGGGGTCGGGCTTCACCACGCCGCCTTTTTTAGATTGCAGTGCAGTATTCGTCTTGTTACCGTCTTAGCCTTTCTTTTCCCCTTGCCGATCTGGCATAATTATCTTATAATAAAGATAGAATAATTCCGAGGAGGTCCAAGGAATGATTATTAAAGCCTCAACTAGTCTACGCAATGACTATAATTCCATATCCAAACTTGCCCACGAATCGCATGAACCAATCTATATAACTAAAAACGGTGAGGGGGATCTTGTTGTAATGAGTATTGATGCCTTTGAGAAACGCGAGGAAATTTATCGTCTTAGAGCACAGCTTGAGCTCGCCGAAGCATCACGTGTGGCCGGAGATCCCGCATATAACCTAGAACAATCCCGTCAAAGGCTAGAAAGAATCTATGAGCAGAAAGTATGAGCTTCTTCTGCTCACTCCTGCCCAAAGCGAACTTGAAGAAATTGGTTTAGTTTACCTTACTCTTGCAGGTGAAGAGGAAGCACGTAAGGCTATTGATCGTATCTATGAGGCCTTAGAAAAGTTACAGTCATATCCTAATTCTGGAATCATTTGCCGAGATAAACAACTCGCCTCACAAGGCTATAGAACACTTATTTGTGGCAATTATCTTTGTGTTTATAGGCTGATTGGAAATACGATCTATGTTTATCACATTGTGGATGGACGCTCAAATTATCCTAGACTATTGCACGACCTAAAATAATGCTCGGGTCGTCTCTCCGAGCCGTCCCCGAAGAGGCCTGGCCCCCATTTCAAAGCGAAAGAAGGCGCAAGGAAGGTACTTAGCCTTCTTTTTTTGTTGCTTACGCTTGCCTGCGAAGGAATTTCCAGAATTTTGACAAATGTATTTAATAGCAGGACGCAGTTAGTTGTAGTGGGGTCAGGAAAGCTTAATACAAGATCTCTTGGGGGTGCAGTGACAATGAAAATAAAAAAACATAGAGTGTTGTCGTTGCTTGTGTCGCTGATGGCTTTATCCGTTCTGTGGACGCCGATTCAGCCCTTGCACGCCGAGGCTAGTGATGAGGTTCCCATTATCTTCGAGGATCCAGTCTTTGCAAAACTACTCCAAGCTGAACTGGGTAAGGAGACCATCTTTCCATCTGACTTGATGGGTTTCTCGGGTATGCAGATAGCGGCGGACGAATTCCTATTCTTGTCAGGTCAAGGAAGACCAGGGATGAACGTAATTCTTCATGGCCGGGATACCTTCGAATACGAGAGTCGGCGTTACGCTGGCTATGGCACTATTAAAACACTGATGGACTTAAAGCACTTTCCTGATCTGACCGCATTGCGCATTACACTCCAGCCTCAGCTGGATTATGGCACAATCCCCATTTTGGATAGGTTAGTTCAGCTCAATCTGACCCAAAGCAAACTAACTAACATCGCCTTTCTATCCACAGCCACGAAACTGGTCTGGCTTAATATGGCTTTCAATGACGTTACAGAAATCGGCCCCCTGGCTGACTGTGTTAGTCTAAGGACAATCAGCTTTAACTGGAACCAAATCAGTGATCTATCACCTTTAGCGGGACTCGCGGATTTAAAAGGTATCTCTTTTTACGGTAACAAGATCACAGACATCAGCGCTCTACACGGTACTTTTTATCGAACATCGGAATGGAGGGAAATCCCAATTTAGGGGCGAATTAGTAAAGAGGCAATAAACGGTCTGTTAAGACAAATTTGGGGTGTAATGGTGGAGGTGGCAGCTAGGAACCAAGGCGCCTTTAGGCGGTTGTGCATTGCCCTCACGATGTATACATGAAAAGGGAGTGGGAAAATGGTCAATCAAAAGGTTGTAAATGTGAATTTCTTCGGGGGAATCATGGCTTTATTCAATTCACCTAGACGGCGGTTAGAGAATGTAATCGTCGAGCATAGTAACCAAGGTTATCGGGTGGCATTCATTCTTCCAGGTAAGTTCAATATTTTTTTTCTTCTATTTAGCACGATCATTCTCGTTTGCACCTTGCTGATCTGGCAACCGCTACCTGGATATATGGTGATATTCGAGAAGGTTGCACCCGTAAGGGTGAATATGGACCCCATAGCGGGTTAGGCCCGTAAAGGTTGGCAACTTCTCGAAGCTGGGGTTGGCACCGGATGAACGTGCCCGACTAGGTGCGAAGCAGAACCACTTAGAACAAACGATTGCTAATTCTGGCACCTCTGCTGAAAACCTCCAAGCTGCTGAGCCCCGTATTCGTGACCTGGACATGGCTGAAGAGATTATGGCATTCACCAAGGGCAACATTCTACAACAGGCTGCTACTGCAATGCTTGCACAAGTGCTTGGATAGTTTCATATGTAAGTTCATAGAAGGGCTCCGCGAGGGGCTCTTTTTTGTGCTTTAAATTGGCAGTGGCTAAGCCGTTCGGAGGTTGGTGATGTCCTAGCAGGGCATTGATTATCATGAAATTTCGAAATATTGGCCTGCGACTTTCGGCTTTCGAAATCACCAAAACGGATAAATGGAAAATTTAGAATAATGTGCAAAATATCCTTGCTGATACAGAACGTCTGTGCTAGACTGTATGTAGAACACATGCTTTGCTGCATTTACCTCTGCATATGCCGCGGTCTAAGTATTGTGAGTGTTTAGTCACCATGAGAATTGACGCGTACCAAAATGCGTATTATACTTAAAGAGCCAGGAGTGATACTGGGATGAAGTCGTATTCATCGAGAGAGTTGATCGCTATAATCGAGAACGATGGCTGGGAGTTAGTTGGCTGTAGGGGAAGCCATTGGCAGTTCAAACATCCAATCAAACCTGGTAGAGTGACAATTACACATCCGAAAAAGGGTGTGCCAATGGGAACAATGCGGAGCATATTCGCGCAAGCCCAAATTGTTTTGGATGAGGAGGATGTTCGTGGTGGTAAAAGATAGATACGTTTTTCCTGCGATCTTCGACCATGCCACTGATGGCATTTCGGTATTTTTCCCTGATTTACCTGGATGTTTGCCCTGTGCCAGTTCAATTGAAGAAGCATTGGAAAACGCAAAAGAAGCTTTAGCACTCCATTTATATGGAATGGAACGGGATAACGAGGAAATCCCTGAACCGTCTGCACTAAAATCAATCCGTGTTCAAAGCCATCAAGCGTTGATCTTGATAGAAGTATATATGCCTATGTATCGGGATGCTATAGCAAACACGTATGTTAGAAAAAACGTGACCTTACCTCTCTGGTTAGAGCGTGCTGCTTCTGAGAAAAACATAAATTTCTCCCAGGCTTTACAGTTGGCACTAAAGGAACAGCTTGGCATGGAGAAGCGGTTATAGAACGCATAGGGAATGCCGCTTTAAGGGAGCTTTCATCATCTGTGCACCCCGCCCCAGGCTAGTTTACAGAAGGGATAACACTGTGAAGTGTGTTAGGGTTATGTCCGTGCAGGGCAGGAGGTTGTCCGGATGGCCAACGAAGAGAGAATTGTGTCAATGCTCGATGTTATCGCAGCGCAAGTGACAACACTGACCGAAACCAGCGTTACAAAGGACGAGTTCAAGGGCTTCAAAGAACAGACGTATGATCGATTCAGCAAAATTGAGAAGAAAATGAACTCTATTGAAGAGAATGTAATCACGAAAGACGAATTCATGGGCTTTAAGGAACAAGTCAATGAGCGTTTCAGCAAGCTTGATAGCGATAACAGCGCTGCGCACGAAACTGTTCTTACCAAAATGGACAAGCAGAGCGAGTTTCTTGATGGCAAATTCGATGTCTTGAATAAGCGCATATTTAGCCAGGCGTTGAGCTAACCGTTTTGAAAAACCGTGAAGTCTTATAAGAACGGCTCCAAATAGCTCCTGATAGCTATGAATCATGCTGGATTGGTTAATGTCTAATCACGCAGTGCGCATCTGCTCCACTAACCCCCACTAAAAAGGCCAATAAACCGGCCAGTGACACAGGGGTAGCTTGAGTAGCTGAAGGTTGAGCACAAACAAACCCAAAGAGGCCAAGGAGACAACTACGGGGATCAGAATGGTATCGAGGCCAGAAATGGCTATTGCTTCGACAAAGGCGCTTAGGGCCGCTAAGAACAACGCCGAAAGAAGGAGCAGGGTCAAGGGCAGTTCAGTGAAGAAGAACAGTAGCGAAGAAATGGCCAAAAATGCGCATGCAAACATGGCCAGGCTGCCCTCCATTGTCTTGTTGCGGTCGAATATGCGGAGCCTCAGTTTGCGTTTGCCGAAACGTTTACCAACCAAGGCGGCGGCAGCATCTCCCAGGCTGAGAGCCATGAGGCCAATAGCGATATGGAATTTATATTCCTCGCCAATTAGACCCCAAATGACAGTGATAAGGATTGCCATGCTGAGGATAAACAGGGCCGCTTGCCGGAGAACTTCCCAAATGGAGGCGCCCCGCTGAACTGAGAGCGAACGCAAGTTGAAAAGGCGGTACGCAAGGGGAACTATAACAAAAACCGCTACGGTAAATATCGCTAAAGCAGCTAGTGCTCCATACCAATTCTGAAAACACTCCAACAATACAAAGACCGAGCCACATGCCATGATATGGTAACCCTTGCGGATAATTTCTTTGGGTAGTTTAACCACATGGCTAATTAAGGCCAGTGTACCTGCCCCAAGAATATAATATAGAAAAAACCAGCCCACCCCATACCAGTCTAGGTTTGTCATGAAAAAACTCCTCCAAAGTGTTTCCTGTATATCATATTCAATTGACCGAGCCCTGAGAATTGAACGCATTTGAGAAGATAATATCGCTAGTTGCGGTACCAAAAAGTTCCGTTCCTTTAGCAATAATCCGCTCTTGATTACGCTTGTTTAAACTGCGAAAAGGAGTGATAATGAGCTTGCTTCGTTCCCTCTTCCATCTGGCCTGTAACTGGCCCTTGTAGCAAGATGGTGGGGAACACAATGCCAGTTAGTGTAATTACGTTTCTGACATCCTGACTATCCATAAGGCGAAATACTCGGTTCCATCACAAAAAACGCTCTGAAGTGGCATCCCCACTTTCTCAAGGAGTGCAAGAACTTCCCTCTTTTTATAACCAGTAAACGCAACGCAATCGCTTACCGTAGCTGGCCCAAAGGTAGAAAAATAGCGTTGCAGGACATGGGCACGGGCATTGGAGCATATGTTGATGTTTGAGGGAAAAATAGAGTAGCCCGCGTTTTGTAATCATGTCTTAGCTTCCTCGTACTTCTGATCTAGTTTCCCCAAGGTTCAGATAAAAGCTCCGTCGCCTTAAGAAACTACCATACGGCGTCTTTCGATAACCCCCTGGCAATTCCTGCAGAAGACCCAGGGAGAAGATCTAGGGCGCTTTATCTGTCCTGCCCCGAAAGGGCAAACCGAAACTCAGGCGGTAGTACCTCCTCTGTCCTGAAGCTGGGCCTGGGTGAGAAGGGTAGGAAGGTAGCTTGCGAAGATGCCGCGGTCGCGTGTTAAGAGCCTACCTGCATTTGCTAAAGAGGGTATCGCCACGTTCAAATCCGATTTTATAACATTGCAGGGGATCCAATGATTCCCAGCGAAGATCTCCTAGAGACTATTGGGGGTTGGTGTAATGTCCATCAAGAAAGGTCTTTATGAGAGCGTGATCAATATTGCCTTAAGTTCGAACCTTGCGGAAGCCCGTGCGGAACTCGAGATCAAAAAAGAACAAATTGACGGAGTTCAGGCTAGCCGTATTTTCGCTTCCTACTTGGCTAGTGTGTTAGAACTTGCCTTAAGCTATCACCGTTCAAACGAAGAAAGTGTGGTAGAGCAAATTGAACTGGTCAACCGCATTATTGATCAATTGGCTCGGGATGTGGGGGACCAAGAACTCTACCACTTTCTCGTCAAGGAAAGCGCCCTCTTGCGATCCATTCACCAACAAGGAGAACCTGGCTACCAGGCACCTCTAACTTCGGTTGCCTATAGTTCGCTCTTTACTGGAGCCCGTCCAGAGCCTAGAATCTATGCGGAATTGATCAAGGAAATAAACTCTGCGGATCAAGTGGATCTACTGATATCCTTCATTCGTTTCTCTGGTTTACGTCTAATTCTGCCGGCCCTACACGATCATACTAAAGCAGGAAAACAGCTGCGGGTGATTACAACTTCTTATATGGGGGCCACAGACTACAAAGCGGTTGAGGTGTTAGCGAAACTCCCTAATTCTCAGGTGAAAGTCTCCTACGACACCAAACGAACGCGCCTCCACGCTAAAGCCTATTATTTCCATCGCCACAGCGGCTTTAGTACCGCCTACATTGGATCGAGTAACATGTCGAAAGCGGCCCTGACTGATGGACTGGAATGGAATCTCAAGATCTCCGAATATACCTCAAAAGAAGTAATGGAAAAGTACAGGGCCACCTTCGAAACCTACTGGAACTCCCCAGACTTTGAATCTTTTGACCCTAGCCATGACATTCAACGCAAGCGCTTGCAGAGAGCCCTAACCTATACACAAGATGAATCAACCATTCCTGCCTATTTTGATATTCGCCCCTACAACTATCAGCAGCAAATACTAGATCAACTGCGGGTAGAGAGGGAAGCGCATCAGTCCAGGCGCAACCTGGTAGTTGCTGCTACGGGCACGGGTAAGACGGTAATTGCAGCCTTTGATTTCAAACGTTACTACACCCAAAACCCTAACTGCAAGCTGCTCTTTGTGGCACATCGGCAGGAAATCCTGCAACAAAGCGTAGATACTTTTCGAGGGGTACTTAAGGACAACAACTTTGGTGATCTTTGGGTGGGTGAACATATTCCCGAACAACGCAACCATCTTTTTGCGTCCATCCAAACCCTAGCGGTGAGTGAAAAATACAAGCAATTTGCACCGGACTACTTTGATTTTATCATTATTGATGAAACACACCATGCTGCGGCTAGTACCTACGATAGTCTCCTCGAATACTTTACGCCAGACCTTTTGCTGGGGCTAACGGCAACGCCAGAACGCCTTGACGGCGAAGACATTACCAAATACTTCAACTTCCGGATCGCTAGCGAGATAAGGCTAGGAAAAGCCATCGATGATGGTTTGCTTTGTCCCTTCCATTATTTTGGTGTCACTGATGATGTTGATCTTGCGGATGTAAGGTGGAGTGCTGGCGGCTATGACGTAAATGAGCTTAATAGTCTTTATATTGATAACAAACGCAGGGTAGGGACTATTGTGAAAGCACTAAAGACCTACTGTACGGACTTAAGCCAGATCAAAGGCTTAGGGTTTTGCGTTAGCCAAGAACACGCTGCTTTCATGGCACGCAGTTTCAATCGGGCGAGGTTCAAAGCAATTAGTCTGGATGCGACATCCCCTCCCGATGTGCGCAGGGGTGCCAAGAGACAACTGGAACGGGGCGAGATTCAATTCATTTTCGTGGTTGATCTCTATAACGAAGGGGTGGATATTCCCGATGTAAATACGATCCTCTTTCTGCGACCTACCCAGTCTCCCACCATATTTGTTCAGCAGCTAGGCAGGGGACTGCGTATAACAGATGACAAAGAAGTATTAACCGTACTAGACTTTGTAGGCCGCTCAAACCAGGAGTATAGTTTTGAACGGAAACTGAGGACCTTAATCGGGCTCACTCGTCATAGTGTGCGCGAAGAGCTAGAACATGGCTTTCCAACACTGCCAAGGGGCTGCTTCATTCAGCTGGAAAGAAAAGCAGAAGAGCATATTTTGGACAATCTGCGTCAGACAGAACTAGGCCGCAGGCGACTAATCTCCATGATCAAAGCATTTGCTAGCGAAGGCCACAAGCTAAGTCTCGGAAACGTTTTGAAGTACTATGATCTAGAGCCAATCACAATCTATCGCCGTTCCAGTTTTTACGAGCTTTGTTATGCTGCAGGCGTTATCCCTGACTATCGTGTCGATGATGCAACACAATTGAACCGTGCTTTGAGCTGGGTTGTGCAAATCGACTCCCGGGAGTGGATTGATTTTTTGCTGGACTACCTAAACCGTTCGGAGTATTCGCTTAACGGCCTTTCACCCGAAGAGGAGAAGATGCTCTTAATGTTCCATTACTCCGTCTGGAATCGAGATGCAGAAGGGGATTTGGTCTACTATCTAAATCGCCTGCGTGAGCAAAACCCAACTCTCTTGAGGGAGATCCTTGAACTACTAGACTACAATCGTGCCCATATCGAGTTCATCGGGGAGAAGGTCGAAGTTGGCTACCCCTTCCCGCTTGAGCTTTATGCAAGATATAGTACAAATCAGGTCTTAGCAGCGTTAGGTGAGCATAGCGCACGGGCAATGAGGCCTTTCCGTGAAGGAGTGCTTTATGTGGAGGACAAGGATACTGACATTTTCTTTGTCACGTTAGACAAATCCGATAAGTCGTTTACACCTGATACGCAATATGAGGACTATGCGATTAGTGAAAGGCTCTTTCATTGGCAATCCCAAAGCCGCACTTCGGATCAATCGCCAACAGGCTTGCGCTATATTAATCAGCGTAGTAATCAGACAACTGTTTTTCTCTTTGTAAGAGAACGAAAAGAACTGGTCAGGGGTAGGATCACCTCGGCTTTCTACTTCTTAGGCAAGGCCCACTACAACTCCCATGCTGGTTCCAAGCCAATAAGTATCGTTTGGGAAATGGAACAACCGATACCAGCCTCTATTTTGGAGAAAGGCAACCCGTTGGTCAGCTAGGCGGCGAATCTAAACGCGGCGGTGTGTTTGGGCTTGAGAAGAGTCGTTTAGAGGCTTGACAAGAGCGTGGCGCAATTGCGATCAGAGAGCGTGGCTAGCTATGACATTGTCGCTTACCGAAAAAATAATGCTATGCCTATAGTCGGGCTTTTTGGCCTGTGTTGCGTTGGACTAAGAAAAACAAGCATATTCTTACCCTCGTGGATTATGATCCGCTTGGGTGTTTTTTGTTTTCCGGCAGTCAAGTTCTGCCCTGAAAATGGTTATCCAATGAAATTTTGGACGAGTTACCGAGGACGGCAGCCTTTTTTTATTGTGGTGGTGATGCGCAAGAGGTACATAAGGCCATCACATTGCACCTCTCTGAAGTAGAGTCCTTTTGGCTCCAAAAAAAGCTCCAAAAAAATATTAAAATAACTACCAAAACCGTTACCAAAAAGAAGGGATATTAATCATAAGGGCGAAATAGTAAAGCGGTAGTCCAACAGTAATGCTGTCTGACAGCATTACTGTTGATCTACCTAGCGAAGACTTCCTAGAAGTTATCGGCAGCAAGGTTGCATTACTAGTTTTACTCTCC
>WPCH01159918.1_pt1 | contig 13177 bp, 13 predicted proteins | sample 5399881 | NCBI WGS metagenome assembly WPCH01 (sample SAMN12869468, study PRJNA574797) | sludge metagenome | isolation source: wastewater treatment of pH5 | place: China:Beijing | collected 2019-05-20
GCACGGGTGCCGCCTCCGGGGTGGCGACCGGGGCGTCCGGGGTCACGGGCGCCGCCCCGTCGTCGTCCTGCCAGGCGCCGGAGCTGATGCGCTCGCGGATGACCTTCAGCGGGAGGTAGTTCTCGCGCTGCTGGCGCAGGATCCAGCGCAGGCAGGCGACGTCGTCGTCGTAGAACTTGCGGTAGCCCGAGGGCGTGCGCTCCGGGTCGATCAGCCCCTCCTTCTCGAGGAAGCGGATCTTGGAGATGGTGACGTCCGGGAACTCCTCCTGGAGAAGGGCGAGGACCTCGCCGATCGAGTGGTGGCCTTCAGGGCTCATGGCTGCCTCACGTGACGCCGGCCACCAGGAAGTGGAGCTTGTACTTGCCGACCTGCAGCACGTCGCCGTGGGTCAATGGGGCCTCCTCGACGCGCTCCCGGTTCACGTAGGTGCCGTTGAGCGAGCCGGCGTCGCGGACCCGGTAGGAATCGCCCTCGCGGATGATCTCGGCGTGGCGGCGGGACACGGTGATGTCGTCCAGGAAGATGTCGCTCTTGGGGTGGCGACCGGCGGTGGTCGTCACCAGGTCCAGCAGGATCCGGGAGCCCGCCGCCTCCCCTCGGGTGACGACCAGCACCCCTGTGCCCAGAGGCACGTCGGACAGGTCGACCTCGACCTCGGGGACCGGGGTCTCCGCGACATCGGCCTCGGCGGACTCGCCCGCCTCGAAGCTGATCGTCGTCGTGTCCTGCTCCGGGCCCAAGGAGATGCCACAGGAGGAGCAGAAGCGCGAGCCGATCGTGTTCTCGTGGCCACAGGACGGGCAGGTCACCCCCGGCATCGGATCACCCCTCGGTGAGCGCCCGGTAGGCGGCAGCGTCCATCAGGGACTCGAAGGCCGCGGCGTCCTCGGGCTCCAGCAGGCAGATCCAGCCCTCGCCGTAGGGGTCCTCGTTGAGGCGCTCGGGGGCATCGGCCAGGTCGGGGTTGACCTCGACGATGGTGCCGCCCAGCGGCGCATAGACGTCGGAGACGGACTTGGTGGACTCGACCTCGCTGAAGCTCTCGTCGAGCTTCACCGTCGACCCCACCTCCGGGAGCTCGACGAAGACCACGTCGCCCAGGGCATCCTGGGCGTAGTCGGTGATGCCGACCCGCACCCGGTCGCCCTCGAGGCGGGCCCACTCGTGGTCCTTGGAGTAGCGGAGGTCCTCGGGGACGTTCATCGGCGCGAACCTACCCTCGATCGCGTCACCTGATCATCTGGCGTATGCGGCGGACGTACTCCTCGGCCAGCTGACGGGCGGCGAGATCGCTCTCGGCCTCGGCCCAGACGTTGGTCACCGGCTCCTCCGGATCGGGCCAGGCCAGCACCCAGCCACCGTCGTGGCGCACCTTGACCCCGTCGACCAGGACGACCTCGCGGTCGCCGCTGCGCTCCATGAGCGTGCGCATGACGGTGCCCTTCTGCTCCCAGGGGGTCACCACCGACTCCCGCACGAGGTGGCGGTCGGGCAGGTCGGCCACCACCTCGGACAGCCGGACGTCGCGCCGGGCCAGGAGCTCCAGGGTCTTGACCAGCGTGGCCGCGGCGTCGTAGGCGGCCAGGAAATCGGGCACGACGTAGCCGCCCTCGAGACCGGCGGCGAAGACCACCTCGGGCTCGGCGGCCGCCTCCATCACCGCGGAGGCCGCCAGCTTGGTCGGCCGGACCCGGCCCCCGTGGCGCTCGACGAGGGCTTCGGCGTGCACGGTGGTGGCCACGGGCAGGGCCACCTCCCGATCGGCGAGGTCGTCACCCAACAGCGACAGCAGGGCCAACAGGGCACTGGTGTCGTCGAGCACCCGGCCGGTGTCGTCGATCAGGGTGAGCTGCTCGCCCCCCGGGTCGAGGACCGCGCCCAAGCGGGCGCCGGACGTGCGGACCAGGCCGGCCACGGCCTCGGCGTGCTCGGCCCGGTCGAAGGCGAGGATGCCGGCCGTGGAGACGTAGGGGTTCACCGCCAGGACCTCGGTGCCCATCTTGGAGAGCAGGTTGGGCATCACGAAGGCCGTCGTGCCGTAGCCGTAGTCGATGACCACCTTGAACTCGGCGGCCCGCACGGCCTTCACGTCGATGCAGGCCTCCAGGGCGACGGCGTAGTGCTCGAGGGCTCGGGGCGGGAAGTCGATGTCGCCGATCTCGCTGGGCAGCACCCGGCGGAAGTCCTGGCGGTGGAAGTAGCGCTCGACCTTGCGGCGACCGTCGTCGTCGAGGTCGGCCCCGGTCGGGGTGAAGAAGCGGATCTCGACCTGCTGAGGGTCATGGGGCACCAGGCGCAGGGTGATGCCGCCCCGGTTGTCGGGCCGACCGGCCTGGAACCGGGTGACGGGGATGGAGGCCACCTCGAGGTCCGAGACGTTCACACCGGCGGAGTTGAGGCCGGCCATCATCGCCCGTTTGAGCATCCGGGCCGAGCGGCTGGAGTCCCGGCTGGTGACCACGGTGGCGTCCTTCTTCAGCGTCGTGCCGAAGGCCATGGCCAGGCGGGCGGCGAACTCCGGGGTGATGTCGACGTTGGCCAGGCCGTTGACCCCGAGGCCGGCGAACAGGCTGCGGGCGCCGCGGGACTCCCACACGATCGAGGTGTTGACCACCGCGCCGGCCTCGACGGTCTTGAACGGGTACACCTTCACACCGGCGCCGATGACGGCGTCCTCGCCGATGAAGCACTCGTCACCGAGCACTGAGCCGTCCTCGCAGCGAGCCCCCCGCCGGACGTCGCAGGCCCGGCCGACCACGGAGCCGGCCAGGCGCACACCCTCGCCGAGGTAGGCGTTGTCCTGCACGATGCTGCGGTGGATCTGGGCGTCGGCCCGGACCTTCACGTTGGAACCGAGGACCGTGTACTCCCCCAGCCGGGCCCCGGCCTCGACCCGGGCGTTGTCGCCGATGACCGCCGGGCCGTCGATGACCGCGTCGGGGTGGATCTCGGCCCCCTCGGCCACCCACACCCCGCCGGAGACCTCGAAGCCGGGCACGGCGACCTCGACCTTCTGGTCGAGGATGTCCTTGTGGGCGCTGACGTAGGCCTCGAGGGTGCCCACGTCCTCCCAGTAGCCGTCGGCCACCGCGCCGTAGAGGGGCAGGCCGGCGGCCAGCAGCGCCGGGAACACCTCCGAGGAGAAGTCCACGGGCCGGTCGTCGGCGATGTGGTCGAAGATCGCCGGCTCCAGCACGAAGATGCCGGTGTTGATGGTGTCGGAGAAGACCTGGCCCCAACTGGGCTTCTCCAGGAAGCGCTCGATGGAGCCGTCCTCGTTGGTGATGACGATGCCGAACTCGAGGGGGTTCTCGACGGGCACGAGGCCGATGGTGGCCAGCGCCCCCTTCTCCTCGTGGAAGGCCACGACCTTGCCGAGGTCGATGTCGGTCAGGACATCGCCGGAGATCACCAGGAAGCGCTCGTCGAGGGCGTCGGCCGCGTTGCGCACCGAACCGGCCGTGCCGAGGGGGGTCTCCTCGGTCGCGTACTGGATGTGGACGCCGTACTCGGAGCCGTCGCCGAAGTGGTTGCGGATGGCGTCGGGCATGAAGGCCAGCGTCACCACGATCTCGTCGAAGCCGTGGCGGCGCAGCAGGTCGATGACGTGCTCCATCATCGGCTTGTTGGCCAGCGGCATCATCGGTTTGGGCAGGTTCGAGGTCAGCGGCCGCAGCCGCGTGCCCTCGCCCCCCGCCATGATCACGGCCTTCACGCGGGCACCTCGGGGATCTCGTGGGGTGGATGATGGCCCTCGGCCCGGGCGGCTCGACCGTCCTGCAGCGCCTGGAGCCCGAGCGGGATGTACATGGCCAGGGCGAGGTAGCCCAGGACCAGGCCGGGGATGACACACAGCCAACCCGCCCACTCACCGAGGGTCGACCAGGCGCCGGCGTCGGCGTTGCCCAACAGGAAGAGCGGGAAGGCGAACATCACCAGGAAGGTGGCGCACTTGCCGTACCAGGTGACGTCGATGCGGGCGGCGCCGAGGGCGGCCAGGACCAGGACCGAGATGGCCACCAGGCCCTCCCGGAGGAGCGAGAGCACGCTGGGCACCACGGGCGCGGAGCCGTCGATGAGGATGGCGACCACCCCGACGATGAGCAGGACGCGATCAGCGACCGGGTCGAGGACCTTGCCGAGGTTCGAGGTCTGGTCGTGGTGCCGGGCGATGTAGCCGTCGACCCAGTCGGTGGCCCCGAGCACCGCGAGCAGCGCGGCGGCGGCCAGACGGTTCTCCTGGGGGAACAACAGCCACAGGAACACGGGCACGCACAGGAGGCGGACCAGCGAGATGACGTTGGGGATCGTGAGGATGCGGTCCTCCCCCGCTGCCGCGTCCTCCATGGGCGCACAGGGTAGATCGGCTACAACGACCTCATGGCCTCCGTGTTCACGATGATCATCAACGGCGACATCCCGGGCGAGTTCGTCTGGCGGGACGACCGCTGCGTGGCGTTCCTGTCCATAAACCCCCTGCACGAGGGCCACACCCTGGTCGTGCCCCGCGACGAGGTCGACCACTGGATCGACCTCGACGACAGCCTGGCCGCCCACCTGTTCGTCGTGGCCCGCAAGATCGGCGCGGTCCAGGACGCGTTGTGGGACCCGCTGCGGGTCGGGCTGATGATCGTCGGCGAGGAGGTCCCGCACACCCATCTCCACGTCGTACCCATCGACGGCGTGAACGATCTCGACTTCTCCCAGGCGGCCGCCGGGCCCCCCGACGACTTCGCAGAGGTGGCCGCCCGCCTCCGCAGTGCGCTGGCCGCCGCCGGCCACCCCGAGGCGACGGCAACCGACTGACCGCCGACGACATCGCCGACGGGACAGTTCCGATCTCGGGTGGGACCTGTCGCTCCATCCTCGTCGATGCAGCGCTCCCAGGATGAGCGGGGGCAGTTGAAGGCAAAGCCCGCCGCGGCTACACCCCACCCCAATACGGGGCCCTGCGGGCCAAGTACCGGCGCTGCGCCCACCCCTGGGGCTGCGGGCGCACCGGACGGGCCCTCCAAGCCGACCACATCCAAGAACACGCCGACGGCGGACCCACCGACATCACCAACGGCCAATGCCTCTGCGGCTTCCACAACCGCTGGAAAACCCACCACAAACACGACCCACCCCGATCGACCAAGGTGGACACCGGCGCCCGCCGAGCCCGACCCCCCGACCTCTGCTGAACCCTCAGCGCCACGACCGACGGACCGGCAACGCTCTCAACTCGGTGCCGGCAACCACCACACCACCGGTCCCTCGCCCAGGCCCTCTGGCGGATCGGCATGCCGCGCAACCAGCGCGCCCCGTGGCGCGGCCTCAGCTCACGCGTTCGTAGAGGGTGATGCCGGCTTCGGCGAAGACCTCCTCGAAGCCGAGCTCCTCGAGGCCTTCCTGGAAGCGCCGACGATCCTCGTCGTCCCAGTCGGGGGCGGCTTCGGCGTCCAGCACGACGGCGTCGACGCCGTCGGCGGCCCGGCGGACGTGCGGGTTGCCGGTGGTGTCCAGCTCGTAGAGGGCCTCCCGCTCGGCCAGGAGCGGCAGCAGGGCGGGCGAGGCCCGTACGGAGTCGCCCTCGGGGACGAGGTCGGCGGCGTCCAGGCGGGCTTGGTCGGCCACGTCCCGGGTGCCCCAGGCCCAGGGCTCCTCATAAGGCGACGACGGGGCGTCCTGGATGAAGAACACCGTGGAGGCGAACAGGAGGGCGACCAGCACCCGCCGGTCGACGTTGACCCGCTCGATGCTGCGGCGACCGATCTTGGACAGGCCGATGGCGGTGGCCACGAACACGAAGGCCGTGATGGCCACGGTGTGCTCGGGGCGGGCGACTCGGTCCTCGGAGACGTTGGCGATCAGGTAGAGGCACTCCAGGGGCACGACCGGCAGGAGGTAGCGGGGCGCCACGAAGGGCAGGAAGAACACCGGGGCGAACAGCATCACCAGGATCTCGAAGTTCTGCTGGTCGATCAGGTCCCCGACGGCGCTGAAGGGGTGGGCCAGCAGGCCGCCCAGGACGCCGAGGGGTGAGGTCCCGTAGCCTTCGAAGGCCACGGCGTGGATGAAGGCGCCGTCGGTGTAGTGCGGCTGGATCACCAGCAGGGCCAGGGCGACGTACGCGAAGGCCACGCCCATGGTGATGAGCCCGGGCCGTCGACGGCCCTCCATCACGAGCAGGCCCCCGAAGGCGGCGACGACGAGGGCGAGGTCGGCCCGGGTCAGCACGGCGACCACCGCACAGGCGGCGAAGAGCCACCAGCGTCCGGTCAGGCCGAAGAGGGCCATGCCCAGCAGGGCGGGCAGGGCCATGGCCGCCGGGTGGAACCCCGCGGTGTTCAGTTCGTGGATCGCCGGGTAGAGGGCGAAGGCGCTCAAGATCACCAGAGAGGCCCCCACCCGCAGATCGGCGATCTGGCGGGCGATGCGCCAGAGCGGGACCACGCCGAGGGCCAGCAGGCCGGCCTGGACCACGAGCAGCGTGGGGATGGCCGGCAGGAACGAGGTCAGACCGGCCACCGGGTAGAAGGTGAACCCGGCCTGTTCGGCCAGCAGGTGGGTGTCCCGGATGGTGAGGAACGGCGGGTCACCGCGGGTGATCAGCCACGCCCCCTGCGTGAACGTGCCGAGGTCGGCCCCCTCCTCCAAGCCATGGGCCCGGGCCAGGGCGAAGCCGGCCAGCACGGCGAAGAGGGCGACGAAGAACGCCCAGGGCAGGATCCGGTCGGCACCGGCGCTGTCCAGGCGACCCTGCAGGCGCAGGGTCAGCAGGTCGAGTCGACGCTTGAGCGGGAGCTCCCGCCGCTCGCTCATGCCCCGGTCGGCTCGTCCAGCTCGACCGGGTCCGTCAGGTGCTCGCCCTGGTTGCGGGCGTTGTTGACCTCGGTGCTGACCGGGTGGAACGTGATCAGCGACGAGGGGGCCGGCACCAGGAACCGGCCCAGGGCCTCGGTGTCCTGCTCGTCGCGGTCGAGCCACTGGTCCCAGGCGTCGGGCGGGAGCATGACCGGCATGCGATGGTGGAGCTCGGCCATCTTGTCGTTGGGCTCACCGGTGATGATCGTGCAGGAGACCAGCTCGTCCTCGGAGCCCTGGGGCCGCCACACCTCCCAGAGCCCGGCGAAGGCGATCGGTTCGTCGTCGGGACGGTGGATGAACCAGGGCTGCTTCTTCTGCCGGCCGCTGGATTTCCGCTCTTGGGGCTGCGCCCCGGGCCGCTGGGCCCCTGGCTTGGTCCACTCATAGAAGCCGTCGGCGGGGATGATGCAGCGTCGCTTCTTGAAGGCGTGCTTGAACGCCCCGCTGGTGGCGACGGTCTCCGCCCGGGCGTTGATCATCTTGTTGCCGATCTTGGCCTCTTTGGCCCAGAACGGAATCAGGCCCCAGTGCAGCGATTCGACCCGCCGGACGCCCCCGTCCTCGAGCACCGCGTAGACGTCCTGGGTCGGGGCCACGTTGTAGTTGGGTCCCCGGGGATCGACCAGCCGCTCGTCGACCTCGGCGCCGAAGTACTTGGCGATCTCGTCGGGCGGGGAGGTCGAGACGAACCGGCCGCACACCGCGGTCACGGTAGCGGTCCGCCCGGCCACGGGCCGCGGTGGGTGGGAAACGGCGTCGCGCCCGACCACACTCGTCGACTTGCCGCCATCCGAACCCACGCCCCGGAAGGGTGCGAAGAAGGGCACCACACCCCATCAGTCCCTGGCCCAGGCCAAGGTCGGTGCCCAGAACAAGGTCAAGCAAGCCCGCCGGGCCCTGCTGGAACTGGAGCGGCGCCATGAGCGGGCCGCCGACAAGGTGGAGCTGCTCAGCCGGCGCAAGAAGGCCCTCGAGCTGGAGCTGGGCGACGCCGAGGCCGAGCGCGACCGCACCGCCTCTCGGATGAGCGCCACCAGGTCGGCCCTCGACGCCGCCGAGAAGCGCCTCCTCACCCTGGAGCAGGAGTCCACCAAGTAGCTCTATCGCTTGACACTATATCGCCCTTCGATATAGTGAGGCCGTGAGCGACGAGCCGAACGACTTCCTGCCCCTCCCCCAGGCCCAGTTCCACGTCCTGGTCGCGCTGACCCACGGGGACCGTCACGGCTACGCCGTCATGCAGGCCGTCGAAGAGTCCTCCGGCGGCATCGTGAAGATGGGTCCGGCCACCCTCTACGGGACGCTCAAGAAGCTGGTCGACCAGGGTCTGGCCGAAGAGGTCCCCGAACCGCTGTCGGCCGACGACGACCAGCGCCGCCGCTACTACCGCCTCACGGGCCTCGGGCGCCGGGTCTGTGCCGCCGAGGCCGACCGGCTGGCCGACCTCGTGGCGATCACCCGGACCAACCTCTCCCCCGGCCTGGCCTGACATGGCTGTCTACCGGGCCCTCCTGCGCCTCTATCCCAAGGACTTCCGCGACGAGTTCGGCCCCGACCTGCTGGCCCTGCACCAGGACCTCGCCGCCGACCGCGGCCTGGCCTTCGCCCGGCGCCGCACGGCGCTCGACCTGCTCGTCACCGTCCCCCGCTACCGACTGGAGCACCTCATGAACGAACAGCACAGCACCACCGCCCTCAATGCCGTCATCTTCGGCCTGGCCGCGCTCGGGGCTCTGGGCTTCGTCACCGGGTTCGGGCCACCCGCACTGCTCTTCCTCGTGGCCGCCGTCGTCGTGGCCGTGGCCCAGCGCTCCCAGCTGGCCCGCGCGATCCGAACGCCCGACACCGATGTCCGCCGCCGCCGCCTCCGGGCCGCCGGCGTGTGCGCCCTGGTGTTCGTGGCCTGCTACGGCATCTGGACCTGGGACATCCGTGACGATGTCGACGTCGCCGGTGTTCTGGCCAGCCTGGTCGGCACCGCGGCGATCATCGCCGCCGTCGTCCTGCTGCTGGTCGGCCTGCTGACCCCCCGGTCACCGGCCACCGCCTAGATCAGCTTCGAGTCGGGCTGCCGGGATTTGAACCCGGGACCTCTTGTCCCCCAGACAAGCGCGCTACCAAGCTGCGCCACAGCCCGTGTTGTGGACCGGCATCGTACCGGTCAGGTGACCCGCTCAGGCGTGCTGGACCACCCAGGCGATGCCCTGGATCAAGCGCCAGCCCAGGTAGAGGGTGATGGCCACCAGCAGGAGCTTGAAGTGCCAGGGCGTCTTGTTCTGGGGCAGGGAGATGACCCGATGGCAGGTGGGGCACTCCCCGTTGTCCGGCATGGAGTTCGGGTTCCAGAACTTCTGGCAGTCGTCACACCAGGGCATCAGACGGGGGGCACCCCGTGGCGGCGGTCCGAGAAGTGGCGGTCCTTGCCCTTGGCCCGCTCGAGGCGGCGGACGATCTCGCCCCGCAGGGCGCCGAAGTCGATGACGGCGTCCACGACCAGCTCGGAGGCCAGGCGCAGCAGGTCCACGTCGGCTTCGTAGATCTCGCGCTGCTCGGCGATGAAGTCCTCCCGCTCGACCGGATCGTCGATGGCGGCGATCTTGTTGGCGAACACGGCGTTCACCGCGGCCTCGGGGCCCATCACCGCGATGCGGGCGGTGGGCAGGGCCAGAGTGGCCTCGGGGCCGAAGGCGGGCCCGGACATGGCGTAGAGGCCGGCGCCGTAGGCCTTGCGCACGACCACGGAGATCTTGGGGACGGTGGCCTCGGACACGGCGGTGACCATCTTGGCCCCGTGGCGGATGATCCCCTCCCGTTCCACCTGGGTGCCGACCATGAAGCCGGGGACGTCACAGAGGAACACCAGGGGGATGTTGAAGGCGTCGCAGCACCAGATGAAGCGGGCCGCCTTGTCGGCCGAGTCGGTGAACAGCACCCCGCCCTTCTGCATCGGGTTGTTGGCCACGATGCCGACCGGTCGGCCCTCCATGCGAGCCAGGCCCACGATCAGCTCGGGGGCGAACAGGGGCTTGACCTCGAAGAACGACTCGGCGTCGATCAGGCCGTCCAGGAGGTCGTGCATGTCGTAGGCCTGGGTGTCCTCGGCGGGCACGACCGCCGCGGTCAGCTCCCGCCGCGGGGGCTGGGCCGCATACGCCGGGGGCGCCTCCCGCCAGGACTGCGGGAAGTAGGTGAAGTAGGCCAGGGCCTGGTCGATGGCGTCCTCGTCGTCGGTGGCCAGGTTGTCGCCGCAGCCCGAGACGGTGGCGTGCATGCGGGCCCCGCCCATCTCCTCGAGGGTGGCGATCTCGCCGATCACCATCTCGGCCATGCGAGGCGAGCCCAGGTACATGGAGGCGTTGCCCTCCACCATGATCACGATGTCGCAGAAGGACGGGATGTAGGCCCCGCCGGCGGCGGAGGGGCCGAAGAGGCAGCAGATCTGGGGCACCCGGCCCGACAGGCGGACCTGGTTGTAGAAGATGTGGCCCGCGCCCCGACGGCCCGGGAACAGCTCGACCTGGTCGGTGATGCGGGCCCCGGCGGAGTCGATGAGCCAGAAGATCGGGAGCTCGTGGGCCAGGGACAACTCGGTGAGGCGGACGATCTTCTCCACGGTCCGGGCGCCCCAGGAGCCGGCCTTCACCGTCGGGTCGTTGGCCACGACGGCGACGGGCCGGCCGTCCACGGTGCCGGTGCCGGTGACCACGCCGTCGGCGGGCAGGTCGTCGGCTGAGGTGTTGGCCAGCAGGGCGTCCTCGATGAACGACCCCTCGTCCAGCAGCAGGGCCAGGCGGTCCCGCACGAAGAGCTTGTTCTGGGCCGCGAGCTTGTCCCCGCCCTTCTCGAGGTTGCCCGCGAGGGCCCGTTCGGCGGCCTTGGCCAGCCGTTCCTGGTCTTCGGACTGTGTTGAGGGCTCTTCGCTGGCGCTCATCGCCTTGCGGGCCTCATTCCGGCCCGCCGATCGGCTTCGCCGCTCATCGCCTATTCACGACGCACGGCCATGATCGCGACGTCGTCGTTGATCGGGCCGTTGGAGAAGTCCCGGGCCGCCTCGAGCAGGGACTTGCACAGGACGTCGGCGGCCACGCCGGGGTCACGGCGCACCGCGGCGGCGATGCGGTCCTCGCCGAAGAGGTTCTCGCCGTCGCGGGCCTCGGCCAGGCCGTCGGTGTAGAGCAGGCACAGGTCGTCGGCGTCCAGGCCGATCTCCCGGCTGAAGTACTCGCTGCCCTCGGCCAGCATCAGCAGCGGCCCGGTGGCCCGCAGCGGCTGGAGCTCCCGGTCGTGCCAGAGATAGGCGGCGGGATGGCCGGCGGAGGTGTAGCGCAGGGTCCCCGCCCGGGTGTCGAACACCACGACCACGAGGGAGATGAACTCCTCGTCCCGACCGAGGGCGTACATCTGGTTGTTGAGCTCTTCGATGGCCTGGGCCGGGTCCTTGAACTGCCGGAGGAAGACCCGCAGCAGGTACTTGGCCTGGAACGCGGTGATGGAGGCTTCGATGCCGTGACCGGCGACGTCGCCGATGACCGCCGCGACCCGCGTGGGGGTAAGGCGGAAGAAGTCGTAGAAGTCGCCGGCCATCATCCCCGAGCCCGGCTGGTAGACCCGTCCGACCTCGAAGCCGACCAGGTCCGGCAGGGACTCGGGCGCCAGGCGCTCGGCCCACATGCGCGGTGCCCGCTCCTCCTGGTCGAGGACCTCGACCGCCCGCCGCTCCATGCCGATGCGGCTCTGGGCCAGGCGGGCCTCGCTGACGAAGGTCCGCCACATGGCCAGGGAGATGATCGCCGGGACGGCGAAGATGCCGAGGATGATCGCCTCCGAGGGCGGGTCGGTGGCGGCCAGGGCGCCGATGGCCACACCGGCGACGCCGTAGAAGGTGGCCGCGTGCAGGTCCTTGCGGTAGACGCCCCAGGCCAGGGAGATGGCGCCCTCGTCGGCGTCGGAGCTGTCCAGGGTCCGCCACACGCGATGGCGGAACCGGGCCGAGCGTCCCCAGGACACAGCAGCGGCCAGACAGAGCACAGCGGTGGTCGCGAGGACCGGGATCACCATGGCGACCCGATGCTACTCCCCACCCCTGACGGCCTCACCGTCTAGTCACGGTTGCGCACCCGCAGCTTGAGGGGGGCGTCACCGAGGTCGAAGGTCTCCCGCAGCTTGCGCTCGAGGTAGCGCAGGTAGGTGGGCGGCAGGCGCCGGTTCACGAACAGGGTGAACGTCGGCGGGTTGGTCGCCCCCTGGGTGGCGTAGAGCACCCGCGCCCCGCCGGGCGCGGGCTGGTGGGCCTGGGCCTTCTTCAGGGCCTCGTTGACCTTCGCGGTCGGGATGCGCTGGTGGTAGGTGTCCGCGGTGTCCAGCAGGGCGTCGATGATCTTGTGGGTCCCCTTGCCCGTCAAGGCGCTGATCTTGAGGATCTTGGCGTTGGGCAGGAAGTGCAGCCGGTCGGTGACCTGCTCGCTGACCAGCTCCCGCTGCTCGGCGTCGGCCACCTCCCACTTGTTGAGCAGGACGACCACCGGCGAGCCCGAGATGGCGGCCCGTTCGGCCAGACGCTGGTCCTGGTGGGTCACCCCGACCAGGGCGTCCACGACCAGGAGCACGACGTCGGCGGAATCGACCGCCCGCAGGGCGCGGACCACCGAGTAGTACTCGGTGGACTCGTCGATCTTGCCCCGGCGGCGCATGCCGGCGGTGTCCAGGATGCGCACCGGGCCCGACTCGGTCTGGATGATCGTGTCGATGGTGTCCCGGGTCGTCCCCGCCATGTCGTGCACGACGGAGCGCTCGGCGCGGTCCAACTTGTTGAAGAGGGTCGACTTGCCCACGTTGGGTCGCCCCACGATGGCCACGGCCAGGACCTCGGTCCGGTCGTCGGTCTCGTCCTCGTCGATGTCGTCCTCCTCGGGCGGGAGGGCGTCGACCAGCACGTCGAGGAAGTCACCGGTGCGGCGGCCGTGCAGGGCGCTGATCGGGTGGGGCTCGCCGAGGCCGAGGGCCATGAAGGCCCAAGCGTCGTTCTCCCGGTTGGTGTCGTCCACCTTGTTGGCCACCACGAAGACCGGGATGTCCCGCCCCCGCAGGAGGGCGGCCACCTGCTCGTCCTCCTCGGTGATGCCGACCGTGACGTCCACGACCATGACCACGGCGTCGGCGTCCTCGATGGCCCGCACGCTCTGGCGGCTGACCTCGGCGTCGAGACCCTCGTCGGTGGCGATGAAACCGCCGGTGTCCATGACCACGAAGGGCCGGCCCCGCCATTCGGCGTCGACGGCCTTGCGGTCCCGGGTGACCCCGGGACGCTCCTCGACGATGGCGGCGA
>WPCH01081720.1_pt1 | contig 13164 bp, 6 predicted proteins | sample 5399881 | NCBI WGS metagenome assembly WPCH01 (sample SAMN12869468, study PRJNA574797) | sludge metagenome | isolation source: wastewater treatment of pH5 | place: China:Beijing | collected 2019-05-20
ATAAGGTGATTCAGAGGAACTTCCTGTTAGTTGAAAAAAAACAGGATTTGAGGAGTCTGATCGGGAAAAGAGAACATAAATTAGTAAGACTTGAATTTTATTTTTTGGCTGTAGCGGGCCGCCCGGAACTTAACCGCAACTGCCTTCTTAAAAATTATGCGGAAATTTTCTCAACTTTTCAGCTGCTCAAAAAGCTAAAAAACAATAAAAGCGTCTAATTATTATACGTTAGAGGATAGATTCTATACTATAGGCGAAATCATGTCAATTTTATCTGAGATCTTCGGAGACTGCCCCCAGGCAAAAATAATCGAGGCGTTTGCAGAGCACCACGAAGACAAACTCTATGTTGCCGATATTGTCCGGATGACTGGTGTTTCAAAATCAACCGTTTACAAGCACCTGAGAAAATTAATTGCAGAAGGGGTCGTTGAGGAGAAAGGAAGCGCAGGGAACATAAAGTTTTACCAGTTAAATCTCAGAAGCCCGAAAGCAAAAATAATCATGAAACTGGAAAGTTTTTTTGTTTCAGAGAGTCTCGAGGCACCTATTAATGCAGGACTAGGAGAAGTTGGACAAAAATCGACTGAAGCTGCTCATGGAGATGAAAAAACCCGGCAACTGGTCCCCAAGGAGAGCGAAGGAGCCCGAGAAGAAACTTCGGCTGTTGAAGAAGAAAAGTGGTATATTGATTCTTACGGCATCGAAGCGGCCTCAACAGCAGACGGTGAGACCTATCTAATTGGGAATTTTGAAAGCTTTGAAGATGCCAAAGACTTTCTTAAATCTGAGTTGAACCACTTTGAAACCGTTAATGCAAGGATAATCAGGCACACTGAAAGGACGAGTGAGGAAGCAATATTCACAGACCGCGTAGAAGATTTCTTTTATCACAAACCGCCTTCCTGGGATTCGCAAATATGAAAGTAAAGTGGAATTTGGTTCAAACGCCTATCTTTTCTATCAGATTAGACATCTATTAAATGGATAATGCTTTCATAACGTGCAAATTTTTATTTATCGAGGGATATATTTACCCAACAATTAAACAAAAGTACTAAAATAAGACCACTTATTTTTTATCAAAAGATGCGCCATAGAAATACACGAAATAATTAATTAAATTGACAACTGTTTTAATTATTAGTAAGTAGAGTGAGTTTAATGAAAAGATTTTCTTGGAACAGAGATGAACAAATAATTGTCCTTTACTATTATCTGATAAAAGGAGCAAGAGGCTTTGAATCAGACCACCTAGTTCAAGAACTTGCTAAATTAATACCAAGGCATTCTGCTGCCTCTATAGCGATGAAAATTGGCAACTATACGTATCTGAGTACTGATAAAGAAGGCGGCCTAGAGCATGTTTCTAGACTTGATGAAGAAATATGGCAATATTTTAGCCAAAATATAGAGGAGCTCAAAGTAGAAGCTAATAGACTTCTGTCTTAAATTATAGTTAGAATTAGAACTTCAGCGAAACCATGCAAGGACTAGATCCTTATGGTTTTTTAAATCACAATATCTTGAGAAATTTGTCTGTACCTGCCAATAAGGAAGGTGATGAAAGAGTGAAGACGTAGAATCTTACAAAAACCAATAGAAAATTTAATTGTCAGTATCTTTGTACTTACTCTCAAAGTATGTACTACAAAAACTTTTAACTGGGCAATCTTCTTTACAACAACTCCTATAAGTACATACTAAAGATCCAAGGTCTATAATTCCCCAATTAAAGTACTTAAATTCTTTTTCCGGCATAAGGGTGTTAACCAGTTCTGTTATTTCTTTTAGAGTAGGGTTCTCGGAGAGTAGATCTTTGAATACTCTACCAACAACTCTACATACGTTAGAATCAACCATTGGAGCAGGTTTATCCATACCTATCGAAAAAATAGCGCCTGCTGTATAGGATCCAATATGAGGAATTTCCAAAAGCTTTTCAAGATCTATTGGAAACTCACCACCGTACTCGTTTACTAAGAATTCTGCTGCCTCTTTAAGTCCTTTAGCCCTTTGACTGTAAAGTCCTATTGGTTTTAGCACTTCTTCAATAAGACTAATATCTGCATGATAAAGTGATTTAACGTCCGGAAATTTTTCAATGAATTCATTAAAAACCCTGTCTGCAGCTTTTGAAGTAGTCCGCTTTAGTAATACTTCGGATATAAATACTCTATAAGGAGTTGTATTCTATCTCCAAGAAAAAGGTCTGAAGTTAGTTTTTTCCCATTTGATTATACAGCTAACAAAGCCAGCTTTTCTCCGTTCAGTTTTCATTTATCAGCATTTCCTTTACTTTTATCGCTATCGCATGAGAAAGGTGAACAGGAACAGCATTTCCTATAAGTTTATACATTGTGGGAACAGTCCCAGGGATCGTCCAGTCATCAGGAAAACCTTGAACCCTTTTGTACTCATCTATACTAAGAGATCTTGATTCTTCAGGATGACATAATAAAGTTGCCATTTGAGTAAGTGAAGCAACGACTGTTGGAGAGGGTTCGTTCCATGAAAGTCTTCTGTAGTAACCTGTCTTTCCACCACCAGAGGTATAGGCACCACCCATAGCTATCTCCTTCGTATCATCAGGCAGAGTTTTCCAATTTCCACCTGGTGGTACCAGCTCTATGTACTCTCTAGTTTTATTTGATAGACTAGCAGATTCTTGATTACATCCTTGGAGGTCTGCACTTACGTCCCATAAAGTAGTCCAAGGGAGTAAAGGTTGCTTACTCCCAATCTTCAATTGAGATGTATTAGAATGAGTTGGTTCCGGCATACAAGGAAAGCCCTCTCTAAGGCCAATAAATATAAGTCTTTTCCTACTCTGTGGCGCACCATAGTCTGCTGCGTTCAAGACTTCATATTTGATATTATATCTGGTTTCTTTAAGCATTTCGGTAATAAGCTTAAAGGCCGAACCACTTTCCTCATCTGGAAGCAGAGTTCTATTACTCCTTTCAGCAATAGAGACGTGTCTTAACCTAGCAGATTGTAAACCAGGTACTTCCTCCATCACGAAGCATCTGGGTTGTGCTTCCTTTACAACCCTTATGAACTCCCTCAATGGGGAAGCCCTTGGATCTTTAAGACCAAGCCTCTTCCCTGCGGTAGAGAACGGCTGACAAGGGGGCCCACCAACGAGGACATCAACTTCGCCTATACCTAATCCTGCCTCTTCAAGTAATTTTTTCGTCGTTACACTATTTATATCACAATTTATGAAAGGGATATCTGGTAAGTTTGCCTTTATTGTAGAAGAAGAACTTTTATCTATATCTAGGGCAACTCTCGGGTCAAAACCTGCTGCCATAAAACCTAAATCTAGGCCAAAAGCGCCTGAAAACAAAGAAATTTGTGTTAGCCCGTTTTTCTCCCATTCTGTGATCATTCTCACCGGTGGTCGACAGATAGGTTCCCCACCTGGATCACGTGGTATGAATTTTTTATTTGACTCTCTCCAAACATGTAAGTTTTCTTTAAAACTACTTACAACTTCATCTTTTTTTCTTTTTTTATCATAAATATTTAATGCTGTCTCAAGCGCATTAAAATGGGCATTGAGCTTTTCTTCCCCACTTTGTATGTACTCTTTTTCGTAAATCCAAGTAATCAAGCCAAAATAGGCACGCACTTGACTTTTAGTGATTCCATTAATAGGTTCTTGAATTTTTTTATAGTACTCCCATTTCAAATTCTCAAATTTATTTCTAGCACTATTTTTTATTTTTGGCATGAGTTATACCATCTTTTTGGCTAAACTTAGATTCTTAAAATTAATTTTTATTTAAACATACAGGAAGTAAATATATGATTCTAAAAGAATGAAAGATTTCATTAAAATGCAGAATATCCTACATAACTCTAATTTACTGAGAAAGTTTATCTCTTTACAGAAATAATATAATTGCAAGCATACAAAGAATAAAAAATTTTCCAAATTAGATAGGATTTATTTGTAATTTTTTGGAAAAGATTTTTGAAAAAATTCACAACATTTAAAAAGTAGTTAATGAATAATATTTTACATGGGATTAAGTTATTCAGGATGGAACGATTTAATTTCCAGATACTATTTTAATGAAAAGATGGCTGGACGTGAGGTAGTCTTATTTGCAAATACAGACCTTATTGAGAGCTTAGGTAAGCCTTTCGAAGCTGATTTTAATGACTTCATCCGAAAACTAAAGATTGGTCCAATTTATTTATCTAAAAAGTATAAAGACATTTACCAAATAGCTTATGACACATATAAATATGGGAAAAAGTATAATTTTCCATATCCACCTTATCTTGCTTACTTAGCTCTGTTCGTCTGTACAGCCACAATTGATGGAAATTTTGATGATAAAGCTTACTATCCAAGGTTAGCAAAGCTATTAGGCGAAGAGGACAGGTACCCAAAAGCACGCACCAGTGATATGAAATATCTGTGGGAAGACCTTGAAAAATGGAGTAAAGATATCAGAGGAGAAGAATTTGGTAAGTTTGCGAAGAGAATTAGGGGAGGAAATATTCATATTGGAATTCCACTTTCGCAGACGATCATTTCTGAGAAAGAACGCGCAAATCTCCCATTCTTTTTTTCCAAAGCAGACCTTGACCCAGGAGACTTACCTTCAGATGAAGCTCTTAAAGCAAAATTAAAACTGTATGGAGACCAGTACTTTCAAAAGCGTACACTGGGACTAATTGATTCCTCAAGGTCTGATCATAAGTACCTTTCTGAAGCACTATTAGATTTTATCCTAGAAGAATTGGAAAACTGGGACGGAAAAATATCAAGTACAATTGTCGAAAGATATGTAGAGCCTACACTTAAATCAGAAAGACATTCAGAATTTACGAAGGTCTATTTGAGGATCTGTTTAACTGAGGATTTTGCCAGATATATAATTTCTTTGAGGATAAAAACAAAAGAAGAATATCCAGATAATGATCTTGAGTTTAAAGTAGAAGGAAGAGAAACGAAATTTACCTGTAGTGAGACAAACCAGCCAGAATGGTCACGCAGGTTAGAAGAACAGGTAAGTAAACCCAATGAAGTTGCAGACGATTCACAATTTAACTGGCTAGAAGGCCTCGAGTTAAGGGACGAGGACAACAAATGGCTGGCAAAATTGAGGCCTTCAAGTGTAAGGGTTTTCCTTCCAGGGAATTTTGAGGGACTTAATGAAGACTGGGTAGAGTCCCAACACCTTGAATATGGGTGTAAATTTTTGGTCGCTTGTCACGATTTGCATAAAGACCAAATTTCTGAATGGGGACAGAGCAACACCGAATCATTTGAAGAAAAAAAGATATATGGCCTGCCTAATTGGTCACTATTTTTTGGAAAAAATGCATATAACTCATGCAGCAAGTATGAAGCACTATCATTACCTCAAAAAGTCCGCTTACGGTTAAAAGGAGGGGTGAAAGTTGGAAGAGGAAACCAGTACCTCAACTTTGCCCCACCTTATTTAGTTTTGGAAGGTGCTCAAGGAGACGAATCTCTTACGGTGAATGGAATAAAACTTTTTACTGACCAAGAAGAGGATATTCGAAGATACACACTACCTGAGAATCTCGAGATAGGAGAAACACTTACAGTCGAGGTTACTAAAGCTGGCGAGAAAATTTGCAATATCCGAACAATTAAGCTAGTTGAACCATTTTTGATAGAAGACTTCAGTCAAATACCCAAGAGAAACCACCAAGGAAACATAATAAAAGAGATACAGGCACCTCGATCTTTTGCCCAGGGAGCTATTGTTTACGGGTGTGAGCTTCATGATCATGTACCAATTGGACTCCCCACTTATTTGTCACACAGAATTATTTTTCTAGGAGCGACCCCAGGGCAGTTTGTTAACTGGCCAGATGATGAGCTTCCCAGGGACTGGAACCCCGTATGGGGAATAGCTAAATTTAAACAAAACTGGGAAGTAAATTTCTGTGGGTCAGTAGAGGATCTTAAAAAAAATCCTTCTACCAAAGAAAAAGTAGATTGCAGGAAGAAAATAAAGAAGTGGAGAGAGTACATCTGGGGTATAAGAAGGACGGTAAAGGATCCAACACTCCCTATTTTAAAAGAACTTTGGATCACTTATAAGGAAGTTGCAAAGAATGTTAGAAGCTGAGAAACTTCTGATCGCTATCGGCGCATCAGGAAAGATGTCTATTGAAGATTTTAATAATTTATTTATAAAACTTTATTTTGACCTTATTAGTAAAGAATTTGGAGAAGAATACTATAACAACCGTTGGGAAGTAGTCCGTATGTTAGACTCTCTCGGTTATTGTGAGTTTGACTTTGAAAAGAGAGAAGTATTTCCCTGTCCTCCAGCAATCGTAGCACTTCCGGGAGGAGGGCTTAAAAGAGCAGTTCTGACGGGAGTACGTTCTCCATCAATTATGAAAAAAATCGAAGGCTTTGTGGATAAACATAAAAAATACATAAACCTAATAAAGAAAACTCAAAAAATAAATTTCTATTTATACCGCAAGGAAAAGTATGCATCTTTACCATTTCCTTCAACTATTTTATTTGAATATTTTGAGGAAGAATACATTAATGACATGGCACAAGAAGTGGGAATAAAAAATAACTTTAAATACCCAGCCTCTTGGGCACTGGCAAAATACTCAATAGGCCTAAAAGAATATAGAGAGAATATTTTATTGGATCGAACTCGTGAAGACGAGGTCAACTGGAATAAAAGATACTTCGATCCAAAAAAATTTGAATTCAGTAAGTTTCCTCCAAATGAGAAAGATATCTACCAATTAGTAGAGTACCAAGACCCGGATACGAAACAAAAAGAACATTGGTTTTGGAAAAATGATACCGCAGCAGTAGTTGACAGGGACTGGGGGAAGTATGAAATTTTGTCACATATGTCGAAAAATGTTTTCTTGTACGACCCACGTCACCATACTTTGGCTATTCCTCTACATTTGCACTTACCACGTCTCCTTGCCCGAGCTGTTTCAATGTGTTCTGGTCAGACCCCGATGGTTACAAAAACAGGATATAAAAGTATAGGGAATGTTCCAGAGAACACACAAGCTAATATTTATCTAGGGGTTCCCCCGGAGTATGCTTCAATTATTTCTTCAAAACTCCTTCAGAGCCCTGTAAATTGTACTATAGAAGTTGAAGAATCTGGAGCACGAATCTCATGAATGACCCTATAGGAGCTTTTGATGAAGTAAAAGCAAACTTTATTCGTTATATAAAAACAGCTTTTGGTACCCGCTTCGAATCAATCGAAAAAGAGAGAGAGGAAATCTTAACAAGTTCCGATGTGTTATGTCAAGACCCTTGGGTAGAACCACTACCACAGTACAAGAGTTCAGGAAAGAAAATTAAGTCTTCTGACAGAAATTGTGAAGTTAGTTCCAAAGATCTGGGTGGAGCTCTTACACAGAAACAAATAGAAGATTTTAAAGAATTTGTTTCTTGTGGTCTTTTCAAGAAGGATATCCCCCTATACACTCATCAACTTGAGATGTTAACTAAGTCCCTTCAAAAAGGAAAACATTGTGTTATTACTTCTGGGACTGGATCTGGAAAGACGGAGTCCTTCATGTTACCATTATTTGCATACTTAATAAAAGAGTCTTCAGACCAAAGTATTTGGAAAAAGCCTGCAGAGAAATTGGAACACCAAGAAGACTGGTGGTGTGCAGAAGCTGATTGTTGGAGAGAAGAAAAGTTACAGTCGGGGGTTTCATGTAGGGTTCCTCAAAGGAAAAATGAAGAAGAAGCAAAAGAAACTGGAAGGCCATCTGCTGTCCGTGCAATGATAATATACCCCATGAACGCTTTAGTTGAAGATCAGCTAACAAGGTTAAGAAAGACTCTTGATTCAGAAAGTGCTTTGAATTGGTTTACAAATAACAGAAGAGGTAATCGTTTTTATTTTGGGAGGTACACAGGTGTAACTCCAATTCCTGGAAATGAGTTTGAACCTCCAAACGGTAAAAGGCTGAAACCAGACAAAGACCGAATAAACAGACTCAGAGATAAATTACAGGGCATCCAAAAGGTTTCTGAGAACGCTGTAGAATATTATAAAAGCTTGTCTGAAGACGACGACGAAGCAACTAAAGAGGCAAAAAGAGAATCAGTATACTTTTTTCAACAACTTAATGGTTCAGAAATGAGAAGCCGGTGGGACATGCAAGACTTCCCTCCAGATATACTGATTACTAACTTTTCAATGCTGAGCATAATGCTCATGAGGGAAGAAGACAGCAAAATATTTGAAAGAACTAGAGAATGGTTGGACGGGGGAGATGACCGTGTGTTCCATCTTATTATCGATGAGATCCACCTCTACAGAGGGACTGCAGGGACTGAAGTGGCATACCTCCTTAGGCTCCTTCTCCTAAGACTAGGCCTGTCACCTGAGAGTCCCAAGCTTAAGATATTAGGGTCAAGTGCATCTCTTGGAGAAGATGACGGAGAAGCAAAAAAGTTTTTACACCAGTTCTTTGGTTTCCCAAAAGATACCCTTGAAATTATTCATGGTGAACAAGAAAAACAAAACAGTGGATTACACGAGGACAGAAAAGTAGATTGGGAAAAACTTGCAAATGTTTTCTGTAGTTTCGTAACAGCTAAAGAAAATAGTGAGGTAATAGTAAGTCCTCCACTTGATGCATACAAGGAAAGTGTACAAGAACTCATAACAATTTTTGGACTCCAAAAAAAGGAAAACGAAGAAGACTGGAAAGCTTCAATGGTAGCAGTTGTAGAGTCAGAAAGTCTTGGACTTGGGAACCGGATGTTACATGCATGTTCTCCCGAGGAGGTAAGAACCAGGGCTGTACCCCTCGAATACTTTGGAAAACGTCTATTTTTCCCTTTATATGATGAAGAAAAAACAAGAACAGTAAGAAAAAAAATAAGGGCTGCAGTAAGAGGGCTTTTCATTGTAAGGGAACTCTGTGATAAGTTCAGAGATCCAACTTATGTAGGAGAGGAGTTCGCAATTTACGTGAAGAATAAGTATGGAACTCAGTCAAAACTCCCTTCATTCAGGCTTCACTGGTTTTTTAGGAACATTGACGGCTTATGGGCAGCTACACGTCTAGTTGACAACTCAAGTGACAGTCGTCCCGTGGGTGAACTGTATACCCAACCTTACATTATGTCAAAGGATAAAGAGCCCTGCAGAGTATTAGAACTCCTTTACTGTGAGCATTGCGGGACAGTATATCTAGGAGGGAACCGTTTACTTACAGGAGAAAACGGAAACAAATTAGAGTTATTACCCGTTGAACCTGACCTTGAAGGTGTACCTGACAAAGGAGTAATTCAGATTGTAGAGATGCGTAATTATAAAGATTATGCTATTTTCTGGCCAGTGGGCGAAAGACAGTCCTTACACCCTGATTCTATAGGTTCTTGGCCTCTTTCAAAGGAGAAAATTAACGATTATAAAGGTTCATGGAAAGAGGCATGGTTAGACACTAGAACAGGAAAAGTCTTACTTGAGCAAACTAACAAGATGGGGAACTCGTGGGTCAAGGGATATTTGTTTGTTGCTGTAAAAGATAAAAGTCTGTTAGATATAAATGAAGATTTAGAAACCTCTCTATTAATAAAGGCCCTTCCATCTCATTGTGCATCTTGTGGAGCAGACTATCATAAGAAAAAACGCGTATCGCCCATAAGAGGGTTTAGAACTGGGTTCGCAAAGGTTACTCAGTTACTTACAGACGAACTATTTTCACAACTCCCACCAAAATCCCAAAAAATGGTCGTTTTTTCTGACAGTCGAGAAGAAGCAGCACGGATTGCAGCTAGTGTTGAAAGAAATCATTACTATCAATTGTTTAGAGAAATATTTAACGAGGAACTCCGCGTTTTTGCAGAGGGTAAACCTAATCTTCTAGGAGACCTTGAACGCAACTATGAATACTTGAAAGATCTTGAAGAAATTGGGAATGCCTCAGAGATATATTCGAAAAAATCAGAACTTTTCCTTAGAGATAACAAAATATACCAAGACAAAATTTGGGCTGACCTTCTTACATTAAAAGACGAAGTCCCGAAGAATTTACCTGCACAATTAAGGAAAAAACGCGAAAAAGAATATGAAGAAGCACTTGCAAGGGTGAACTCTATAAAGAAAAACGGCGAAGAAAGAAAAGTTATTCTAAAGGAGATTATTGCTCCGTACAGAGATGCAGATGAGATTGACCCTGGTGCTTTAATAAGACGTTTTGTGATGTTAGGAGTAAACCCGGGAGGGCCAGATATCAGCTCCCAAAATTTGGAAGTATATATTGATAAAAACGAGGGAAAACGGATAAGACGTGTAATATCCTGGAAAGATCTATTTGATTTTAACACTGGTAACTGGAAAGACACTACTGATAAGTCTGAAATTGAAGCTAGAAAAATAATACTCTTAAAAGTAAGAGAAGAAACCTGTAAGCTTCTATTTAATACACTATACTTTGGGTTTGAGTCTTCAGGATTAGGATACGTGAAAGCTAATCTAAGTCCAGAATATTTAGAAGAATGCGCTCAAAGCTTAAACTTAGATCCTGAGACTTTTCTTGAAGTTTGTGATTCTGGAATTCGTATTTTAGGGGATCTGTACCGTCACGAAGCTTCAGAATATGAACAAACAGAATGGACAAGTTATCAAGTTGCAAAAAGGACGAAAAGATTTAGTCACTTTGTCAAATCACTTGCTGACCACTTAGGTATTTCTGAGGACTCTTTAGGTAATACCTTATTTAAAGCCCTTAGAAACTCTGGACACCACAAAGGTGTTATTTCAACTGAAAATATAATTATCAAAGTTTCTTCAGAAGATGACCCTGTATGGATATGTGAGAATTGCCGACGTCCTCACCTTCATGCTTCTGCCGGTGTATGTACTAACTGTGGGAACCCGTTAGATGAAGAGCCGAGTAATACTTGCAAAGACATATGGGATGAGAACTATTACTCCTCCCTTACATTACAAGATAGAGAATCTCTTCGGTTACATTGTGAAGAATTAACAGGACAGACGGATAACCAAGGAGAGAGACAAAGGCAATTTCGTAACATTTTCGTTAACAAAGATGATGCAGAATCAGAGTATGTAAAGAAAGTAGACGAAGTCGACCTCCTTAGTGTTACTACTACAATGGAGGTGGGGGTTGACATTGGCAACCTACAAGCGATAATGTTAGCAAATATGCCACCGGAACGTTTCAATTACCAACAGAGAGCAGGGCGTGCTGGGAGGAGAGGTCAAGCGTTTGCAGTAGTGACAACTTTATGTAGGGGAGGTAGGAGTCACGACGACTATTATTACAAAGACCCTTCCCATATCACCGGAGATGAACCACCTCTTCCGTTTTTAGCGATGGGTGAAGACCAAGAGCAGATATTAAAAAGGTTATTAGCCAAAGAATGTCTTAGAGTTGCTTTTAGAAGTGCAGGAGTAAGGTGGTGGCACGGTCCAAAAAATAAAGATGTTCATGGCGAGTTCGGTACCCCAACGCTCTGGCAGGAAAATTCAGAAATTAGCAAGAAAGTTATATCTTGGCTCAAAACTAACGATTATCGCGAGGAAGTCATAAATGCTTTATTGGTAGGTAGTGATGTATCAGACATTAAAAGTGAAATGAATAAATACCTGTCATATTTAGGGAGTGAGCTAGTCAATCAAATTAATAACGCAGTTGAATGTTCTGAAATTGCTGGAGATGGTCTAGCAGAAAAGTTGGCCGAATCTGCAGCCCTACCTATGTTTGGAATGCCTACACGCATAAGATCTCTTTATCACGACCTCCCAATCAACGAAAATGAACCCCGGACGGTAGAACGTGAACTTGACCTTGCAATTACAGAATTTGCTCCTGGAGCTCAAAAGACAAAAGACAAAGCAGTCCACACAGCCATAGGTTTTACAGCTCCAGTTGTTAGGAGAGGGCCACGGTGGGTTCAAGCCGGTGATACTAATCCTATCCCTTTTGTCCGTTGGGTTTCCCGCTGTAGGAACTGTGGTAATATCGAGACTTTTGAAGTAGAAACTACTAAACCTGAAACTTGTAATGTTTGTCTTCAGGCAGGAGAGGAAGAAATCGAATATTATAGAGTGGCTACACCTGCAGGGTTTAGGACTGATATGTCCATAGGTAGCGACTCGATAGAGGATCAACCATATTTTGGGATGATTTCTACAACTTCTGAGAAGATTGAACCAAAAATAGAACAGGAGAGATTCAACTGCACCATTTCTTTTTCAGACAATTGTCCCATGTGGCGTATAAACGACAACAGACAAGAAAAGGAGCCAAAGCTGTTTAGAGGTGCTAGGGTTAATACATGGAACAAGGTTCATGGTATTCCAATCAAGTTACAAGACCAATGGATAGCTGAACAATATATGGCAAAAAATATGGAACGCGGTTATGAACCTGAATATGAAGAACTTGCTCTAGCTTCAAGAAAAATTACGAACGTTATCAGCTTTATGCCAAAGAGTGTAAAGAGAGGGATCTTACTTAATCCATTTTCTTCAGGAGAAATGGTAAAAGCAGCTGTATATTCTGCTGCTTTCATGATTCAGTCGATAATTGCTCAAAGACTTGACATTGACCCTGAAGAATTGGACATATGCCGTATACAGGGAACATATGTTCCAGGGACTCAGGAGTTGGTAGGCCGAGTAATAATAAGTGATAGTTTACCAAATGGTTCGGGTTTTGCCAAGTGGGCATATGATAACTGGGAGGAAATAGAGTCCGAAATCCTTTCAACTTCTCCCCATAACTCCTATATGGGAAAAATAATTTCTGAAGGACATGTTAATGGTGACGCACATGTTCCACCTTGTAGGACTGCATGTTACCAATGTCTTTTTTCTTTCAGAAATATGTCATACCACGGCCTTTTAGACTGGCGCTTGGGCCTCTCTTACTTGAGATTACTTCACGACCTTAATTACTCCTGCGGTATAGATGGTAACTTCAGATATCCAGAATTACAGGACTGGAAAAACACAGCCGAGATGGAAGCTAAGAAATTTGCCAAATCATTTGGATTTGAATACCAAGAGAATGATGACTTGCCGCTTCCCTATATAACCAGGTCTGAGAAGGACTTAAAAATTGCTGTAATTATCCACCATCCACTATGGGATGCGACCGATAGGACTGATA
>WPCH01006491.1_pt1 | contig 13158 bp, 10 predicted proteins | sample 5399881 | NCBI WGS metagenome assembly WPCH01 (sample SAMN12869468, study PRJNA574797) | sludge metagenome | isolation source: wastewater treatment of pH5 | place: China:Beijing | collected 2019-05-20
GCCGATAGCAAAGCCTGTGTATAAGGATGTTTAGGATTGCGGTAAAGTTCAGTCTTGCTAGTAAGTTCCACAATCTTACCTAGATACATAACTGCCACACGGTCAGAGATGTGTTTTACGACACTCAAGTCATGGGCAATAAATAGGTAGGTGAGGTCAAACTCTGCCTGTAGATCTTGTAGCAAGTTAATGACCTGGGCCTGAATGGATACGTCCAAAGCCGAGACTGGCTCGTCACAGATAATCAAGCGGGGATCCACGGCAAGAGCCCTGGCAATACCGATTCTCTGCCTTTGGCCACCGGAGAATTCATGGGGGAAGCGTCTGGCATGAAAAGCGCTCAAACCTACAACCTCAAGAATTTCCCGAACTCTTTTTTCTCTATCAGCACCCTTGGCTAATTTATGAATATGCAAGGGCTCTCCAATGATGTCACCAACGGTCATTCGAGGGTTCAAGGAACCATAGGGGTCCTGAAAAATAATCTGCATGTCTTTCCTTAGTTCACGCATTTCGTCCTTTGGTAGACTTGGGACATCCTTACCCTCAAATCTGACCTCGCCCGACGTGGGTTCAATCAGGCGAAGAATGCATCGACCGGCCGTCGTCTTTCCGCAGCCACTTTCACCTACGAGACCTAGGGTCTCACCTTTTTCCACGTTAAAACTGATGCCATCCACAGCTTGGACAGCTCCAACTTGTTTCGAGAACACGATACCTTGACGAATCGGAAAGTGCTTAACTAGGTTCTTAACTTCTAGCAATGCTTCTGTCTTTACAGCTTTAGCCATTGTCTAGCCCACCTCCTTTTGCTTTTGATCAAGATCTGCAGATTCGTTAAAGTCAACGACTCTCCAGCAAGCTACCTGGTGGTTTTCGCCAACCTCAAAAGATGGGGGCTTCTTGGCCACACATAGATCCGTAGCGAAAGGACAGCGAGGATGGAACCCACAACCCTCAGGGAAACTTCCAGGGATGGGTACCGAACCAGGAATGGCCTGTAATCTAGAACCATCGCCATCTAAGCGAGGAATCGAAGCCAAGAGACCAAGTGTATAGGGATGTTGAGGCTCTTTAAAGATAGTATAAGTATCTGCTGCCTCAACAATTTTACCGGTATACATAACAACAACTTTTTCTACCAGCTCAGCAATGACACCCAAGTCATGGGTAATCATCATGATCGCGGTGCCCAGATCTTCCCGGAGTTTCCGCATCAGATCCAGAATCTGAGCTTGAATTGTCACGTCAAGGGCCGTTGTAGGTTCATCAGCGATTAATAATCTAGGATTACATGATAATGCCATGGCAATCATCACCCGTTGGCGCATACCACCACTCATTTGGTGTGGATAATCGTCAATGCGGCTCTCAGGTGAAGGAATACCAACGAGCCTTAACATCTCGATGGACTTTTCTCTTGCTGTTGCCTTATCGAGCCCTTGATGCAAGATAACTGCTTCAGCGATTTGGTTGCCAACAGTAAATACAGGATTCAACGAAGTCATTGGTTCTTGGAAAATCATAGAGATTTCATTTCCTCGAATGCTCCGCAAATCCGCTTCAGAGAATTCGAGTAGATTTTTGCCCTCGAACTCAATGGTTCCGTCCACAATCTTCCCCGGTGGTTGGGGAATTAGACCCATTATTGATAGGGAGGTTACACTCTTTCCACAGCCTGACTCACCAACAATACCTATGGTGCCTCCCTTATCCAGATCAAAGCTGATTCCATCAACTGCTGGAATCACACCATCATCTGTGTAAAAATACGTTTTGAGGTCTTTAACTGACAACAATTTCTGTGTCATAACACCCTCCCTCTCTTGTTCCACGCCACCCAACTGAGGAGTGACGTCGCCATTACACTGGCAGATAACAACGAAAATCCTCGTGATATCATACCATCATTCGCCGAAAAAGCAAAAAATCCTGCAAAAGAAAGATTGGAATTATCAGCGAAATTCACCTAAGTCCCTAAAGCAATCTTTAGTTCGGGTTCTAATTGGGACCACTCCAACACCAAACCGTCCAAACCAAACCACCGAATCTCTACAGCTTGGGGCGTTTTCCCAACTTGTAGCATCGTAGTCAACTTCAGAACTTGGCTCTGTTTTGGTAAATCCAGGATCTCACTAAGTTTTTCGGGAGCGCGAACGATGGCAGCCTTTTGCCAGCCGATCTCCAACTGCCCATGACAGTCTTCTGGCAGGAACTCCCGCAAACTGTTGTGTCCAGTCCTTATGGTAAGCTCTTCAGGTGTGATTAGCTCTACATAACTGCACAGGGAGCTACTTTGTTGACGTGCACTAGCTTGAAACAGTTCGAGTTCTGCCCAATTTGGTACGAAAGAGGCAACTTTGTTCCCTGTCACTTTGGTGATAGTAAGTTCTGGCTGGATTGTCATAGTGTCCTTAGCGTACTCTTCATCCACACTGCGTCTTAGACTCTTGGCATAAAAGCGACGCATTTCGTTTAAGGAAAGATCTGCCTCAGAGAGAATCGTCCGAACATAACGGGTCGTTGTCCCCACTTCTTCCGCAAGCTCCTTCACGGTCAAAAAGGGATCTCTTTTTGCTAAGGCTATCACTTGACCCTTAATCGAATGATCCACCACTTCCACCCCCATCTAAAGTATACGTTGGAGACGAGGCGCTTTAGCCAAACCAGGGATACGGCCCCGTTTAGCAACTGCTTGTCCGTTTACCTCTTTAATATCCATCGTCATGTCAATGGCTGAAGCTCCAGAGATGTAACTGCCTACGCCAAAAGCGTCAGCTCCCGCAGAGGCCAAGAGCTTAATGCGCTCAGGGCTTAAGCCACCGGAAACAAAGATCTTAATCTGTTCATGTCCTGCTAAATCTAGCTTAGCACGGAGCTCCTGGATGAGCCCTGGGGTAACACCCCCCCGTTCGCTAGGGGTATCCAAACGAACAGATTCAAGGCCCGTACTGGGCGATGAGGCCAAGCGCAAACTCTCTTCTACTTCGTCTTTGAACGTATCTACGAGCATGGAGCGCACGGACCCAGGAGGCATAAACTCATGATAAGCTGAAGCGGCCTCCAAGGTATCCCCCACAATTAAGAACAAAGCGTGGGGTACGGTCCCCGAAGGTTCACGTCCTGCTAATTTGGCACCAAGGATGCAAGATGCGCCATCGGCGCCACCGATGATCGCAGCTCTTTCCATGACGGGAGCAACCGCAGGGTGAAGATGACGAGCTCCAAAACACAAAATGGGCCGGCCATCTGCCGCAGTTTTTGCATCATGGGCAGCTGTGGCCCAGCCACTGGAACTCGCTAAAATCCCTAAAATAGCGGTCTCGTAGATGCCAAAACTAGAGTAACAGCCTTTGATCCGCATCACTACATCTTTAGCCTCAAATGGTGTCCCTTCTTGTAAACTCCAGACTTCAAGGCCTAGGTTCTCTAAAAGCAATTTAGCCTCGGCCAATCCTGCGAAGATACCTGGACGCCTGGGAAAAATCTCGGCCACAACTGTAGTATCCTCTTTACCTAGTTTAGTTAGAATTTCTCTGGTTTTCACGAAATAAATATCGGTTGTCAAGCCCATCATAATCTCGTCATGGGTGGCTGAAAACAGTCGAGGCTGCTCTGGGGTGAAATCCACTACTTCTTGCACTGTATTAATCTGCTTGGCCATCATTTATTGCTCCTCTCTGTTATCAGGCTTCTTATCTCATACTACGTTGATACAAAAGCTGATACAAACTACGCATCATAGTAACTTTACGGACATAGGACCTGGTCTCCGCATAAGGAATTTGGCCTGTCCTCTCATACGTGCCGTCCCAAACATTCGCTTCAAGCCAACGCCTGGCATTTGTGGGGCCTGCATTATAGGCCGCCAAGGCAGCATATTCTGTTGGAAAGCGTTCCAATAGATACTTTAGGTAATAGGTTCCCAGCTCAATATTGACTTTGGGGTCAAGCAAATCAGGGGTTTGCCCTCCCTTTTGCTCCACTAACCAAGCTGCCGTTTCAGGCATGAGCTGCATAAGGCCAAGAGCTCCCCTTGAGGATACTGCCTCTGGGCGATAACTACTTTCGGCCTTTATCACTGCGGCGATAAGCATAGGGTCCATATCATAACGTGCCGAGAATTCATAAATCAAATCAGAATACTTGATCGGAAAGGCGCCCCGCAAAAAATATGGTAGACTCATAAAAACGAGTACAATGAGTAGAAAAACCATGAAAAAAGTAAGGCGCCCCACGAGTCATTCCCCCACACGTTTCGTAACAAAGTCTAAGACCAACTGAGCAGTGGCCTCATTCGTTGCCAACGGAATATTATGTACATCACAAACTCTGAGAAGTGCGGTAATATCCGGTTCATGTGGCTGCGCTGTGAGTGGATCACGCATAAAGATCACGGCTTGAATATCTCCCCTAGCCACCATTCCACCGATCTGTTGGTCTCCTCCTAGAGGACCTGATAAGACAGTGGTTACTTCTAGGCCACTGGCTTGCATAATGCGCTTTCCTGTTGTTCCCGTGGCTACTAATTCTAAGGATCGAAGTTCCTCCACATGGCGGAGGACAAACTCAATCATGGCTTCTTTTTTCTTGTCATGGGCTATTAGTGCTATTGTCGTCGTCATACTGCAACTCCTTCTCCTTCCATAAAGCATCAACCTGCTGATAGGTCTCTGCTAGCGAGCCATTGTTATTTATTACTTTTTGGGCCTTCTCAACTTTTCGGGTTAAAGGCCATTGACTGGAGATCATCAGCTCCGCTTTATCTTCAGAAATTCGTGCACGCTTCATCAAGCGCTCCAACTGAACATCATGTCTCACAAAAACAACCCATACTTCTTCCATAAAGCGGTCCCAGCCCACCTCGTAGAGCAAAGGAACATCGGCAAAGACTATTTTCCCTGCCAGTCTCGCCCTTCTCGCTTCGTCTTGAAGTCTGTCTAAAACCGCAGGATGAATAATACCTTCGAGGATCCGCCTTTTTGCAGTATCGGCAAAGACAATTTGACCAAGTAGTGGGCGGTCAATCGTTAGGTTACTTTGAATCACTTCGGGAAAGACATCTTTAACCTTGTGCCATCCGGGGGTATGTGGCAAGACAACCTCTCGAGAAAAGACATCAGCATCCAAGACAACGGCACCGTGTTGGCGTAATCTCTCCGATACTACACTTTTTCCGCTGGCTATTCCTCCCGTAATCCCAATCATAGCGGCTCCCTCTGGCATGCGGGACAATAGTGACTCGTGCGCCCCACTACCTTCTTATGCTTTATGTCTACGCCACAGCGGGGGCATTTTTCTCCCTTTTTGCCATAGATCTGCAATTTATTTTGGAAGGAGCCTTCCCTCCCATAACCCGTGCGATAATCCCTGAGGGTTGTCCCTTGATTCTCTATGGCATCTTGTAGAACATGCTTTATGGCCAGGTAAAGCTTCTTAAGCTCGGATTTCTTTAGTGAACTTGCCGGCCGTTCAGGGTGGATCTTAGCTAAAAAAAGACATTCATCGACATAAATGTTGCCTAATCCAGCAACTTTCGTCTGATCCAAGAGCAATCCCTTGACTTTTGTGCTCCGATCTTTCGTCAAACCTTGGAGATGACTCAAATCAAACTGATCCGATAGTGGCTCCACCCCAAGTGTATCTAAACCCTTGACTTGCCCATACTCGGCCTTTCTAACAAGGTCAAGTGTGGCAAACTTTCGTACATCCTCAAAGCGCAAGGCATCTCCAGAATCAAAGCCAAAGACCACCGAGGTGTGCTTGGCTAGAGGTATCTTTGCATCGGAATAATAAATGAGCTTGCCCGTCATACGTAAATGAGCCACTAACTCTAGATCATTTTCTAGTGTGAAGATCAAATACTTACCCCGCCTAGTGAGATCCAAGAACTGATTTCCCAGAAGCTGTTGGCTGAAGTCTTGGGCAGAAATATGCTGCAATATCCGTTCATAATGGATATTTATATACTCAATAGGTTTGTGCAAAATCACTGGTAAGAGACTGCGCCTTACCGTTTCAACTTCTGGCAATTCAGGCATATTCTTTACTCCTCGAAATCAAAACTTTGAACATCACGCCAATTCAAACCATAGAACACTCCAACCTCTAGGGGCACATCCAGGGGATAGACCCCTTCCATTTCCCTCTTCACAAGTTCGGCCGCGGTCTTAAGCTCATCTTCTGGCACTTCAAGAACCAACTCGTCGTGGACCTGAAGCAGTAATTTAGTTCTCAGTCCCGCATCTTTCAATTCCCGATCTACTTTGAGCATGGCTAGCTTAATTATGTCGGCTGCACTTCCTTGAATGGGTGTATTCATGGCTGTACGGGCTGCAAAATTCCTAAGGGAAAAGTTTCTGCTCTTGAGGTTCGGCAAGTACCTTCGCCTCTTGGCGAGGGTTTCCACATAGCCAATTCGGTTCCCCTGTTCCACAAGACTATCAAGATAGGATTTTACCATGGGATAGCGCAAAAAATAAGAGTCAATGTATGTTTGTGCTTCAGCCCGGGTCAAGTTGATGCCCTTGGCCAGTCCGAAACTACTGATTCCATAAACAATACCGAAATTAATGGCTTTTGCTGCACTACGCTGTTCGTCCGTGACTTCTTCAAGTTCTAGACCAAAGACTTCAGCGGCGGTTTGGACATGAATATCTTGACCACTTCTAAAGGCACCCAATAAGACCTCGTCCCCTGAAAGATGGGCCAACAGCCTAAGCTCGATCTGGGAGTAGTCTGCTCCTAGTAAAAAATACCCTGGTGGAGCCACAAAGGCTTCCCTAATACGGCGTCCTGCTTCACTACGAACTGGAATATTTTGCAAATTAGGATGGGTACTGCTCAAGCGCCCAGTAGCTGTAATAGTTTGATTAAAGGTTGTGTGAATTCGCTTGGTCTCAGGGGAAATCAGCTCCCCGAGAGCATCTGCATAGGTAGATTTAAGCTTGGCGACCTGGCGGTATTCTAGTACACTGGCAACGATGGGATGATCGCTCAGTTCTTCTAAAACATCAGCAGCTGTAGAAGGCCCCGTTTTTGTACGTTTCAAAACAGGTAGACCAAGTTTTTCAAAGAGAACAACGCCCAACTGCTTAGGAGAGTTTATGTTGAACTCTTCTCCTGCTTCAGCAAAGATTGCTTCCGTCAATCGCTCCAAAGTAACCTCTAGATCGCCAGAGATCACTTTAAGTTTTTCTGGGTCAACCATAATGCCCTGGTGCTCCATCTTGGAAAGCACTGTCATTAAGGGCAACTCTAATTCTTCATATAAACTCCAGAGTTCACTCTCTTTTAGCTCATTCTCAACCTTAGGGATGATTTCTTTCATAACTTGTACAAGGGCTCCCTGGTACTTAGGATCCTTTGCGTCTATGCTGTGAGGTTCTATTTGGAAATGCTGGCACACAGAGGCAAGATCCCAGCGTTTTTCCGGGTCAAGACAATAAAGGGCCAGCTCTAAATCGAACTTGATGGCGTCGGTGCCCTCAAGATCGAGGACATGGAGAATCTCTTTTCCATTGATGGCGTAGAGCTCTTTGCCCGTGAGCTTTTCTTTGATTTGCGTTAAGTACTTAGTGACAAAGTCGCCTTCAAGCTCCCACAGACCTTGCTCGGTCAGACAAAAGAGTGTTTCGTGCTGGTTTGCATAGCCAAGGTAGACTTTCGCGGCGTTAAAGGCCTCGGGCAGGAAGGTATCTGGAGGTCTTACTTCGACTTTGACCTCGGGGACCGGGTCCCCGCCTTCAGACTCTTCTTCTGGTACCCGCTCTAGAAGGGTCTTAAAGCCGAGGTGCCTGAACGCTTCTCTAACGGCCTCATTATCCATCTCCCTTGCTTCATCTAGGTTGACCTCAATTGGTGCGTTACAGTGAATGGTAGCGAGCTCCTTGCTTAAAAATGCCTGTCTTTCGTTTTCGGTGAGTCTTTCCTTAAGTTTGCCTTTAATATCCTCTAGATTAGCATAGACTCCCTCTATAGAATTATAACTAGTTAGAAGCTTATGGGCAGTCTTTTCGCCCACGCCAGGTACCCCCGGAATATTGTCTGAGCTATCGCCCATAAGGCCCTTGAGCTCAATGACTTGCTCTGGTCTAACACCATAGTTCTTTAAGAGTACTTCTTCATTAACCAGCTCAGTCTCGGTAATGCCTCGCTTAGTGAATAAAACGGTGGTTTGAGGCGAGATAAGCTGAAATGCATCTCGATCTCCGGTGACGATAAATACTTCGTACCCCTCGTCCTCACCTTGCTTGACAACGGTCCCAATGAGATCGTCGGCCTCCCAGCCTTGAAGTTCTACTCTGGGAATACCTAGTTTATCTAATAGGTCCTTCATGATGGGAATCTGGGAACGCAGATCATCTGGCATACCCTTCCGATTAGCTTTGTATTCCTTATATTGGATATGGCGGAAAGTTGGTCCCGAGACATCAAATGTTACCAATAATTGGTCTGGGGCATAATCCTCCTTGAGCCTAAGGAGCATCAGGGTCAAACCATAGACCGCGTTTGTTGGCTCTCCGCTCGTGTTGGTAAGGGGCGGTAGAGCGTAGAAAGCTCGATTGATCAAGCTGTTTCCATCGATTAGAAACAGACGTTTTTTCACAGAAGATCCCCCATTTCTTCCTTGTTTATTCCACGCCCATCTGTAAAAACCTGCCGCAACTGGGTAAAGACACCCCTTCTGCCTAGTATTACATGGAGGGCTGCGCTTGAAATAGGCGAATGAAGGGGTGTAAGATAGATTTAGTTTAAAAAAAAGGAGTAATCGTATGCGACCTACAAAGTATAATACTTTTGTTGTGGTTTTATTGCTCTTGGTCAGCCCATTACTTGGTGGCGCAACTGGCTTTGCTGCTTTTACTGATATCGATCATAACTGGGCTAAGGAAGCCATTGTATCCCTAGAAGAACAGGGTCTCTTTGAGAAACTCTGGGTGGATACATTCGCTCCATCGAGCAGCGTCAACCATGAAGAGGCCTTTATCCTTGTCGCTCAGGCCTTTGACTTAGCTGCTGAGGAAGAAGAGGCCCTACAAAAATGGCTAAATCAGCTCTTGGTAGCCCACCCAGAGGGTATCACCCGAGGTGAGTTTGCAGCCATACTTGCTAACCTCCTTGGTCTCGGTGAACACAGTGAGGTACCACAAGGCTTTTATCCTTCGTTTGCTGACTTGAACTTGGATTATCCAGGTTTTATGGGAGTGGAAGTTCTGCAGAGGCTTGGCCTTTTGCCCACCCACATGCTGGGGCGTTTTGAGCCCTATCGTCTGATTACCCGCAGTGAAGTGGCCTTTATCTTAAGTCAAGCCTTGGACCTTAATGAGGTAGAAGGCATCGTTGATGAAGTGGAAGGTAACAAGCAAATTGTACTCCAAGCCGCGGAAGGCGATGAGAAACTTGTGCTTAATCTCTTGAAGGAAACCCTCTATGTATCTCCTGGCAGTCTCACCAAAGACACAATTAATAGGAATGAGACCATAGAAAAGGGCCAGCAGATTGTAGTCTTGGCCCGGGGAAATCAAGCACTGCTCGTGAATGTTGAGGAAACCACAACGACCCAAGCTCTCTTGGATGGTCTAAACAAAGCCACCCAAGCCCTTGTAGACGTCCTCACTCCTGCTCAAATCAACGCCATTATTGCCGGTGATTGGGAGCAACTTGGTGAAGAAGTCAGCTATGAGCTGTATGATGAACTCGTTGATAGGGGCATTTCCCCTTGGGAAGCAGATGCTCTCTTAAAAAGAGATTGGCCCAGCCTCCAGGTGATGCTCCAAGAAAGGCTCACCCAAGAAGCGGCTGATTATCTAAGCGTTACCCCTGAGCTGGTCCATGCCGCTGTAAGCCAAGACTGGACAAAGCTGTTGGAGTATGCTCAAGTCGAGTTGGCCCAGCGTCTCCTGACCAGCGACTGGTTAAAGGGCATTACTTCAAACCAGGAACTATAGTTCCATCCGGCCATTCTAAGCGCAACTGGCTAAGTACTTCTGTTTCAACAAGCTGTCTTATGGGGTGATAGACTTGACCCCAGAGCTTAAGAACAGACATTGAAATGGGGATCAACCGACGAGATCCGTCCAATGCATTTAGATAAAGTTCATCATGAAAAACGATCGCTGGGCCCAAGGCCTTGTCATCTACGTAGACCACTGGACTATGGAGGCTGACTTCGCCTTGGGCTTTGCTATAACCAAGGCCCGTAAGTCTTGCATAATCTTCTAGAGGCAAAAAGTACTCTTCCCCCCACTTCACGGCCCCCCAGGCAAAGTCGCTCCTTGGATCGAAGGGTAAGTCGTAGGGTACATAAAAGGCTTCGTTCCACTCCACGGCCACAAGGTTTGTTTCCTCACCATTAAATCGGAGGGGCCATTCCCAAGCAAAGGGATGTGGCTGACCACTTGGGGATTTTAACAAACTTAAAAGGGCCGGCCAAAAAACGTTACCCCACTTGATTCTTTCCAGCTCTTCTTGAAGTTGAATTGGGCTAACACCTTGTTTGTACACATCGGGGTACACGGTGATGGTTTTGGTATGGAGCAATGGATCGTTTTGGATTAAAATGGTCTGGTAGACCAGCTGGACAGGGGTACCCACTTTCACCAGATCGGCTAGCTCTTCCACATCCTCGTTTTGCATGCGAATACAGCCAGATGAGGCTGGAGAGCCAATGGAGGCGGGGTTATTCGTACCATGGATACCATAGCCTGAAAAACCCAAACCCAACCAGCGGGTGCCTACGGGATTGTCTGGACCAGGTAGAATGGGCTCTCCTTTAGGAGGATAATACGTAGGATCGGCCACTTTGTTGATGATGGTTGTTTCCCCCAATACCGAGGGGTTGAGCACGGAGCCAATGCTAATGGGATAGCTCTTGATGGGTACCCCTTGATCATAGAGGTACAGAGTAAATGCAGGAATATTGATGACCACTTGCCTTTCGGCATGAGCCTTCAGCCCTGCCAGAGTTATAATGATGCAGATACTTAAAGTTGCAAGCAAACGTTTATTCCACATAATAAATCTCCTCCCCCGCTCAGTATTCCAAGCGAGGAGGAGATTATTCTCAAGGTTCTAGCTGCAACGACTAAACCCACATTCCAAACAAGTGGCACAACCACTTTCTTCCACCATGTTACCGCTACATTCTGGGCAAGTGCCTCCGGTAAAGAGATGGGAGCCCTGGTTGGAGTGGTTTGTTGCCTCAGCCTTGCCATTTCCATTCTCATTTTTCACTCCATTATTCTGGAGATACTGTTCAAGAACGATTGCCATGGCATCGGGACAGGAGAGGACTTGCTGGCCATCTTGCCAGATGGGATGAGGACAGCGAATTCCTTTCAGTTGTTTAACTACCTGTTGGGGTTCTACGCCTGCACGGAGGGACAAAGAAGCAAGTCTTGCAGTGGCCTCAGAAAAAGCACCTGCACATCCACCAGCTTTACCAATGGTCGTGAAGATTTCACAAATACCCTGTTCGTCCTCGTTAATTGTAACATAGAGGGTTCCACAACCTGTTTTAATCCGAATTGTTTGTCCTGTTGTTACTTTAGGACGCCTTCTCGGTGCTGGACCTCTCTTGGCTTCAGCTACTACTTCATCAGATTCGGTTTTGTGCCCAACTGTGAGCACCTCCCCTTCTCTAGAGCCCGCGCGATAAACTGTTACTCCCTTACAACCTAGCTCATAGGCAAGTTCATAGACAGCCCTAATATCTTCTTTTGTAGCTTCCTGGGGGAAATTCACAGTCTTACTTACGGCGTTATCGGTGAATTCCTGGAAGGCTGCTTGCATCCGAATATGCCACTCTGGAGTGATTTCATAGGCAGTAACAAAGTTTCGGCGAAGCTCTTCAGGAATCGCCTCCATATCCTTCACGTTACCCTGGTCGGCCACTGCTTCAATCAGCTCTGGAGAGTGGAGACCATGTTCTTTTAGGATCTCTTCGAATTGTGCGTTGACTTCAATTAGGCGATCGTTATCCATAACATTTCTAGTAAAAGCCAGAGCAAAAACTGGTTCGATTCCACTTGAACATCCAGCAATGATGGAAATAGTGCCCGTAGGTGCCACAGTGGTCACGGTGGCGTTACGCATGGGTTTTCCTGTCTTCTCAAAGATGCTGCCCTTATAATTAGGGAAGGAGCCCCGCTCTTCGCCTAGTTTCGAGGAAGCTTCATGGCCTTTAGTTTGGATAAAGCGCATGATTTCTCGACCTAGTTCTACTCCTTCTTCGCTGTTGTAGGGCACGCCCAGGCGCATCAGTAGATCGGAAAAGCCCATAACTCCAAGGCCAATTTTCCGGTTCGCATAGGTCATCTCTTCAATGGCCAAAATAGGATAGTTGTTGGCGTCAATGACATTGTCTAAAAAGCGGACACCAATTTCCACCACTTCTTCTAGACGATCCCAGTTGATTGTCCAGGTATCGCCTTCTTTAATGGCCATGGTTGCAAGGTTGATGGAGCCTAGATTACAGCTGTCATTGGGCAAAAGGGGTTGTTCGCCGCTAGGGTTGGTGGCTTCCATTTCACCTACATGGGGAGTTGGGTTATGGCGGTTAATCCGATCAAGGAAGACGATGCCTGGTTCTCCGTTCTTCCAGGCCATTTCCACAATCAGTTCAAAAACGTCTTTGGCATTGAGTTGGCCTACAACTTCCTTTGAACGAGGATTGATTAGATCATAAGATTCATCGTTAAACACAGCTTCCATGAACTCTTCGGTAACGGCCACAGAAATGTTGAAATTTGTGATTTCATTGATATCAGACTTACACTGGATGAAATGGAGAATATCAGGATGGTCAACCCGCAGAATCCCCATATTTGCTCCGCGACGTGTGCCACCTTGTTTTATCGCATCGGTGGTCGCGTTGTAGGCTTTCATAAAGGAAACGGGTCCACTCGCCACTCCTCCGGTGGAACTTACCATATCAGCATTGGGACGAAGACGCGAAAAACTAAAGCCTGTCCCCCCACCTGACTTTTGAATCAAAGCGGTGTTCTTTAGCGTATCAAAGATGCCCTCCATAGAATCTTCAACTGGAAGCACAAAACAAGCGGATAATTGCTGTAAATCACGTCCCGCATTCATCAACGTGGGACTATTGGGCATGAACTCCGAGTTGTCCATGACCTCAAAAAAACGCTCTTCCCA
>WPCH01076505.1_pt1 | contig 13147 bp, 14 predicted proteins | sample 5399881 | NCBI WGS metagenome assembly WPCH01 (sample SAMN12869468, study PRJNA574797) | sludge metagenome | isolation source: wastewater treatment of pH5 | place: China:Beijing | collected 2019-05-20
ATGAGGGCCGCTTCCTGCACGAGTGGGCGGCTCCTTCAGTGCTGTCGGCGCTGCCGGCGACCTTTGCCATCTACGACAAGGACGATCTCTGGCGAGCGCTAAGGGCCACCGTGGCCCTGTTCCAGCGTCTGGCAACCGATAGCGCCGCCAGGTGGGGAGTGGACTATCCCGCACAGGCGAGCAACTGGATAGCGGCGCAACTCGATGAAGGCTCGCCGGTCAGCGCCGTGAGCCTTCAGGGTCCCCAGGAGATCCGCTCCTCAACCCAGCCGCGGTGAACGAAATCCGGCTCCCCGCCCACGCGGCCATCCAGCGGGCCCGGTAAGGCGAAGAGCTGGCGCTGGTTGCTGCCATCGGCGTTCATAGCCCAGATTGCCCATGCGCCGCTGCGATTCGAGGCAAAGGCAATGCTGCGGCCATCTGGCGACCATACCGGCAAGCCATCGCTGGCGGGGTTTTGCGTCAGCCGTGTCAGGCCGCCGCCGTCCTGGTTGACCCGGTAGATTTCCCAGTTGCCGTCGCGTTGGGACATGAAAACAACGAAAGGACCGGTGCGCGAGCCGGAGGGCGCAGTGGCGCTGGCGTCAGCGGCCAACATCCTGAAACCGGAACCATCGGCATTGACGACACCGATGCCCATCTCGGGTGATGTTGCCTTATAAACAACGCGCCCATCTGCAAGCCAGGATGGCATCTCGCCATAGATGGCGGCGAAGTTCTGCAACAAGACCTGCGCTTCGGCGTTGAGATTGATATCCTGGCTGAAAAGACGCGGCTGTCGGTCCGCCTCTCGCCGGGAGAAGAAGGTTAGCCTGCCGCTATCGGGCGACCAGACCGCTGCGCCATCTTCGAGGTATTCAGTGCGACGAGCGCCATTGCTGCCGTCCATATTCACCGTGATGATGCCGCGCTGATCGGCTTGCCAATTGCGATACGCCAACCGCTGGCCGTTAGGGCTGAGACTGGGGGTGCTGGCCTGAGCAAACAAGCGGCGCAGGCCGGAGCCGTCAGCATTGGCCAGATAGAGGTCGTAGGTCTGGCGGTTGGCATCGAATACGGGGAAGGCAATGCTGCCGCTGACCCGGCCGGCCGGCGGCGCTGCTGGCGTTGCTGGGGCGCGGGTGACGGTGGGCGTGCGTGCGAGTGCGGTAGCGCGAGTGCGGGCAGTAGCCGTAGCCTGTACTGCGGCGGTTGCGGTTGCGACTGAGTTTGGGGTGGGTGTGGCGGTCGGCGGCAGCGTGGCGGTTGGCGTGTTGGTGGGCGGTTGGGTGGCGGTGGGTGTGTCAGTGGGCGGAAGTGTAGCGGTGGGTGTCTCGGACGGCGGCGCCGGGGTGGGCGAAGACGTGGCGGTCGCAGTGTCGGTTGGCGTGGGTGTGGGCGGGGGCGGCGTCGGGGTTGGCGGAATGGGCGTGTCAGTGGGCGGCGGGACAGGCGTGGGCGTGAAGGTGACTGCCGGGCTAGCGTCAGCTACGGTAGAGCTCGCCGGCTGGCGAGTGTAGCCCAATGTCCAGCCGATAAGCCGGCTCAGCGGCTGCATCTGGGTGGTGGCTTCGACCAGAGCGAGCACCAGTAGGCAGGCAATGGCTGCCAGAAGCAAACCCGCCAGCACGAGCACAAGCCGGCTGAGTATGCGGCGACGGGGCGGTTGCGAGGAAGTGGTCATAAGTTCGTGTATGGCAGACGGGCCGCACTGGGCGGCATGTCGACGGCATCAAGGCGCCGGGGACGCTATTCTACGCCAGCATTCAGCGCAGCGGCAATCGAGCGCGGCCTGCAGAAGCAGTTCAACCGGCCAGGAGCGCCTCCCAGACCCACCATTCTCCTTTCTCGGCAGGCAGATGACATTTGCCGCGCGCCAGTCCTGCTGTGGCCAAACCCGTCAGGGCGCCCTCGATCTCGTCCGGCTTCCACTGGAAGAGCTTGCGCAGGTCGGCGGCGCGGGCCGCGCCCAAGGCTCGCAGATAGTGCCCCGCCAACTCTTGCCGGGCAGTTTTGCGCGAGATGACCCTGGCTGCTGCCGGCAGGTCGGGGTACCACCGGTGTGTGCATTCGTAAATGAAGCTGTAGCGCCAGGCGCCTGTTTCAGCCACACCGACTGGTAGGATCTTGAAGTCACGTTGGAGGTGGACGAGCGCTGATTCGAAGGGGGTGTTGCTGGCCTGGCTGGTCATGTGGATCTGGCGCCGCAGCGTCACGGTGTCCAGGGGGCCGGTGGTCAGCAGAGCTTCGTAGATGGTCTTTGCCTCGTATGAGAGCATGCCATCGTGATATTGGTCGAGATAGTCCTGTTCTGGCTCGCCGTAGTTTTCGCTGAGAGCGTAGAAATGAGGCGCAATCTGGAGATCGATAAGAGTGGCTTTGCCGCGCAGCACCTTGGCGTAGTACCACCAGCGTTTGTCCAACGAATGGTCTTTCCAACGCCAGGTAACATGGCCTGGATCATCGTGCTCGTCGGCGACAGGCCGGTTGCCCGCCACTGCCCCCCACAGGCTCGGGAACTCGACCCCTGTAATCGGCCAGAAGTAGACGAATCCCCGCTCATCGACAAAATGGCGAGCGTCGTCGATAGTTTGCAGCCGCGCTCCCGGCCGCAGCCGGAAAGTCCCGGACCGGTATGCCTGTATTCGCGCTGGGTCCAACTCTGTCATGGTAAGGTCTCAGGTCCTATTGCTGACCCAACCCAGGGCTGTGCCGATGGAGTAGACGATGAGCATCTGGGCGGGACCGTAGGTCAGCCAGATGACATCGCCAATGAGTCGGAACGATAGACCGCTGAAAAGTTGGCCAGCGAGGATCAGGTCGCTAAGCAGGAAGAGCGCGCCTCCTAAGGCCAGCGGGATGAACGCCGGCGCCTGCAGGGCCAGACCGGTTGCCAGACCGGCGGTGCCAGCCAGGAGGAGGGCATAGGGAAGCGCCGCCCAGTGCAGGGCAGTGGCCTGCTGGCCGCGAAACACCACAACATACCATCCCACCATACCAATCAGGAGCCAGACGGCGAGGGCGCCCCAGCGCGCAGATGGCGCGTTCAGCCCTTGCTGATTGCCAAAACTGACAATGGCGCTGATATACAAAATATGACCGATGCCAAAGGCTGCAATCCCACCCAGAACGCGGTTCCCCAGCGGTATGAGTCCAGCCATGTATAGGTCGCCCAACAGACCGAAACTCATGCCCAGGGCCACTAGCAGGCTATAGCGCTCGATCTGTGTGCCCCGGCAGAAGATGAACCAACTCCAGGCCGCCACGACCAGCACGACCGAGGAGAGCAGGCGCGTCGCCAACGGCATACGGTGGCTCTGATCCGAGCTGGGAGCGCCGAACAGGAAGCCGCCGAAGAGCAGGCCCGCCCAGAGGGCCAGCAGGGCCAGCAACCACCATCGTTGTGCTGAAGTCAGTATGGATGGGAGCATCGTGATCTCCTAGGCCAACTCGAAGAGGGCCAGACTCTCAATGTGAAATGTTTGGGGGAACAAGTCCACAGGCTGGACCTGATGCAGCTGATAGCCAGCCGCCAACAACAGGCGGGCGTCGCGGGCCAGGGTGGCCGGGTCGCAGGAAACATAGAGCAAACGGGAGATCTGCAGGCGGCGGATCTGATTCACCACGTCTGGGCCGGCGCCGCTGCGCGGCGGGTCGATGATGGCCAGATCGAAGGGATCGGGCGTGTCGAGCGCCCTTTCATCACCTGCAGCTGGTAATGCAGCCAGCACCTCAGCAACAGACCCTTCGAATAAGATCACGTTGTCCAGGTCGCGGGCATTCCAGGCAAAATCCTCGCAGGCCGTGGGCGACGACTCGATGCCGGTTACCTGGCGCACTTGCCCTGCCAGATTGAGGCCAAATAAGCCGGCGCCGCAGTAGCCATCCAGCAGCGTTTCGTGGGGCTTGGGCGCCAGCATTGCGCTCATCAGATCCACCATTGCCTCGGCTCCGACCGTGTTGACCTGGAAGAAGCTGGCCGCGGAGACGCGGAACGTTCGGCCGGCGACGACTTCCTCGATCCAGGGGTCGCCGATAAGCCCAATGACCGAGCCATCGCTGCGTTTGACTGCCGCTGAGACCGTCCAGTCTTCGATCAGCAGCCCCGGCGCCCGGTCATCGGCAGTCTCGAATATCAGCAGTTGTTGCCCGCTGTGCAGCCCGGCTCGCAAAGCCATTCGCTGCACCTGAACGGGTTCGCCTTCTTCGCCAGGCTCCTCCGTCCCCCCCAATTGCTCCGTTTGGGCAAGCCGAAGCGCCTGATGCAGTTCATCAACCAGGGGGTGGAGCAGCAGGCACTCGTCGACGGCGACGACGTCAGTCCCTCTTCGCCCTGACTCGTCTTCATCGCGTACGAAACCCAGTTGTCCGCTCGAATCGACCGCCATCTGAACGTGGTTGCGGTATCCGAAGTCGAGAAGTCCGTCTTCGTCAGCCAGGGCGATGATGTCGAGAACGGGTGGGTTGGCGATGCCGCCCAATCGTCGCAGTTGATCGCTGACGACTTCCTGCTTCAGCGCCAACTGCCTTTCGTAGGCGATGTGCTGCCATTGGCAGCCTCCGCACCGACCCGGCCCAAAATGTGGGCAGGGAGGACGGCGGCGGTCGGGGGAGGGCTGCACGACCTTGACCAGGCGCCCACGCGCCCACTTGGGCTTGTCCTCATCGATCTCAACCTGCACCACTTCGCCAGGGATGGTATAGGGGACGAAGACAATCTTGCCCTGGTGATGGCCAAAGGCTTCGCCGCCGTGGGCAATGCCGGTGAGGGTCAGGGTTGTGAGCGGAGAAGGTTTCATAACGCGGGCTAACCGACAATGCTGTACTCATACTGGCCGCGCACAGGTTGGCCCTGGGCAAAACGGCTGAGTCGGAACAGATGCGAATCGAACAGGGGAGCGGGCACGGCCAGGATGCGGTCGGCCATCATCCTGCCCACGGCAGGGCCCAACTTGAATCCGTGGCCGCTGAAGCCCGAACATAGGTAGAAACCGCTGCCCGCGGGCGTCTCGTCGATGATGGGGTGCCAATCAGGGGTGATCGCATAGAGCGACGCATAGCCGCCCGTGCTCTGGCCTTGTTCCATGACCGGGTAGCGGGCAACGAGCCGCTCTCCTGCCTGCAGGACGAAGCCTCGGTCCATCTGTTGATCGAAGGCGTCAGGGTTGACAATTGCTTCAGCTTCGCCAGGGTCGATCAGCCCGACCAGGGTGAGGGCGCCGGTTTCGGGCCGGAAGTAGATGGCGTTGAGGAAATCCGCCACTACTGGATGCCCGGCCTCGCTCCCAGCAGGACGCCGGAAAAAGGCGACCTGGACGCGGCACGGATCGATGGGCGCCTCGACGCCGGCCAACCGCGCAACCCCAGCGCCCCAGGCGCCTGTGGCGTTCACCACCAGCGGCGCCTCAAAGCGGCCGTGTGGCGTATCGACGCCAACGACGCGGCCGCCCCGGAAGGGGATGCCCGTTACCGGCGTATCGAGGTAAAAGCGGGCGCCATGGCGGCGCGCGGCCGCGGCATAGGAAGTGACAGTCAGGTAAGGGTCGGCATAACCGCTCTCGGGCTCGTAGGCTGCGGTCATGACGTCGTCCAGGCGCATGCCCAGTAGGATCTCGGCCAGCTGCTCTGGCCCCAGGGCCTCGGTCTGGATGCCGAGTCGCTTTTGCAGAGCGATATTGGCTTCTAGCCCGTCCCGGTCCTTGCCAGCTACCAGGGCCACAAACCCCGTCTGATGGAAACCGCATTCGCCACCCACACGATCGTCGAATGCCTGGAAGACGCGCAGGCTCCACAGCGCCATGGCGGCGGTAAGTTCGTTGGAGTAGTGCTGGCGGATAATGGCGGAGGATTTGCCGGTGCCGCCGGCGCCGACCTGTCGCTTCTCCACCACGCCGACCGCGAGGCTGGCCTGCGCCAACTCAAAGGCGGTCGCACAGCCCATGATGCCGGCGCCGATAACGATGACGTCGAAGGTGGGGTTCATGGTAGCGTTATCGAGCGTAAACGGCGACCTGCCAAATCCAGGTGCGCCCGTGGAAACAGGGACGGAAGCCATGCCTGCGGATGAGGCTATCGACAGCAGATGTTGGGTGGTTGAACATGCGGAAGGAACTGCGCGAGAGCCTGAGACCCAGGTTGCCGGCGCCAACCCCCAGGTGTATCCACCAGCCCTCGCGGGGATAGACAAGGCCATACAAGCGGCGAGCGCGTTCAACTGAGCGACCCACCAGCCCCGGCATGTCGTGATAGCAGCAGATCACACGGTCAAGCGTGACCACATCGGCCGGTGGGATCTCCGGCGCCAGGGTCACGAAATCGCCATGCCGGAACTGGATGCGGTCACTCAAGCCCAGTCTTTCGGCCTCCTTGCGCGCGGCTTCCAGATAGGCCGACGAAGCGTCGATGTGGACGGCGCTGGCCGCCCCCGCAGCCAGAAGCGCATGTTGGATGCCGCCGATCCCGCCGCCGATGTCCAAAAGCTCGGCCTGGGCCACGCCCTCGGCTTTCAAGGCGTCCACCAACATCCGCGTCGTGCCCCGCATGCCGTCAGCATGGTATTCCTCCAGCATGGCCGCGGCTTCGGCTGCATCGAACTCGCGCTCGATGCCCTCACATTGGCAACATCTCATCGTGCCCTTGTCTTCGTGTTCTTGTCATGGAGGTCGTTTTCAGGATGCTTTGTCACCCAGGCATTGTAGCGCAGAACCCGGCGAAGGGTGAAGCTGCAAGCGCATGACAGCCGTGCTTGACAAGCTGCGCCCGTTTACCTATAGTCAGCCCTGCCCAGTTTGGGCGTAGATCGATTCACCGCCCCTTCTCGTTTTCGTATCGATGCCCTCACCTGCCGACGACGCCCCTAGCCAGGCGCCTTACGCTCGTCACGTCTTCCTCTGCGTCGGCGAACACTGCGATCCCCTCCGCCGCAGCCCGGCTATCTGGCGCGCCTTAAGCCGCGAGCTTGGGGAGTTGGGCGAGTATGCCAACCCGCTGCGCGTCAAGCGAGGCATCACGTCCTGCCTGGGCGTATGCTATGGCGGGCCGCTGATGGTTGTGTACCCGGACGGAATTTGGTACCACAGCGTCGATGAAGCCCTGCTCAAGCGCATCATTCAAGAGCACCTCATGCAAGACCAGCCGGTGGACGAGTATGTCTTTCATCGCCTGGAGGATAACCCATTCCTCCCAGATCCGAACGATGGGAACGCAGTCGCGTGAGTTTGCGTAGCGCTCAACCTTCGACTATAATCCTATTTCAATCGGGTGGTTAGCTCAGGTGGCTAGAGCGCCGCGTTGACATCGCGGAGGTCACAAGTTCAAGTCTTGTACCGCCCACACAGTTCAACCCAGCAAAGCGTCGATCGGGACGAGTAGCAGGCGTCGAAGTGACAGAGAATGGAGACCACTGGCTGAAAGTCTCCATCATCCAGCCCCTGCGAAAACCCCCCGTGAGCGAGAAGGGAAACGGCATTCACTGCCCAGTATCCTTGTCCGGTTGGCTCCGTTATCAGCCCCCAGAGTGGATCGGCTAACGCTGATCGAATTGGGTGGAACCACGCGGCCCTGCGTCCCAATGGATGGCAGGGCTTTTTGTATCTTCAGGAGGTTACGACCTATGTCCGCCAGCGCTTCCCAATCAGCTTCGCAGTACGACGATTACTACAAGATTCGTCATTCCACCGCTCATGTCATGGCGCAAGCCGTGCTGGAGCGCTTCCCCCAGGCAAAGATCGCCATCGGCCCGCCGATCAAAGAGGGGTTCTACTACGACTTCGATCTGGGCCGCGAGGCTGACGGCAGCCTACGCACCTTTGCGCCCGACGACCTGGAGGCCATTGAGAAACGGATGCGCCAGATCGTGTCTGGACGACATCCCTTCGTAAAGCGTGTGGTTGCCGCCGACGAGGCGCGCGCCTTGTTTTCCAGCCAGCCCTACAAGATCGAGTTGATCGATGGTCTGGCCGCCGGCGGCGTCGATGAGTACGGCGAGCGGGTCGAGGAAGCGGTCGAGCTCTCTACTTACCGGCAGGACACGTTCGAGGACCTGTGCCGGGGACCGCATGTCGAGCACACGGGTCAGATACCGCCGGACGGGTTCAAGCTGCTGCAGGTGGCCGGGGCCTATTGGCGCGGCGACGAAAAACGCCCCATGCTTCAGCGCATCTACGGCACGGCCTGGAAGAACAAGAAGGAATTGGAGGCCTATCTCCAACGCCTGGAGGAAGCGCGGCTGCGCGACCACCGCAAACTGGGTAAGGAATTGGACTTGTTCAGCACCAACCACGAAATGGTGGGTGGCGGCCTGATCCTGTGGCACCCCAAGGGCGGGTTGATGCGCCATTTGGCCGAGGAGCACTCCAAGAAGATGCACCTGGAGGGTGGCTACCAGTTCGTCTACACGCCGCACATCGGGCGCTCAGTGCTTTGGGAAACAAGCGGGCATCTCGGTTTCTACAAGGACAATATGTACTCGCCGATCGATATCGAAGGTCAGGAGTACTACCTGAAGCCGATGAACTGCCCCTTCCACTGCCACATCTTCAAGAGCAGTGTGCGTTCCTATCGCGACCTGCCGATGCGGCTTGCAGAATGGGGGACGGTGTATCGCTTTGAACGTTCCGGCGTCTTGCACGGGCTAACGCGGGTGCGCGGCTTCACGCAGGATGACGCCCACCTGTTCTGCTCACCCGAACAGATGCCAGCCGAGATCGACAAGGTGCTGGCGTTCAGCATCGGGCTTCTGCGCGACTTTGGTTTCGACAAGTTCCAGATGTATCTCAGTACGCGTCCAGCCAAGCGAGTCGGCGACGAAGCCAAGTGGGATGCGGCGGAGGCGGCTCTGCTCAACGCTATCCAGCGTTCGGGCCATCCTTACGCCATCCATGAGGGCGATGGCGCCTTCTACGGCCCCAAGATCGACATCTATGTCACGGACGCTTTGGAACGGCCCTGGCAGCTTAGCACCATCCAGTTCGATTTCAACATGGCGGAACGCTTCGATCTGACGTACGTTGGCGCCGACGGCGGTCAGCACCGGCCCTACATGATCCATCGCGCTCTGATGGGCAGCCTGGAGCGTTTCTTCGGGGTGCTGATCGAACACTATGGCGGCAACTTCCCCGTCTGGCTGACGCCGGTGCAGGTGAAAGTCATCCCCATCACCAGCGAGCAGAATGAGTACGCCCATCAGGTCGCAGCCCAGCTTACGTGTGCAGGCTTGCGCGTCGAGGTGGATGGAGGTGAAGAGCGTATGAATGCCAAGATTCGTAACGCTCAACTCCAGAAGATCCCCTACATGCTCGTCCTGGGTGCGCAGGAATTGGCTGCCGAGGCCGTCAATGTACGGCTCCGCAGCGGCGAACGCGCTGGGACGATGCCGGTTGCCGACTTCACGGCGCTGGTTCAGGAGGCTGTGACGAAGCGAATTGCTGTCTAACACCGTTCAGACGCTCCGATTTGGCGTTTTTAGAGCCAATGTGGTATTCTCCACGGTCGCAACGTAGGTTGTTGCGGTTCTGGTCGCGCGTGAGCGCGGCCCCACTTGTAACACTCAAGCGAGGAACACAATCGTTCGACGAGTTGATCAGGCATCCCAACAGACAGCGGGCGTTCGCATCAATGAGCGTATTCGCGTCCCCGAAGTGCGAGTCATCGATGAAAATGGCGTGCAGTTGGGGATCATGTCGCCAGCCGAGGCGATGAAGTTAGCTGTTGCCCGCGAGTTGGATTTGGTTGAAGTGGCGCCAAGCGCGCAGCCGCCTGTCTGCCGGCTCATGAACTTCGGCAAGTATCAGTACGAGCAGACGAAACGCGAACGCCAGGCACGCAGAGCACAGAAACAGATCGAGGTCAAGGAGGTGCGGTTGCGCCCCAAAACGGGCGATCACGATACTGAAGTGCGAATGCGTCAGGCCCGCAGATTCCTTGAAGACGGCAACAAGGTTAAGGTACGCGTGCGCTTCCGTGGCCGTGAGATCTACCATCCTGAACTGGCGTCTGAGATTCTCGGTGAGTTTGCTTCTCGTCTGGCTGATGTTGGTCAGGTCGAGCAACAGCCCAACATGGAAGGTCCCAGTATGCTGATGATCATGGCGCCGTTGCCGAGCAAACACAAGTAATTTCCTTCTGCGCGACCTAAGAGATTGCGCAGACCCTGTTCCAAGCCCAATATATCGCGAAGAGGGTGCTCCACCGGGCTTGCGCCCGCGCCAGTAGCTCCCTCTTTATTTGTCAGGAGTTTTCCACGATTATGCCTAAAATCAAGACCTACAAAGGCGCTGCTAAACGATTCACGGTGTCTGCCAATGGCAAATTGCGCCGGATTCACCAGGGCAAAGGCCACCTGAAGCGCCGCACGCCCAAGCGCACCAAACGCCAGTTCGACAAGTTGATGACTGACGATCTTCGCAGCCACAAGACGATGGTGCAGCGACTCGCGCCCTACCTGAAAAACGACTAGAGGTTTTTCTGCTATGACCCGTATCAAACGTGGCGTTACAACCCATGCCCGCCACAAGAAAGTTCTCAAGTTCACATCCGGGCACTTTGGCGCCCGCCATCGCCTCTACCGTGTGGCCAATGAGTCGATGATCCACGCTCTGGTCTATGCGTTTCGAGACCGCCGCCGACGCAAACGCGAGTTCCGGCGTCTGTGGATCACTCGCATCAACGCCGCCAGCCGCCAGCAGGGTTTGAGCTACAGCCGGCTGATGGATGGCCTGAAGAAGGCTGATGTTGGTCTTGACCGCAAGATCCTGGCCGACCTGGCTGTGCGCGAGCCACAGGCTTTTGCCGCAGTGGCGGAAGTGGCGAAGTCAGCCCTGAGCTAAAGGTGCAACGACGGCTGGTATGACTGTTGATCACATCACCAGCCCAGCGAACCCCCGCTACAAACTGGCCCGCTCGTTGCTGACGCGACGAGGTCGCCAGAAACATTCTCGCCTCCTTCTCGAAGGGGTGCGCCTTATCGATGATAGCATCAGCGCCGGTTTTCCACCGGCGCTGGTTTTGTTTGCAGCTGATGCGGTCCAACAGCAATCCAACTTGAGTGCCTTGTTGATGCGGGCAGGGGCAGCAGGCGCTGAAGTATGGGCGCTCGAACCGAAGCTGTTAAGCGAACTATGCGATACGACGACGCCTCAGGGCGTTGTTGCAGTGGGGCCCTGGCCGGCGCTCGAGCCAGGGAATCAAGGTCTAAGCCTCGCTGTGGATGGTCTGCAGGACCCAGGCAACCTGGGAACGCTGCTGCGGAGCGCAGCCGCGGCTGGCGTGGATCAGGTGTTCATTCTGCCGGGTGTGACCGACCCGTGGGCGCCGCGCGTGTTGCGGGCGGGAATGGGCGCTCACTATCGCATCGCTATTCGTAAAGCGAGTGGGTTGTCCGAAATCGAGACCATGTGGGCCGGGGCGCAGCGGCTGCTGGCTGCTGCCGACGCGCCTGACCTGTATACCCAGGTTGACTGGACCTTGCCCAGTCTGCTCATCGTCGGCAGCGAGGCGCACGGCGCCAGGGCGGCAGCAAACTGGCCGGGCATCCGTTCCATCGCCATTCCCATGTCGCAGGGCGTCGAGTCACTCAATGTGGCAATGGCAGCCAGTGTGATTCTGTTCGAGGCGCAAAGACAGCGCCGGGTAGTTGATCCTGCCTGAAGCCTGCGGTCCGAGATCAAATGGGGTCAGGACTGTGCATCAGCTTTGCTGTTCGCAAGGGCCACTTCACGGGCGCCGCGCGATGCACAGCAAGGACTGACCTACGGGTAGATCCCAGGCGCGTCGAAGGGCGCGTTCGCCGGCAATGAAGAAAGGCGCCAGCCGGTTGAACCATGCCAGCTGACCTTGGGGAAGCAAATCGCGTTTGAGCACCCTGCTGTTCAGCCACCAGCCGGGGATGCCGGCCAGGTTGAGATAGCCTAGCCGCTCGATCTCCAGGCCTGCCATTTCCACCTGCTGGCGCAAGCCCGCGAGCGTATAGCGCCGGAAGTGGCCCAGGGCGGTGTCGAGTGTGCCATACATGTAGGCGCCGGCTGGGACGAATAGCAGTAGCCTGCCGCCAGGGATCAGAAGCATCCGCATGTGCTCCAATGCTGTCTGATCGGCGCGGATGTGTTCGAGCACGTTGAGGCAGATCACAGTGTCGAAGACATACGACTGGAGCTCCTGTAGAATACCGGGGTCGGTGATATCGCCCAGTTGCGCCATCACATTGTCGTGGTGAAGATGGCGGCGGCGGGTTAACTCGACGCTGGCCGGGAGCATGTCCAGGCCCATCAGCAGGTCACGATCAACGAAGTACTCGCTCATGTTGCCAATGCCGCAACCGACCTCAAGCAGACGGCTGCCAGCGTAGGGTGCGATTTCCTGGAAAATCCAATCGTTGTAGCGTCCGACCGTGGCCATCCGGCGCAGGGTTTCGACGCCGATGGGGTCGTCGGCGGTGGCAGTAGCGAGTAGGTCCTGGTGGGCGGCAATGACGTCGATGCTCATGCAGGGTGCGTTGGTGTGAGGTGGGATGTGGCGATTACTGGCCGAATCGTATCAGCAGTCGGGGGAGGAAAAGGAAGGCGGCGACAGTCAGGGCGGTTATGGCGGCGATGAGGACGGCGCCAGCGGCGGTATCTTTTGCTACCTTAGCCAAGGGATGATGATCGGCGCTGATGCGGTCGAGCGCAGCTTCGATGGCCGTGTTCAGGGCCTCACATGCCAGAACGAAGCCGACAGTCAGTGACAGAATGGCCCATTCGCTGGCTTCGATACCCAGCCAGAGCGCCAGGGCCGCCGCCAGTGCGGTCAGGGCCAGATGGATGCGGGCGTTGCGCTGACTGCGGAAGAGGTAGCGAAGCCCTGCACTGGCATGACCGAACGAGCGGGTGAAGGCGACAAGTGGGTGAGAGCGGGATCGATCGGGCATACGCTGCCGGGATGGGGGCGGTCAATTGTTGCAGGTGCGCCCGAGGATGCGAAGATCGCGCAGAACCGCTTCCTGTCTGGCCCACATGGCGGCTTCGTCGGCCGGTTCGGCGTGGTCATAGCCCAACAGATGAAGGGCGCCATGCACTGCCAGAAGTTCGATCTCATCTCCCACATCGCGGCCCAGACTTTGCGCCTGACGTTGCGCGTAGGGAAATGCCACGATGATGTCGCCCAAGTAGGGATCAACTTCAGGTGGCAGCAC
>WPCH01015168.1_pt1 | contig 13101 bp, 10 predicted proteins | sample 5399881 | NCBI WGS metagenome assembly WPCH01 (sample SAMN12869468, study PRJNA574797) | sludge metagenome | isolation source: wastewater treatment of pH5 | place: China:Beijing | collected 2019-05-20
CGGCCCCGGGACGCCGCCCTCTATGCCCGCGCCCAGCGCGAGGGACTCTCCGAGCTCCAGGCACGGATCCTCGCCGGCCGCCTGAAGGGGTTCACGGGCGAGCTCGCCCCGCTGGTCTCGCCCAGCCTGCGCCACCTGGCCCACCCCGAGCGGCTCGCCGACGGGCGTCGTGCCGCCGAGCGCATCGCCCGGGCGGTGGTCGACGGCGAGCATATCGGCATCCTCACCGACTACGACGTGGACGGCATCACCTCCCACGTGGTGATACGGCGCACCCTGGTGGAGCTGTTCGGCGTGCCGGAGGCGAAGCTGCACAGCCTGATCGGCCACCGCATCCATGACGGCTACGGCATCAGCCTGCCGCTGGTGGAGCGCACCCTGGCTCTCACGCCCCGCCCCAGCCTGGTGATCACCGCCGACTGCGGCAGCAGCGATGAGCCGCGCATCGCGCGGCTGGCCGCGGAGGGCATCGACGTGGTGGTCAGCGACCACCACGCCCTGCCGGTGGAGGGGCCGCCGCCCTCGGCCCACGCCTGCGTCAACCCCACCCGGGAGGACTGTGACTACCCCGATCCCACCATCGCCGGCTGCATGGTGGCCTGGCTCACCATGTCCCTGGCGCGCAGCGTGCTGATCGAGTGGGGCGTGCTGCCCGAGGCCACCCCCAAGCTCTCGCCCTGGCTCTCCTATGTGGCGCTCGGTACCGTGGCGGACTGCGTCTCCCTGGGCGGCAGCCCCGCCAACCGCGCGGTGGTGACCCACGGCCTGGCGCTGATCAACCGCATGGAGGCCGCTTGCTGGCGGGCCATGGCCGAGCGCCTGGGGGCCGACAGCGTGCCCTTCGATGCCGAGACCCTGGGCTTCCAGATGGGGCCGCGGATCAACGCCCGCTCGCGCCTGGATGACCCCTATGCGGCGCTGCACTTTATGCTCGCGGCGGATGACGCCACGGCAGCGCGTCACCTGGAAACGCTGGATCAGGACAACCAGTCCCGCAAGGCGATCGAGGCCGACATGGCCGAGGAGGCGAGGGCGCTGGCGCTGCCGGCCCTGGCCGCCGACGAGCCCGCCGTGGTGGTCTTTCTGGAGAGCGGCCATCCCGGCGTGCAGGGCATCGTCGCCTCCCGCCTGGTGCAGGCCTACGGGCGCCCCGCGCTGGTGCTGACTCCGGCGGCGGCGCCCGGCATGCTCACCGGCTCGGGGCGCTCCATCGAGGGGCTGCATCTGCGCGATGCCCTGCAGCGCACCTTCGAGCTGGTACCCGAGGCGCTGCCGCGCTTCGGCGGCCACCGCGGGGCCGCCGGCGTCGGCGTGCCGGTGGATCGGCTTGAGGCCTTCAAGGCGGCCTTCCTGAAGGCGGTGAGGGAGCAGCTGGGTGAGGCCGAGCTCTACCCGACGATCCTGACCGACGGCGAGCTCGGCCCGCACCAGCTGAGCCTGGCGACCCTGGACGAGCTGCAGGCGCTGGGGCCCTACGGTCGCGAATTCGACCCGCCGCTCTTCCAGGGGGAGTTCCTGGTGGAGCGCCTTCGCCCGGTGGGCGCCGATGGCACCCACCTGATGCTGGAGCTGTCGTCCGGGCCGGCCAGCCTCAAGGCGATCTGGTTCCGGGCCCTGACGCCCGGGGAGATGCCGGCCTTCGGCGTCGGCGACCGGCTGCGCTGCGCCTTCAAGCTCAACCGCAACCGCTGGCGGGGGCGCGAGAGCCTCCAGCTGATGGTCGAACACGCCGAGGCACTCTAGATGGATCCCCAAGAACTGCCCACCGACCCCCACCGCCTCCACGAGGATGTGATGGCGATGCTGGTCGGGACCCTCTTCGTGGCGCTTGGCGTCACCTTCTATACACAGGCCACGCTGCTCACCGGCAGCACCGCCGGCCTTGCCTTCCTGCTGCAGTACGCCACGGGGTGGGCGTTCGGGGTCTGGTTCTTCCTGATCAACCTGCCGTTCTACTGGCTGGCGATCCGCCGCATGGGCTGGAGCTTCACCCTGCGCACCTTCGCCACCATCGCCCTGGTCTCCCTCTTCTCGGAGCTGACCGGGCGCTGGGTCACCCTCGAGGGCCTCAACCCGCTCTATGCGGCACTGATGGGCGGCTCGCTCATCGGCATCGGCATGCTGATCCTGTTCCGCCATCGCTCCAGCCTCGGCGGGGTGAACATTCTGGTGCTCTACCTCCAGGACCGCTACGGCTGGCGCGCCGGCTACGTCCAGCTCGGCATCGACGGCTTGATCATGCTGGTGGCGCTGATGACGCTCCCCCTGGAGCGCGTCGGGCTCTCGGTGCTGGGGGCCGTGGCCCTCAACCTGATCATCGCGCTCAACCACAAGCCCGGGCGCTATATGGGGGTCAGCTGAGTCGCGACCTGGCTCAGCACTGGGCCGGGCCGTCGACCTCGTCATCACCGATCCTGACGCGCCCCATGTTGTTGATGATGATCTTGACGCCATGGCCGTGGCGGCCGCAGACGGTGAAGGTGCCGTTGTGGCCGCGGCTCCAGCCGGTGGACTGGTAGCGCACCGGGTAGTCGCGGTTGAAGGTGATGGTGGGCCCGCGGCTGGGCTCGAGCACCCTGAGCACCTCGACGTCGGCCAGGTCGCCTGAGGTGGCGTGGCCGTCGAGGATGGCGATGGGCAGGGACCAGTCCTGCTTCTCGCACTCGCCGGCCTCGGGGCTTGCGACGGGGCAGACGGCGATCACATGGCGGCGGGTGACGGCGGTATTGCGGGCCAGCGCCAGGGCGGTCTTGATGCGCATCACCTCGGCGGCCACCTCGTTGCGGGCGGTGAACTGCTGATAGCGGGGGATCGCCGTGGTGAACAGAATCGCCAGCAGGGTGATGGCGACGATCAGCTCGATCAGCGTCAGGCCGCGTTGGCGTGGCGCGGTGGCGGCGGTTGCCGAGGGGTGGCCGCGGTCGCTAAGGTGGCGTGCGGCCGGCGGAAGGGGGTGGGGTAACACGGGGCGCATGGTGCCCTCCCGGAGTGCTCTCCTTGATCCGTGGCTGGTTTCTTCACCCTAGCCAAGCGCCGTGATCTCCCTGTCAGACAAAACGGACAATGCCTGTGAGTGAGTTCCTCGTTGTGGGTGGCGGTGTCATCGGCATGATGACGACGCTGCAGCTGGCCGATGCCGGCCATACGGTGACCCTGGTCGAGCGGGGCCACTGCGGCCGCGAGGCCTCCTGGGCCGGCGGCGGCATCGTCTCGCCGCTCTACCCCTGGCGCTACGGGCCGGCGGTGTCGCAGCTGTCGCGCTGGTCGGAGGGGTTCTACCCCGAGCTTGCCGGGCGACTGCACGAGGAGAGCGGCATCGATCCGGAGTATCGCCAGAGGGGGCTGCTCTACCTGAGGGTCGACGACGCCGAGGAGGCGCTGGCGTGGGCGGCCGAGATGGGCAAGCCCCTCGAGCGCGTCGGCGCTGGCTTCCTCTACGCTCGGGAGCCGGAGGCGGCGCCGGGCTTCGAAGAGGCGCTCTGGATGCCGACCCTGGGGAGCATCCGCAACCCGCGCCTGGTACGGGCGCTGCAGGCCAGGCTGGCGGCGATGCCCGAGGTGACCCTGCGCGAGGGTGTCGAGGTGACCGGTTTCGAGGTCGCCGCCGGCCGGGTGCTGGCGGTAAAGACGAATCGCGGCGACCTGGCCGGCGGCCAGGTGGTGGTGTGCGGCGGCGCCTGGGCCGCGGGGCTGCTGGAAGGGGTGCTGGCACCCCGGGGGATGGCGCTGCCGGTGCGGCCGGTGAAGGGGCAGATGATCCTCTTCAGGGCGCCGCCGGGGCTGGTGCAGCGGGTGGTGCTGATGGATGGCCGCTACGTGATTCCCCGGGCCGACGGGCGCGTGCTGGCCGGCTCGACCCTGGAGGAGTGCGGCTTCGACAGGACGACCGATGAGCAGGCCCTGGCATCGCTGTGGGCCAGCGCCACGGCGATCATCCCGGCCCTGGCCGACTGCGAGGTGGAGCACCACTGGGCGGGGCTGCGTCCCGGATCGCCGGACGGCGTTCCCTTCATCGGCGCGGTGCCGGGCCTCGACAACCTGCACGTCAACGCCGGCCACTACCGCAACGGCCTGGTGCTGGCGCCGGCCGCGACGCGACTGCTGGTGGACCGGCTGCTCGGTCGCGAGCCGATCCTCGACCCGGCGCCCTATGCGCCGGAGGGGCGCTTGTCGAAGGCGATGTAGGAGGCGCTACTCCTTCTCCTCCGGCCTCTCCTCCTGCTGCTCCTGGATATAGCGGTCGAGGTGGGCGCTGGAGCAGAACCACTCGCCCTGGTCGCGCAGGGCGTCGCTTTCGGGCACGTGAACCTTGCACCAGCTGCAGCGCACCATCTGGCCGCCCTCCTGGCGGGCGTCGTCACTTTCCAGCAGCTCCTCGCGGTCGAGCTTCCACTCTCGGTACATGCGGTAGAGCTTGAGGCCGGCGAAGAAGAGCACGGCGAAGATGATCAGGCGGATGATCAAGAGGTTCATTCCGGTAGGGACTCCCAGGTGGGGGCGGGTCGGCTTTGCCAGTCGGCGGCCCTTGCGGGACAATGGGTGTATTCATCGATTCTCGAGAGATTTCCAAGCCCATGCAAGACCTGACGCTGGTGATGGCTCAGCTGGACCCCCTGGTGGGGGATATTCCCGGCAATACCGAACGCGCCATCGAGTCGGTGCGCGAAGCGCGAATCGAGCATGGCGCCGATATCGTGGTGCTGCCCGAACTCTTCCTGACCGGCTATCCGCCGGAGGACCTGCTGCTGCGGCCCTCCATGGAGAGCCGCCTGCGCGCGGCGCGCACCCGCATGGCCGAGAAGGTGGTTCGCGACGTGCTGGTGATCGTCGGCTACCCAGGTCGCCGCGAGGGGCAGCTCTGGAACCTGGCCGGCGCCCTCTACAACGGCGAGTGGCTGGGGGAGTATGCCAAGCAGGCCCTGCCCAACTACGAGGTGTTCGACGAGCAGCGCTACTTTGCCGCCGGCAGCGAGCCGCTGGTGCTCGAACACAAGGGCCTGAAGCTGGGGCTGCTGATCTGCGAGGACCTCTGGGACGAGGGCCCGGCGCGCCGGGCCCGGGAGGCCGGTGCCCAGCTGCTGGTCAGCCTCAACGCCTCTCCCTTCCATCAGGACAAGCCCGCCGAACGGCTGCGCCTGCTCGAGGAGCGGGCCGCCGAGGTGGCACTCCCCATCGTCTACGTGAACATGATCGGCGGCCAGGACGAGCTGGTCTTCGATGGCGGCTCCGCCTGCGTGGATGCCGGAGGCAGGCTGATGCTCCAGGCGCCCCACTGGCAGGTGGGGCTGATGCCAGTGGCGCTGGTCCGGGAGAAGGGGGGGTGGGCGCCCCGCCCCGGCGAGACCGAGCCCGACGTCGAGCCCGAGGAGAACCTCTACTGCGCGCTGGTCACCGGGCTTCGCGACTACGTCAACAAGAGCGGCTTCGAGGGCGTGGTGCTGGGGCTCTCCGGCGGGATCGACTCGGCGCTGTCGCTGGCCATCGCCGTGGATGCCCTGGGTCCCCAGCGGGTGCAGGCGGTGATGATGCCCTACCACTACACCGCGGACATCTCGAAGCAGGACGCCGCCGAGCAGGCCGACCTGCTGGGCGTCCACTATGAGGTGCTGCCCATCGAGCCCATGGTGGAGGCCTTCATGGGGACCCTCTCCGGTGTCTTCGAGGGCTCCGAGCGGGATACCACCGAGGAGAATCTGCAGTCCCGCTGCCGTGGCGTGCTGCTGATGGCGATCTCCAACAAGAAGGGGCTGATGGTGCTCACCACCGGCAACAAGAGCGAGATGGCGGTGGGCTACGCCACCCTCTACGGCGACATGGTGGGCGGCTACAACACCTTGAAGGATGTCTACAAGACCTGGGTCTACCGCTTGGCTCGCTGGCGCAACACCCAGTCGCCGGCGATCCCCGAGCGGGTCATCGAGCGCCCGCCCAGCGCGGAGCTCGCCCCCGGCCAGCAGGACAGCGACTCGCTGCCCGACTACGACGTGCTCGACGCCATCCTGGTGCGCTATATCGAGGGCGACATGAGCGCCGAGGCGATCATCGAGGCGGGCTTCGACCGCGACGACGTCTACCGGGTCGTGCGGCTGGTGGATCGCTGCGAGTACAAGCGCCGCCAGGCGCCGGTGGGGGTGCGGGTGACCCGCCGCGGCTTCGGTCGCGACCGCCGCTATCCCATCGTCAACGGCTGGCAGCCCGGCGAGTAGGGCCCGCCGCGACCAGGCTGCCCCGGAACGCCACCTCCCCCTCGGGAGGTGGCGTTCTGCCGTGTGGGGCTCAGGGCGGGGCGGTCAGCGTGGCTCGCCGCCGCGCAGAGCGTCATCCAGGCCGCGGTCGAAGAGGCGCCAGGTATTGCGTCCGGCATCCTTGGCCCGGTACATGGCCACGTCGGCGGCCTTGAGCAGCGCCTCGCCGTCCCCGGGGGGGAGGGCGACGCCCACGGAGACTCCGATACGGACGCTCTCGCCGGCCACCGTGAAGGGCTCGAGCAGCGTCTCGACGAGGCCCTCGGCCACCCTGGCGGCCTGTGCCGGATGACTCAGCCCCTCCAGCACCACCACGAACTCGTCGCCGCCCAGCCGGGCCAGGGTGTCCCGCTCCCGTAGCCGGGTATCCAGCCGCCTGGCCACCAGCCTCAGCAGCTCGTCGCCGGCCTGGTGGCCCAGGGTGTCGTTGACCCGCTTGAAGTCGTCCAGGTCGAGGAACAGCGCGGCCAGCAGGTGCTCTCCCCGCCCCGCGTGGTGCAGGGCGCGGGCCAGGCGCTCCATGAGCAGGCTGCGGTTCGGCAGGCCGGTCAGCTCGTCGTGGAAGGCGCGGTGGCGGACCACCTCCTCGGCGGCCTTCTGCTCGGAGATATCGTTGAAGATGTGGATGTGCCTCAGCAGGTTGCCGTCGTCGTCGCGCACGGCGCTGATGGTCTGCAGCGCCACCAGGGTCTCGCCGTTGGCGCAGCTCCCCCTGCCAGACATCCCGACGACCGAGGGTCTCCAGCACCCGCCGGATGGCCGCCTCCTGGTGCTCCTGGGGGGCGAGCAGCTCGATGAAGGGGCGTCCGGCCAGCGGCCGAGCGGGATGGCCGGTCAGCAGGGTGAAGGCCGGATTGGCCTCTACGATGGCGTGGTCCTGATCGGTGATCAGGATCGCCTCGCGGGCGTGGCGGAAGACGCTGGCGGCCAGGCGGAGCGCCTGCTCCGAGTGCTCGAGCCGGCGCGCCTGGCTGGCCACCCGGGCCAGGGCGGGATGCAGGGCGCGGCTGACCAACAGGGTGCCTCCCAGAGTGAGCAGCAGGACGGCCAGCGCCGGCCAGATCAGCACCGCGAGGGCCTCGTCACGGAAGCGCCGGGCGGGAACGCTGACCAGCAGCTGCCAGTTCTGATCGCCCAGCGGGGTCTCGAAGGTCACATGGGTCGCGGCGTCGCTCCCCGCGGCGGGGCCGCCGCATTGTCTTTAGGTACAAGAAGCCCCGGCAGTGGGGCTGCCGGGGCTTCATGGAGGGGCGGGCGCTCGGGGTCAGGCCGAGAGCGACTGGGCGTTCACGTGCCTGGGTTCGAAGGTGCGGCCGCGCAGCTGGCTGTGGCGCGGGTCGTTCTCGATCAGCACCTCCAGCACCTCCCGGGCGCGGTCGCGCATCTCCAGGCCCAGGTAGCCCTCGACCATGACTGCCAGGGCGTCGCGGGTCGCCTCGCTCTCCGGGTAGTTCTCGATCACCCAGCGGCCGCGCTCCACGGCGGCCAGGTAGGCCCCGCGGCGCAGGTAGTAGTCGGCCACGTGAAGCTCGTGGCGGGACATCAGGTTGCGCAGGTAGACGATGCGCTGCTGGGCATCCGGCGCGTACTGGCTGTTGGGGTAGAGCCGCACCAGCTCGCTGAAGTCGGTATAGGCGTCCCGTGAGGCGCCCAGGTCGCGCCGGGAGATATCGATCAGCTTCAGGCGCTCCAGGCTGAAGCGCCCGGCCTGCCAGGAGGCCAGGCCGCGCAGGTAGAGGGCGTAGTCGGCCTGGGGGTGGCTCGGGTGCAGGCGGATGAAGCGGCTGGCGGCGGCGCGGGTGGCCTCCCAGTCGCCCAGCTCGTAGTGGGCGTAGATCAGCTCCAGCTGCACCTGCTCGGCGTGGCTGCCGAAGGGGAAGCGGGTATCCAGCGCCTCCAGCCGGGTGATGGCCGCGGTGAAGTTGCGGCGCTCCAGGGAGCCGCGCGCCTCTTCGTAGAGCTCGCGCTCGGCAACGCCAGCGAACTCGTCCTGTTCTTCTTCGCTATCGCTGGAGCCGCTGCTGGCGCAGCCCACCAGCAGGCTGGAGGCCACCAGCAGGGCCGCAAGTCGGGCGGTAGGGCGGAATACGCGCATCGTGATCCTCGTGGCAAACAACGCGGACTGGCCGTGGTAGAATCGACCGAAACCCGCTCACTATAAAGCACTGCGCGGCAAAACGCAGTCACCGCGCGCTGCTCTGACCCACTCTCCTGCTGACAGGCCGCCCCGCACCCATGCCACAGACCCTGGAAGCCCAGCAACGCGTTCCCGACGCCATGGCCGGCCTGCGCCTCGACCAGGCCGCTGCCGAGCTCTTCGCCGACCACTCCCGCGAGCGCCTCAAGGCCTGGATCAAGGCCGGGGCGCTGACCCTGGACGGTCGGCCTGCCAAGCCCAGGGACAAGGTCTACGGCGGCGAGTGGCTGCGCCTCGACGCCGAGATCGAGGATGACACCCGCTTCGAGCCCGAGGACATCCCCCTGGCGGTGGTGCACGAGGACGACGAGGTGCTGGTGATCGACAAGCCCGCGGGGCTGGTGGTGCATCCGGCGGCAGGCAATCCCGATGGCACCCTGCTCAATGCGCTGCTGCACCACTGCCCCGCGCTTGCCGGCGTGCCGCGAGCCGGCATCGTCCATCGCCTCGACAAGGACACCACCGGCCTGATGGTGGTGGCCAAGACCCTGGCCGCCCAGACGGCGCTGGTGGAGCAGCTCCAGGCGCGCACGGTGTCGCGGGAGTACGATGCGATCTGCGTGGGCGTGATGACCGCCGGCGGCAGCGTGGATGCGCCCATCGGCCGGCACCCCAAGGATCGCAAGCGCCAGGCGGTGACCGCCTCCGGAAAGCCCGCGGTGACCCACTATCGGGTGGTGGAGCGCTTCCGTGCCCATACCCATGTGCGCTGTCGCCTGGAGACCGGGCGGACCCACCAGATCCGCGTGCACCTGGCGCACCTGCGCTACCCCCTGGTGGGCGACCCGGTCTACGGCGGGCGGCTCAAGCTCCCGCCGGGCGCCGCCGAGCCGCTCAAGGAGATCCTGCGCGAGTTTCCGCGCCAGGCGCTGCACGCCCGCAAGCTGGCCTTCGTGCACCCCGGCAGCGGCGAGAGGGTCGGCTTTCGCGCGCCGCTGCCGGACGACCTGCTGATGCTGCTCGACTACCTGCGTGACGACCACGAGACGATGCGTTGAAGTGACTGTGCTGAGGAGCCCGACATGAGCGACGCCCCCGACCTGCGGCCGACCCTGATCCTGCCCGACTGGCCGGCGCCCACCTCCGTGGGGGCCTTTGTCACCACCCGCGAGACCGGGCCCAGCCAGGGGGACTTCGCCTGCTTCAATCCGGCGGAGCACGTGGGCGACAACGCCGACCACGTGGCGCTCTGCCGGCGCCTGCTGGAGAAGCAGGTCGACGGCGAGCGCCCGCTGCTGTGGCTCGACCAGGTGCACGGGGCGCGGGTGCAGCAGCACTACGAGGCCACGCCGCCGGAGGCCGATGCCGCCGTGGCCCTGAGCCGCGACTACGCCTGCGTGGTGATGACCGCCGACTGCCTGCCGGTCTTCTTCAGCGACCATCGCGGCACCCGGGTGGCGGTGGCCCATGCCGGCTGGCGAGGCCTGGCCGGCGGCGTGCTGGAGGCTACGGTGGCGGCGCTGGGCGTGCCGCCGGAGGAGCAGCTCGCCTGGCTGGGCCCGGCGATCTCCAACGCCCAGTTCGAGGTCGGGCCCGAGGTCTACCATGCCTTCGTCGGCGTGCATCCGGAGGCCAGTGACGCCTTCGACCCGAGCCCCTATCGCCTGGGCCACTACATGGCCGACCTCTACCGCCTGGCCCGCCTGCGCCTGGAGCGCCTGGGTGTCTCGCACATCAGCGGAGGGCACTTCTGCACCGCCTGCGAGCCGCGCTTCTACTCCCATCGCCGCGACGACGGCAAAACCGGCCGCATGGCCAGCGTGATCTGGCTCAGATAGTGCCGGGCGAGTGGCGCCGGAAGAGCTTCGAGTGACTCCTTGAGCCTTGATCCGCGTCAACCTGCCGCGCGCTTCTCCTGGCGGTCGACTTGAAAGCCGACCAGCCTGACTCCATTGAGTGTGTCAAGACGAATTGACAGGGCCACGCGGTGCGTCCAAGCGCGCCGCCACCCCGATGGAGGAAGGTTTCATGCGTTTCGACAAGTTCACCGCCAAGCTGCAGAACGCCGTGGCCGACGCCCAGTCCCTGGCCGTGGGCCGCGGCCACAACCAGCTGGAGCCCGGCCACCTGCTGCTGGCCCTGCTGGAGGCCCGCGATACAGGCGTCAAGGCGCTGGTGCAGAAGGCCGGCGGCGACGCCGCCCGGCTGCGCGATGGCCTGACGGGCCACCTCGACGACCTGCCGAAGGTCGCCCACTTCGACGGCGAGGTGCAGCCCTCCCGCGATCTGATCAAGCTCTTCAACCTCACCGACCGCGAGGCCCAGAAGCGCGGGGACCAGTACATCGCCAGCGAACTGGTGCTGCTGGCCGCCCTGGAGATGGGGCATGCGGTGAGCAAGCTGTTGACCCGGGCCGGGGTGACCCGCAAGTCGCTGGAGGCCGCCGTCGAGGGCGTGCGCGGTGGCGAGAGGGTCGACGACCCCAATGCCGAGGACCAGCGCGAGGCCCTGGAGAAGTACACCCTGGACCTCAACGAGCGGGCCGCCAGCGGGAAGCTCGACCCGGTGATCGGCCGCGACGACGAGATCCGCCGCACCATCCAGGTGCTGCAGCGGCGCACCAAGAACAACCCGGTGCTGATCGGCGAGCCCGGCGTGGGCAAGACCGCCATCGTCGAGGGGCTGGCCCAGCGCATCGTCGACGGCGAGGTGCCGGAGGGGCTCAAGGACAAGCGCGTGCTCTCCCTGGACATGGGCGCGCTGCTGGCCGGGGCCAAGTTCCGCGGCGAGTTCGAGGAGCGCCTCAAGTCGGTGCTCAAGGAGCTAGCCCAGGAGGAGGGGCGGGTGATCCTCTTCATCGATGAGCTGCACACCATGGTCGGCGCCGGCAAGGCCGAGGGCGCCATGGATGCCGGCAACATGCTCAAGCCGGCCCTGGCCCGCGGCGAGCTGCACTGCGTGGGTGCCACCACCCTGGACGAGTACCGCCAGTACATCGAAAAAGATGCCGCGTTGGAGCGTCGCTTCCAGAAAGTGCTGATCGAGGAGCCCAGCGAAGAAGACACCGTGGCGATACTGCGCGGTCTAAAGGAGCGCTACGAGGTGCACCACAAGGTGGATATCACCGACGGCGCCATCATCGCCGCGGCCAAGCTCTCGACCCGCTACATCACCGACCGCCAGCTGCCCGACAAGGCCATCGACCTGATCGACGAGGCGTCGTCACGCATTCGCATGGAGCTCGACTCCAAGCCCGAGGAGATGGATCGCCTCGATCGCCGGCTGATCCAGCTCAAGATGGAGCGCGAGCACCTCAAGCAAGAAACTGACGATGCCTCGAAAAAGCGCCTGGAAATTCTCGAAGACGAAATCAGCGAGCTTGAGCGCGAGTATGCCGATCTCGATGAGATCTGGCGCTCCGAGAAAGCCAGCATTGAAGGAGCAGGGCAGTTCAAGGAGGAGCTGGATCGTGCCCGCATTGACCTGGAACAGGCGCGGCGCCAGGGTGACCTTGGGCGCATGTCGGAGCTGCAGTACGGGGTGATTCCCGAGCTTGAGAAGAAGATAGCCGAGGCGGGGGAAAGCGAGGCCGATACCTCCAGGCACACCCTGCTGCGCTCCAACGTCACCGAGGAGGAGATCGCCGAAGTGGTCTCGCGCTGGACCGGAATTCCGGTCGCCCGGATGCTTGAGGGCGAGCGCGACAAGCTGCTGCGCATGGAGGAGGCGCTCCACGAGCGGGTGATCGGCCAGGAGGAGGCGGTGACCGCGGTGGCCAACGCCGTGCGCCGCTCCCGGGCGGGGCTTGCCGACCCCAACCGACCCAACGGCTCCTTCCTGTTCCTCGGCCCCACCGGGGTGGGCAAGACCGAGCTGTGCAAGTCGCTGGCCAACTTCCTCTTCGACACCGAGGAGGCGATGGTGCGCATCGACATGTCCGAGTTCATGGAGAAGCACTCCGTGGCGCGGCTGATCGGCGCCCCGCCCGGGTACGTGGGCTACGAGGAGGGCGGCTACCTGACCGAGGCGGTGCGCCGCAAGCCCTACTCGGTGCTGCTGCTCGACGAGGTGGAGAAGGCCCACCCGGATGTCTTCAACATCCTGCTGCAGGTGCTGGAGGATGGGCGCTTGACCGACGGCCAGGGGCGCACGGTGGACTTCCGCAACACCGTGATCGTGATGACCTCCAACATGGGCTCGGAGATCATCCAGCGCCTGGGCGGCGACGACGCCCACTACGAGCAGATGAAGAGTGCCGTGATGGAGGTGGTGGGCAGCCACTTCCGCCCGGAGCTGATCAACCGCATCGACGAGGTGGTGGTGTTCCACGCCCTGGGCCAGGAGCAGATTCAGGCCATCGCCGGGATCCAGCTCGAGCGTCTCCGCGCGCGGCTGGCCGAGCACGACCTCGGCCTCGAGGTCAGCGATGCCGCCATGGCCCAGTTGGCCGTGGCGGGCTTCGACCCGGTGTTCGGCGCCCGTCCTCTCAAGCGAGCGATCCAGGCGCGCATCGAGAACCCGCTGGCCCAGGACCTGCTGGCCGGCCGGTTTGCCCCGGGCGACGTGATCGAGGTCGATGCCGAGGAGGGGCAGCTGCTGTTCCGCAAGCGCTGAGGGGCCCGGGGCGCCAAGTGTGCCGCTGACGGCATCGTTCCCCGGTCGGCTAGCATATTGAAATGCCCCGTCTACACTGAATGGCAGGTTGCGTCCTGTAACCCC
>WPCH01057758.1_pt1 | contig 13087 bp, 12 predicted proteins | sample 5399881 | NCBI WGS metagenome assembly WPCH01 (sample SAMN12869468, study PRJNA574797) | sludge metagenome | isolation source: wastewater treatment of pH5 | place: China:Beijing | collected 2019-05-20
CACAATCCCGAACATCTATGCCATCGTAGGTTACCTGCCCACTGGTGACGTCATAAAACCTTGCCAAAAGATTGATAATTGTGGTTTTACCCGTACCCGTATCACCTACTATGGCGGTAGTTGTACCTGGTTCCATCGTAAAGCTAATATCCTGTAAGACAGGCTCATCTCCGTAAGAGAAAGATACATCTTTAAACTCAACCCGACCCTCACCATCCGTGAGAACTACCGAGTTTTCCCTGTTCGTAACGGAAAATTCCTCGTCCATGAGATCGAAAACCTTCTCTAAGGACGCTTGGGCATTCACCCATTGATTAACCAAGCCAGCAATGTTGTTGATTGGACCACGTAGTGAAAGCATGTAGCCATTGAAGGCAACGAGTATACCGATGGTGATGTCACCTTGCATCACAAAGTAGCCCCCCACCAGCAAGATTACTAGGGCCCCAGCTCCCGAAGTGAACTGGTTAAATGGCACATACTTGGATCGAATTTCCGAGGCAGCAAGATTCTGTTCTGTAAGATCGGTGGCTACTTCTTTGAACCGTGCTTTTTCATCGTCCTCACGCCCCGACGACTTCACAACCTGAATCCCGGTAATGTTCTCTTGTACAAAGGAGTTTAGGTTTTCGAACGAAGTGCGGATAGAACGGGAAACAGGGCGTAGCTGCCGCGACATGCTTCTTGTAGTCATATAGAGGAAGGGCAGCATTAAAAGGAGCGAAAGGGTCAAAGGAACATGTAACCTCAGCATGAAGATGACTGTGAACAAGAGAGTAAAATGTAGCTTCAAAGGCCTGGACATACCCCACATTCAAAAACATACGCACTGCCCTCAAATCTCCTACGAGTCTGTTCATCAAAAGTCCGGTCCGTTCACGATCATAAAATGCAAATGATTGCTTTAACAGCCGCCTGAACAGATCACTACGCAAATCATAGAGAACACCCTGTGATGTGTGTTGAAAGATGTAGCTTTTAAAATACTGCGCGATCACACGGAGAAATGTCATGCCTAGAAAGACGAGCGCTAAGGTAGTAAAGAGCTCGTAGTCGCCCTCTACCAAGACTTCATCAACGATCATTTTTGTAAGATACGGCTTGATCAAGCCAAGGACAATCGCCGCAAGAGCCAAGCCTAAACCAAGTAAATTGAGCTTATGAAAGCGGCGCGAATAGTTTAATAGACGCTTAAGATAAGACATGCTTAACAGATTTCCTTTCCACAAAGTCTGGATTCACAAAAATAGTTACTTCCGGAGCTTCAGGCTGCTCGATACGAGTCAACAAGCGCTCTGCCGCCATTTGACAGGCGTGATCTAAATTGAGGTCAAAGGTGGTCAGGGGTGGAATCACCCACGAGGCGATTTCCATGTTGCCGTTTCCTATGACTGAGACTTGCTCTGGAACAGCAATCTCTCTTTCGTGTAAGTACTTTACTAACCGAATAGCGGTGCGATCGCTATTACAGATAAAGGCGGTGGGTAAATTATTGGCGGTAATCATCCCTTCCAATCCCACTTCCAAACCTTCATGGGCATCGATCACACAAACTAACGTTATAATTACCACGATTCTAACGTTCGTTTCCTACATTCTTACCGCTACGCAACGAAAAAAGGCACAAGATTGTCTCTTATGCCTAGACGAAAGACAGCAGGGCTCCTGGGCCATGCCACTTTTTCTGATAGGGCCGATATTCGTCAAGTTGTGTGGGTGGCAGGCCCTCGTCCTAATAGAACTTGGGCTACCTCATCCCATACTAAGGGTCGATTACCAAAAGCTGCAATATACGTGGGAATATCCGGAAAGGCCTGGAGTTCATAGGCTGTTCTGGTGCCAACAGCTATTACCTTCTTGTGGCTTTTGATCAAGTCTTGCACTAGGCGAGCCTGCCCTATGCTTCGGTGGGCGTCTGCTGTGGCCACAATCACCTTGTTGTACGCTCCAGCTTCGGACGCCGCTTCAGCTAAGACTCGTTGATGTTCTTCCATAGAAGCCCCCATGGACACTGCAATTTGTCCCATGTTTACAAAACCATTGTGCTTCAAAGCAGCCGCTAGCGTGCCCAGATCAACCAGAACATCCTCAGCTTGAGTATTGGCACTCCCGGCGATCTCAACCACTAGTACCCGTTCATCCCCTAAGGGAAGATTGCCTTGATGATCTTGTACTATAGTAATGCTGTGACGGATTGCTTCCCTCATCACCTGCACATGATTGCTTGAACCTATAGAGCTAAGATCTAAAGCGGTAGGCACATTTTGTAAAATGTTAAATCGTGCTTTGGCCTCCCTCACCCGGGCGAGGGATTGGTCGATGCGTTCTTCGGAAATCCTGCCAGTCCTCACAGCCCGCACTAAAGCATCAAAAGCTTGCCTCTGTAAATCTTCGCTATGACTAAGAATCACCAGGTCCGCCCCTGCCTCGATAGTCATTACAGCTGCTTCTACCGTGCCAAACGTATTTTTTATAGCCAGCATTTCCAGGCAATCGGTCATAATCAAGCCCTCAAAACCAAGCGTTTCCCGCAGAAGTTTGGTAAGCACCTGGTATGACAGGGTGGCTGGTAAATTCCGAGTGGGTTCAATGGCCGGGAAGGCCACATGGGATGTCATAATCGCCGCCACGTCACTTGCTATTGCTTCCTTGAAAGGAACAAGTTCAACCTCTTCGAGGCGGGTGCGATCATGAGAGATGATTGGAAGCACATGGTGAGAATCTGAATCCGTATCTCCATGTCCGGGAAAATGCTTGGCCACAGCGATTAGGTGCTTCTGGTAGCCACGGATGGCTGCTGCGCCAAGTTTGGCCACACGCTCGGGGTTCTCGCCAAAAGAGCGGACACCTATGACTGGATTTTTGGGATTGCTGTTCACATCCACAACGGGAGCCAGGTTCATGTTTATTCCTGCAGCCCTAAGTTCTAAACCAGAGGTCTGACATACCTTCTCTGTAATGGCTTCACTATCCGTAGCGCCCAATGCCATGGCGCTAGGTGCTACTGCTACACCTTTGGTCAGCCGTGCGATGGTACCCCCCTCTTGATCCGCAGAAATAAACAAGCCCGATCCGCTTGGCGATCTTCCTGCAAGCTCCTGCAACTTGTAATTTAAACCAGCAAGTTGCTCAAGACTCTTTATGTTGCGGGAAAAGAGGATAACGCCGCCCAAATTGTTCTTTGTGATCTGCTGCTCGATAAAGGAGGTGACTGCGGTGCCACTAAACCCAAACATCAGCAGTTGGCCGATCTTCGCTTCCAAAGACATTGGTTTATCCATGAGATCACCCTAGACTTTCTTAGCGTAATAAATCACCTTAGGTGGAGAACATACCTTACCTAAGACTCCTTGCCTTCCCCCAGTCACTGCAGGTGCATTATTATCTGCCGCCGCAATGTAGGCTTCGGCTAAGTAGGCACAGGCGATCGCTTCTTGGGCATCACTAGGGACTCCCATATAGAGCGTACAAATGGGCTTAGAATCGGCATGGTTAAGCACTTCTATGTTACATCTGGGTCTAGCAGCGTCATAACTATGCAGGTGTTAAGGGGAATCGATGGAATAGTGATCTCAAACGCAAGAAAAGGGGTTAGGGATTATGCCAGATATGCTAGTTAGACTTTATGAGCTACCTAAACTTGACCCACTCATGCAGGCGATGGAAGTGCAAGACATAACGATCCGTCTCGGGCTCCCGCCAGAAAAACATATTGTCCTACAGTGGATTCGGGAACACTTTAGCGAGCAATGGGCCGACGAGGCTGATGTAGCTTTTACCCATAAACCAAGCGCAATTTACTTAGCTGTGGATAATAAAACCAAAAAGCTGGTTGGTTTTGGCTGTTACGAAACAACCTGCAAAGCTTATTTTGGCCCTACTGGGGTGCACCCAGATTTCCGTGGCAAGGAGATCGGTAGGGCTCTGCTCCTAGCTTGTTTGCATGGCCTGGCGCACTTAGGGTATGCATACGGGATCATTGGTGGTGCAGGCCCAGTGGAATTCTACAAAAAATCCGTTGGCGCCGTAGAGATCCCTGAATCTGTACCGGGTATTTATAAGGGTTTGTTGCGGAGTTAGATTTCAGTAGCATTGGTTAGCTACTGGTGTTAGGAATAATCTTCTAGACCGGTTTCATATGCCATCGTTTGACCGCGATCCGATCGATCACCTTATTTGGGAATAGCCTCCACATGCATCGAATATGTTGTACCATCACAATGCTGGGAGGAATCAGTATGCCATACTTCGTTTGGTTTGGGATTTTAGGTGTGCTCCTACTTTACGCGGCTGGAATCGTCATGTTCTTAGTTAGACAGAAAAACCAGGTCCATCTCCGCCGTTATCATCCGTTACTAGGCGGTGTCGGGGCCACATCCCTGGCTGTCCATGCTGTTTGGGCCAACGTTCTGCACCTTGGTCATCCGTTTCCCTTGATGGGATGGGTTGGACTGATAGCCATTGCAGGAGTTGGTTTTGGTTACTATGCAATCTCAAGAGCTAAAAAGACAAAGGACAAAAAGTGGCGTCAACTCCACTGGCAAGTAGGATCAGGTGCGCTAATCATAGCCACTTCCCATGCGCTCTGGTTTATAACCCGCATCTTAGGAAGCTGATTTTCCATAAATTGGGGGGACTGACCCTGTTACTTGAAGAACTTTGTGATCCGCTCAAGCAAAGGTTTTCTTTTTGGTGGTGCGGAAGGTACGCTCGCTGGCTTCTTGTTCTCTACAGGTTTGTCCTCGATTGGAGGTCGCTTAACTGGCTCAGGGCGCGGTGTCGGACTCTGGGGGACCGTCGCCTTCGGCTCTGTCTTAACCTGTGGGCGCCGTTCTTGCCTAGGCCGCCTTGGTCCTTGTGGCGAGCGTGTCTGTTGCGTTCTTTTTCCTGATTGGGACGACGCGGCAGCGGGCCGACTTGTCTGTTGTTTTGATTTAATCCATTCTTCTGCGCTAGCTTTGCACGCATTAAGCTGGGCTTCTGTGGGCAAGTCCCCTTCAGGAATCATAGCCCCGATATGCTCCTCAATTTCATAGAGGGACATGATATCTTCACCTGTAACGAAAGTGACGGCGCGACCTTTTTCGCCAGCGCGGCCAGTACGACCGATTCTATGGACATAGCTGTCCTTCTCCATAGGGACATCGTAGTTAATGACAAGGGCTAAGTCATCAATGTGCAGACCCCGGGCTGCTACGTCAGTGGCTACGAGTAGATGAAACTTGCCCTGTTTAAACTGCTTTAAAGTTTGCATCCGTCTTCCCTGGGGAATATCGCCGTGCAGCGCTTGAACTGCATATCCTTTGCGTTCTAAGTAGCTGCGCACCTGATCAACCGCGATCCGAGTGTTGCAGAAGATCATGCAGCTTTCGGGCTGTTCCACCAAAAGAAGACGATTTAACTGGGAGCGTTTTTCATTTCCGTTGACACGATAATACACTTGTTCAATACTATCCACCGTCTTAGTGGGTGATTCAATTTCGATGTTAATTGGATTCTTCATGTAGGCTTTGCATACCCTATTGACCTCAGGAGGTATGGTGGCCGAAAAGAGTAGTGTTACTCGATTTCGAGGCAAGGTCTTAATGATGCTCACCACTTGATCAATAAAGCCCATATCCAACATTCGGTCTGCTTCATCAATGACCAGGAAGCGAATGTTTTTTGTGACTAGATTTCTACGCTTAATATGGTCAAGCACACGCCCCGGTGTTCCCGTAACAATGGATACGCCCTTCTTCAATGCTTCCGTTTCTACATTAATACTGTGTTGTCCGTATACAGCAGTAGTTCGATGAGGCAGATACTTGGCAATCAACTTTACTTCGCTGTCAACCTGCACTGCTAATTCTCGGGTAGGAGCAAGGATTAGGCCCTGGGGGCCTGGCTCTTTTGGATTTATCATCTGCAACATAGGAACGCCAAAGACAGCGGTCTTGCCGCTACCGGTCTTAGATGCGACGATTAAATCTTCCCCATTCAGCGCATGGGGGATCGCTTTGCTCTGCACCGCAGTGGGGGTTTGAAATCCCATTTCCGCAATGCCTTTTAATATTGGTGCCGATATGCCTAAATCCGCAAAACTTTTATTCATCGTTAACCTCTTCCGTTATTACAAGATGTTTCTATTGTATCATTTTTTGCACACTTTTTGTATGTTGTAAGGGCATTGGGTCTTTTTATCTGAATTCTAAGTCCATAGGGTCTTTGGAGCTGGACTCACTATTTGTTTAAATGCAGGATGTCCCGAGCAACCTCTTCATCGGTCACCAAATCAGTAACAAATCCAGCCCGTAATACAGCCAAAATCGCACGAGTGCTATGAGTTCCGCCGGCAACAGCCAAAACCCTAGGCGTCTTATGCAATTGCTGAATACTAATGGCTGCAGTGCTCCTGTCTTCCACAACCTGGCCGTCTTGATCAAAGAACCAACCGCACACGGCAGCCGTCGTCGGAGTTTCAGGTGAAGGAATACGTAGGCCTTCGGGAACAGTCCGATTCGTAGCTCCAATGCCGATCACCGCGCAGGAGAGCTGGCCCCACAAATCGGTACACTCTTTAATCGATTTTTCTTCAAAAAGCTTAGCTACAATGGTAGGTTCATCAATGTACAGCGGAACATTTAGACTTACATAATCGGCGCTAAACTTGCTAGCAGCTAACTGGACAGTATAGTTGATGTGTGGCCGGCGCGTCAGACCGGTTCCGCCGGAAATGGGGACAAATGTTAGGCAGGCATAATCATGAGAATTAGGTAATAGTTCCACCATTTGATGAACAGTTGAGCTAAAGCCCACACCAACAATATCGCCAGAGCTTAAAAAGGATAATAAACATTCCCCCGCCTGATAAGCCAGACGTAATTGTAAGGCTTCGTACGTGCGCTCTACAGGGCTTAATCGGCATTCTTCTAGTCCAAACTCTTCTTTTACAGCCTGCCCAAGCTGCAAAAGCCTTTGCGAGGGATTTCGCACAGTGAACTGAACAATATTCCGCTCTCTCGCAGCATTCAGTAAGCGCGATACACCACTCCGAGATAGATTTAACGACTCGGAAATTTCTTTTTGGGGCTTTCCTTGGATATAGTACATCTCACTTATTCGTACTAATAGGTCGAGATCTTGCTCATCGTTATAGTGTAACAAAGCAATCCCCCTTCGCTGGTGGAAACCGGTTATCCCCGCTTGTATTTGCCTTCCCGATGCAATTTTCCTGCTTTCCAAGAAATTTGCCCCACTTGCAAAAATGTCCGGGAGGAATTTCCGAAGTTGTAGAGAATGATAAAAATATAGCGGACAAACGATTCGTCAACTAGTTTTACATTCATAAGGAGGTCCTGTTATGTCAATTGATTCTAAAGCAGCAGTCATTGTCGACAAACATACAGTAGAGGTAAAAACCATTCCTATCCCCGAACCGAAGCAGGGCGAGGTCTTGGTTCGCCAAAAAGCGGCAGCGCTCTGCACCCTAGAACAGCGGTTTTTCACCGGTGTCTTCCCCACTTATCCAGGCGTTTGGGGTCATGAGATTTCTGGGATTGTTGAAGCAATCGGTCCCAATACCTACACACCGCTAAAAGTCGGGGATCATGTAGCCCGAGGGTGTGGCAGTGCTTGCGATGAATGTTATTTTTGTGCCATGGGTCAAGATGCAAAGTGTGAAGTAGAGAAAATGCGACTAAAGGCTCAGCAAAGATCCGACCGCTCAGATGGAATCATGGGTATTTTTGGCATGTCAGAATACTCTGTAGTGGACCCACGCAATCTAGTTCAGATTTCTAAGGATATTCCTTTCGAGCATGCTGCGCTCTCAGAACCTGTTGCCTGTGCTGTATCTAGCGCAAACAAGTTGGACATTCAACTTGGACAAACCGTGGTCGTTATCGGGGCAGGGGCCATGGGCTTGGCAAACATCTTGGTGTCCAAATACCAGGGTGCCTTTGTTGTGGCCAGTGAACTCGATGAGCAAAGGCGTCAAAAGGCTCTAAGGGCAGGCGCCCACGCAGTATTGGATCCCAATGCGGGGGATATTGCTAAGCAACTTAAAAACATAAACGAAGGCCACTTGGCCGATGTAGTGATTGTGGCTATCGGTCTTGGCGCAGCAAATGAACAGGCTATGGAGTTGGTTGCTCCAAACGGAAAGATCATGTTATTTGCGTCGGCTCATCCTGCAGTCCCCATGAATGTCGATCCTAACGTGATTCATCGTTCCGGCATCGCCATCACCGGTTCTACCAGCAAAAACAGAAAAGACTTGTATCAAGCTTCTCTACTTATTGGCAAAAAAATCATTAACGTGGAACCCATGATTGAAAAAATCTTGCCCCTCGATCAAGCCCAATTGGCCTTTGAACTGGCTATCAAACCAGAAAATTACCGTATCATCCTTTCCATGTAGCAATCATCCGAATGGAGGAGTTATAATGTTGGAAAACATGAATCGCATGCTTAAAGAAGCGACAGAAAACGGGTATGGTATCCCTGCTCCAGGTGTCAATGACTTTCAAACTCTCGAAGCGGTGTTTCAAGCCTGCAGCGAGTTGAAGGCCCCTTTAATCATTGACTGTGTGCCAAGAAATGATATCGAAGCAGTTGCCGATATGACGAAATTTCTGGCAAAACGCTTTCCCCATGTTCCAGTTGCGCTGAACCTAGATCACGGTACTACCTTTGACATTTGCGCCAAAGCCATTCAGGCTGGCTTTACCTCAGTTATGATCGACTGTTCCAAGCAATCCTTCGAGGAAAACATCAGGGTGACTGCTGAGGTAGTCAAAATGGCCCATGCCGTAGGGGTATCTGTAGAAGCGGAGCTTGGCTATTTGGGTACCGCCTCAGAAATGACGGATGCGCATCGTGATTCCTTTACAAAGCCAGCAGAGGCTAAAGAATTTGTGGAAAGGACATCTGTGGATTGCTTAGCGGTGGCCGTAGGTACCGCCCATGGTTTTTACCCAGGTGATGCACCACGCATTGATCTAGAGCTCATCGCTGAACTAAAGCGGACCTTGACAGTACCATTGGTGTTACATGGCGGCTCTTCCGCAGGTGATGAACAGCTGGCCAATGCGGTGAAAGCCGGAATTGCCAAGATCAATCTCTTTAGTGACTTGTCATCTGCAGGTACGAATGCAGTAAGAGAGTTTCTCCGCAAAGATGAGAAGACCGTTTTGGGCTTTATGCCTCTCAGCATGGCCTATGCCATGGGCATTAAAGCTTACAAGAACGTGTTCATGCACTATATCGAAGTATTTGGCTGTAAGAACCGAGTCTAGTGTAGGGCGAGGCCTAAGACTGACTACTGAGGGTAAGACTGCATATAAAAAGTGAGGGGGGCCTCTAAGCCCTCCCCCATTTACTTTTTGGATCAAGCCCAAGCTCAGTTTTCAAATAAAGCCTTAGCCTGCCTGAGCTCCTCCCGGAGCTTTTCTTCATTGTTGTTCGCTATGAAGCATTCTAAAGACCACACGCCGGCATAGCCCACGCCTTTCAAAGCAGCCACGATACGCCTCAGGTCCAGTTCGCCAGTGCCAATGCGTAGATGCATTTTCGCTGCTGTCCCGTCGCTAAGATGGAAGTGGGCGATATTGGTTCCCGCTTGTTCGATAAAAGTTAGGGTTTTCTCCGTATCCCTGATGTGGGTAACATCCAGAGTCACCCACTTTTCTGCACGTCCGACGTCTTCGAAGAGTCGATTCAAATCATCCCAATACTTCACCGAAACAATCTCTTTATCGCTATCCATGTTTTCAACAGTAGCCAAAACCCCCTGCTGTTTCGCATAAGCCAGGATTCTTCCAATAGAATCAACCTGGTTGGCCCAGTGGGTTTGGGGATCCTCTAGTGTAGCGAATCTACTTCCTGGATGAATGACGATCAGTCTTGATCCTAAATCCCGGGCAAAATCAATGGCCTGGTAGGTTTGGCGAAGTGACTCCTCCCGTATTCCTTTGTTGGGGCTCGTAATACTGATATCCATAATAGAGCAATGGACGGTTGATTGTAGGTTGTGTTTGGCCAGGGCTTCATTGAGTTCCTCTATGCTTGCCCCTCGATCTTCATCCCATGCATGATCCACCCAAATTTCGGCACAATCAAAACCGCAAGTGGCGATTGTTTCTATCGATTCAAGGATGGGCTTTTGAGAGAATGTCATGGTTGTTACTCCAAATAACATCGCAATACCGCCTTTCATGCAGTAAACCCAGCCGACCCCAGGGGATTGGCTGGGTTTTGTGATCTCTACAAACGAATGATCTTAGAAAATATAACCATTTGCTTCGAGGACAGCGTTGTTCAAAGTCCGTTGCGGATTGGTGTTTGCATATAGTGCCTCTTCCACAGCAATACCTAACACCCGCGAAACGTCTGCATAGCTTTCCTGGTTAGGACGGGCTTTAGCATATTGCGATTGGGCGATGGCGGTCTGAATGTATGGATTTTTGGCGAGATACTCTTGATATTCTGCCGAGTTGATGACCGACTTGCGAAGCGGAGTATAACCGGTGGTCATGCTCCACTCTAAGTTATTTTCCTCGCTGGACATCCACTCAACAAAAGTCCACGCGGCAGCTTCTTGCTCTGGTGTAGTCCTGAAAATACCCATACTGCTACCACCTACACCCGTTACCATTTTCTTGTGGGCTGGCAATGCGGCCACGCCAAAATCAAAATCGACTTTTTCCGCGGTTTGCGCGATAGAGGACGTGCTGGAGTATTGCATAGCGATGCGGCCAACTTCAAAGCCCTCTTGCGGAGGCGAGAGCGTAAGGATCTTGTGCTTGTGAGCTAGATCGATCCAGAAGTTTACTGCTTCAACTGCGGCCTCATCATTAAATGCTGTAGCTGTGAAATCCTCATTGTAGATTTCGCCACCTGCCTGCCATAGGAAGGTGATGAAATTGTAAACCGAACCAATGTTGGCCCTGGTGGTAAAGTTAACACCCCACTGATCGGTTTGTCCGTCGCCATCCACATCCCGAGTAAGTAGCTTACCATACTCCACTAGCTCATCCCATGTTGTGGGTGGTTTTTCGGGATCCAGACCAACCTCTCTGAATAGATCTTTGTTATAAAAGAGAATTTGGTTGCTCATGGAAAACGGCATCGTCCATTGCTGACCGTCTATGGTAACCGTATCGAGGGAAACAGGAGTATAGTCCGCGAAATAACTGGCAGTGTCTACAAACTCCTTAATAGGAACCAAAGCCCCGGTAGAGACCATTAGCGGTGGCCAGAACTGGTCCATTAATGCTACGTGGGGGGGTTGTCCTCCCGCCACAGCAACCATCAACTTATCCCTTGTAGCGAACTGATTGCCTGTATAAAGCACTTCCACCTGAATGTCTGGGTGCAACGCATTAAACTCTGCTACCTTGGCTTCATGGATCGCAGCGTTGATCCCACTAAGATAGTGCCAATACTGGACCTTTACTTGAGCTGTAGCTACACTTGCCATGGCAAAAATTAGAACGAGCACCACCGTCAATAGAGACAATTTTTTCATGATAGAACCCCTCTCTGCTTTACCTTTTGTGATAATTAAGCTTCCAAGAAGATAGTGTAGTGATAGTAAATAAGCTCCTCCTTCCTGAAACACCTTATTAGTACTTTACACCGGTAAATGCCAGACTCTGAATAAACTGCTTTTGGGCCGAAAGAAACGCCAAGATAACGGGGAGCGTAGCCATGACAGAGGCCGCCATCATCATGGGCCAATCAGGATAGAGGTCTGTACGCATCAGGGCGAGCCCAACCTGAAGCGTCCTCATTTCCGCCGTGGTAGTTATAATCATCGGCCACATAAAATCGTTCCAAGAACCCATAAACGTAAAAAGGCCTAAAGTCGCGAGGGCTGGCTTACTTAAAGGCAACACAACCTTTGTGAGAACCCCAAAGCGGCTACACCCATCGATAATGGCGGCCTCCTCCAGCGATTTCGGCATCGACAGAAAGAACTGTCGCATCAAAAAAGCGCCAAATGGAGTTGCCAGAAAAGGCAACGTGAGTCCTTGGTACGAGTCAAGAAAACCCATTCTGTTAATCAGAATAAAAGATGGAATGATTGTAGCCTGAACCGGGATCATCATGGCCGAGAGATAAATTATGAAAATTACATTCCGACCCGGGAACTCAAGGCGGGCAAATGCATACCCTGCCAATGTTGCTGTGGCCACCTGAACCGATGTCACGATTGCCGAAACCACTACCGAATTCATTCCGTACATGAGAAATGGTTGTTTCGTCACAGCTCGTTGGTACCCAGAAAAGACGATCTTCGAGGGTAACCAGGTCATGTCGTAGGTGAATACTTCGTTTTCTGCCTTGACGGAAGAGAGGAGCATCCAAGCAAAGGGAAGTAACATAGAGACTGCTAGAGCAAACAAAAGTATATACATCATGGAACGGTTGATTGTAGTCCTTAAGCGGAGAGAATTCACTGAGCTACCCCCTTCTCTAATAATCCGTTTTGAAGAAACGCATTTGAATGATCGTGAACACTAGGATGATAGCAAAGAGTATCCAGGCCACCGCCGATGCATACCCGGCGCGGTAGAACTCAAAGGCCTGCTGATACAAGTAGTAGACGATAACCATTGTGGAATTGGCTGGTCCTCCCCCTGTCATAGTGTAGATTTGACTAAACACCTTCATAGAACTCATAATACTCATGATGGTGGCGAAGCCAAGGGTTGGTTTCATCATGGGAAGCGTCATGCGGAAAAAGGTCTGAACAGAGTTTGCTCCATCGATTTGCGCACTTTCATAGACCTCGCTAGGGATATCTTGGAGTCCGGCAAGAAAGATTACCATATTATACCCCATGTTTTTCCAAATACTCACAATAATCACCGATGTCATAGCCCATTTGGGATCGGTGAGCCAGCCAGGACCCGAAATGCCAATTTGAGCCAGTAGGGAGTTAACAAGCCCATAATTCGGCTCAAGCATCCAAGTCCACACGAGAGATACTGCCACCATGGATGTAACCACCGGTGCGAAAAAGGCTGAGCGAAAAAAGCCTTTGAAGCGCACTTTATTGTTCAGAAGAACGGCAATAATCAAAGCGAAGAAGATGCCAATA
>WPCH01206076.1_pt1 | contig 13029 bp, 13 predicted proteins | sample 5399881 | NCBI WGS metagenome assembly WPCH01 (sample SAMN12869468, study PRJNA574797) | sludge metagenome | isolation source: wastewater treatment of pH5 | place: China:Beijing | collected 2019-05-20
TATTTGTAGATCAAGGGACTGTTGTTCTTACAGCGTTTATTTCACCGTTTCGAGTAGACCGAAAACAAGTTAGAGATCTATTAGCTGCAGATGAATTTATAGAAGTGTTTGTAAAATGTCCAATTGAAGAGTGTGAGAAACGTGATCCGAAAGGGCTTTATAAAAAAGCAAGAAAAGGTGATATTAAAGACTTTACAGGTATCGATTCACCGTATGAGGAACCAGAGAAAGCGGAATTAATTGTACAAACGCACAAGTATTCTATTGAAGAATGTGCAGAACAAATCGTGAAATACTTACAAGAGCGTAGTTTTATATAGGGGGATAAAAAATGAGTTATGAAAAAGTATGGGCTAACAATGAAAAATTAAATCAAACTGAGAAAAATAAATTAAAAAAAGATGGATTGGAAATCTTTGATGATATTCCTTACTATGCAGAGAATGGCTTCGAATCTATTCCGAAAGAAGAGTGGGACGCATTCAAATGGGCAGGGTTGTATTTACAAAGACCGAAAGAAGCGGGTTATTTTATGATGCGCGTAAATATTCCTTCTGGAATTATTACGAATGCACAGGCAGAAGTGCTTGCTTCTATCGCTGAGGATTATGGACGTGACGTAATCGATATTACGACAAGACAGGCGATTCAGTTTCATTGGTTAGAAATTCATCAAATTCCAGATATTTTTAAAAGATTAGCAAGAGTTGGGTTATCTTCAGCTGGGGCGTGTGGTGATATAACGCGTAATATTACGGGAAATCCACTTGCTGGCATTGATGCAAATGAATTATTTGATACAACGCATATTGTGAAAGAGGTATATGACTACTTCCAACATAATGAAGAGTTTTCTAACTTACCGCGTAAATTTAAAATGTCTATTAGTTCTAACATTTATAACGCAGCAAACGCAGAGATTAACTGTGTTGCATTTACACCTGCTACGAAAGAAATAGATGGTGAGAAAAAAGTTGGTTTTCATATAAAAGTAGGCGGTGGGTTATCGGCTCGTCCATATTTAGCTGATGAATTAGATGTATTCGTTTTGCCAGAAGAAGTGAAGGCGGTAGCGATTGCAATTGCTACGATATTCCGTGATTTTGGATATCGTGAAAAACGTCATTTAGCTCGTTTGAAATTTCTTGTTGCAGACTGGGGAGCAGAGAAGTTTAAAGAGAAACTAATAGAATATACAGGACCATTACAAAGTAAAGGAGAAAGTGCTCTTAAAGGCTGGAATGCGGGATACTTTTATGGTGTCCAAGACCAAAAACAAGAGGGACTAAAATATGTAGGTTTTAATGTGCCGGTAGGACGCCTACATGCAGAAGAAATGTTTGAGATTGCAAGAATTGCTAAACAATATGGAAATGGACAAATTCGTACATGTAATTCACAAAACTTCATTATTCCGAATGTTCTGCCAGAAAATGTAACTGGCTTGCTAAATGAGCCGTTGTTTGAAGCGATATCAGCAAATCCGAAATCGTTTATTGGTCACGCGGTTTCTTGTACTGGTATTGAATATTGCAATCTTGCATTAGTAGAAACGAAAGAAAGATTACGAAAAATTGCCGAATACTTAGATACACAAATTGCACTCGATGTTCCGGTTCGTATTCATATGGTAGGATGCCCGAATTCATGTGGTCAACGTCAAATTGCTGACATTGGATTACAAGGTGTAAAAATGAAAACGAAGGAAAAAGGAATTGTTGAAGCCTTTGAAATATATGTAGGTGGAACGCTGTTAGATGGTGGTGCTTATAATCAAAAGTTAAAAGGAAAAATAGATGGCGAGGATCTACCTGATGTACTCGTATCATTTATAAGTTATTTCAAAGAAAATAAATTACCAGCTGAAACATTTTATGATTTTGTAGGCCGTGTTGGTGTAGAGACATTACAAACAGCGTTAAATAACGTGTTAGAAGAAGTAATAGCGTCTTAGGAGGGGCAATATGGATTTATATCGATTTGAAGCGGTATTAGAGAATAGTATTGTTCCAATTGTTGTTGTTGCCGAAAGTGAAGAAAAGGCATTTAAGATGGCGGAGATTGAGCTTGAAAAACATTTTTTACCGTTACCAGAAGTAAAGGAGATTGCTTTATTTGAAAAAAAGAAGATTCGAAAAAGCGCAGCCTTTGTTATTCATGAGTAAGGAACATTGAAATATGAAGAAATGAAAACTTCCATTCCTATATAAGGATGGAAGTTTCACTTTAATAGTAGAAATGAGGAGAGATGATGGGAAAAGTATATATCGTTGGAGCGGGCCCTGGTGATCCAGATTTAATTACTGTAAAAGGATTGAAATGCATTGAGAAAGCAGATGTTATTTTATACGACCGTCTCGTGAATAAAGAATTGCTTTCTTATGCAAAGCCTGAAGCGGATTTAATTTATTGCGGAAAACTACCAAATTATCACACGATGAAGCAAGAGACAATTAACACGTTTCTTATTAAATATGCGAAAAAAGGAAAAGTTGTAACGAGGCTAAAAGGTGGGGATCCATTTGTATTTGGTAGAGGAGGAGAAGAAGCTGAAGCGTTAGCAAAGCAAGGTGTACCGTTTGAAATCGTTCCTGGTATTTCAGCTGGAATAGCTGCTCCTGCTTATGCAGGCATTCCAGTGACACATCGTGATGCAAGTGCAAGTTTTGCTATTGTGACAGGGCATAGAAAAGAAGATGCTGAAGAGGAAGTGAAGTGGGAAAATTTAGCGAAAGGTGTAGAGACTTTAGCTGTATATATGGGGGTTAGCAATTTACCCTACATATGTGAACAACTGATAAAGCATGGAAAAGATAAAAGTACGCCTGCTGCTATTATTGAGCGGGGAACGACATCTATGCAGCGCACAGTTGTTGGGACGTTAGGAACAATTGTAGATGTTGCGAAAAAAGAACAAATTCAAAATCCAAGCATGATTGTAATTGGAGAAGTCGTCCGTTTTAGAGGAAAAATCCATTGGTTTGAGAAACAGATAGAAAGTACGTATCAAGTAAGTGGAGTGTTATAAAATGAAAGCCATCTTATATATATGTCATGGAAGTCGCTTGAAAGCAGCGAAAGAAGAAGCGGTTGCATTTATTACGTCATGTATGAACCGTGTAGAGGCAAGTATTCAAGAAATTTGTTTTTTAGAGTTAGCGAGTCCAACTATTGATGAAGGGTTCCGTACATGTGTGAAGCGTGGTGCTACAGAGATTATTGTTATTCCCGTTTTTTTATTAGCGGCAGGTCATGTGAAAAAAGATATCCCGTTTGAATTGGAAAAGTTAACTAATCAATTTTTGAATGTTAAAGTGACCTATGGTAATCCGTTTGGTGTATCAGAAACACTTGTTAAATCGGTGTATAGCGGAAGTGGCATTGAACAGGAAGATAAGAATGAAGTGACGTTACTTCTCGTTGCAAGAGGGAGTAGCGATCCTGAAGTATTAAAAGATATAAACTGGATTGCTTCTTTATTTCAAATGGAAGAGAAGATTAAGAAAGTAGAAGTTTGTTATTTAGCAGCTGCAGAGCCAAAATTTGAGGAGAAGTTAAAGGAAGTTGTAGAACGAAAAGAAAAGAATATCGTTGTACTGCCTTACTTGTTATTTACAGGTTTGCTTATGAAGCATATTGAAAAAGAAGTACGCCAATATGAGCTAGATGAGATAAAAATAAGTCCATATTTAGGGAAGAATGAAGCGTTTCAGTATATGTTAATTCAGAAAACGAAGAAATTATTGAAGGGAGATCAATATGTATCCACTTACAGTGCGAGTTGAGAAGAAACGTGTTGTTGTCATTGGTGGAGGGAAAGTCGCGGGATTCAAAATTATTCCTTTACTCAAACAAGGTGCAGATATAGTCGTGGTAAGTCCTGAATTGGATGCAAATTTAGTGAAACTTGTAGAAGAAAAGAAAATTCGTTGGTATCAAAGGGAGTATGAAAAAAGTGATATTAAAGACGCCTTTTTAGTTGTTGCAGCGAGTAGTGATGCTGTATTGAATGAACAAATTGCTGAAGATGTCGCAGAGAATCAATTAGTAAATGTTATTACGAATCCGGAAAGTGGTAATGTTCATTTTCCGGCGGCGTTTCATCGTGGGCTACTTAATATAGCTGTTTCTACTGGAGGAGCGAGTCCGAAACTTGCAAAAAAAATTCGAGATGATATCGCAAATAAATATGATGAGACGTATGAATCGTATCTTGATTTTTTATACGAAGTTAGAATAAAGGTGAAAGAATTACAAATAGAGAAAAGAGAGAAAAATATATTGTTGCAAGAGGTATTGAAGTCGATATATGTTCAAAATGAACAAAAAAGAGAATTGTTTTTACAAGAATTAGAGAGAAGAGTTCATATAGGATAATGAGTAAATTGTACTTTACAACTATAAAAATATAATTTATAATCACAAGTAACTTCAATAGATGAAATCGATGAGCAAGAAGAGTATGTATATTTGATACGTTCAGAGAGCTGGGGTAAGGTGTGAGCCCGGTACGATAAGATATACAGAATGGGCTTGCGAGAGGTATGTTGAACATTGTAGTAGGCAACCCGGGTTCCGCCGTTAAAAGGATAGAGTATCGGAGTTTTTCCTGTACTTGAACAAGTGGGATTTATCAATCCAATTGAGGTGGTACCACGGTATTAACATTACATATATCGTCCTCTACATGCATATTTGCGTGTAGGGGACTTTTTTATTTTCTAAAGGAGGTGTGCGAGTATGAAATGAAAGTGTATAATTAATAAAAGTTTAAATATTCAGAAAAGGGGAATTTATGATGAAAGAAACACAGCAATGGACGTCGAAAATAGGCTTTGTACTCGCAGCAGCCGGAGCCGCAGTAGGTCTTGGTGCAATATGGAAATTTCCATATGTTGCAGGTAATGGCGGGGGAGGCGCATTCTTCCTTGTATTTTTACTATTAACTTTATTTATAGGTATGCCACTCCTCTTAGCTGAATTTGTTATTGGACGTAGTACGCAAAAAGAGGCAGTTACAGCGTATAAAGTATTGGTGCCAAATAGCAAGTTATATCCTTGGATTGGTCGTATGGGAGTTGTTACTTGTTTTAGTGTACTATCTTTTTATAGTGTTGTAGGTGGATGGATTTTACTTTATTTATATTATAGTGTGACAGGAAGTTTCTGGAATGGTGCAGCTGATTATGGACAATTGTTCGGTGAAACGATTTCAAATCCATTAAGTGCGATTGGAGCACAATTTATCTTTATGCTTTGTACGATTTTTGTTGTAAGTAAAGGTGTAGAGAAAGGTATAGAAAAGGCAAGTAAGTACATGATGCCGCTATTATTTATTTTATTTATTGCGATTATTGTTCGTGCGTTAACACTCGATGGTGCTTTTGCTGGAGTAGAGTTCTTCTTAAAACCAGATTTTTCAAAGCTTACAGCAGATACAATTTTATATGCGATGGGACAATCTTTCTTCTCGCTAACTGTAGGTGCCTCGGTAATGGTAACGTATAGTTCGTATTTAAAGAAAGAGGAACATTTAGCGAAATCGGCAACATCTATTGTAAGTTTAACTGTTTTTGTTACAGTACTTGCAGGATTAGCAATTTTCCCAGCGATTTTCGCATTAGGAGTTAAACCGACTGAAGGACCGGGATTACTGTTTATCGTCCTTCCAGCAGTATTTGCAAAAATACCATTTGGTCAATTTTTCTTTATTATGTTTTTAATTTTATTCTTCTTTGCGACTTTAACATCAGCAATTTCAATGCTTGAAATTGTAGTAGCATCTGTTGCGAAAGGTAATGAGAAGAAGCGTCCGTCAGCATCATTATTAATTGGTATTCTTATTTTTGCAGTCGGTATTCCATCAGCGTTATCATTTGGGATTATGAGTGACGTGAAAATATTTGGGAAAACATTCTTTGATTTAGTCGACTTTTCGGTAAGTAACGTATTGCTGCCGTTAGGAGTACTAGCTATTTCATTATTTGTACCAAATAAAATGAGTAAAGAGTTGTTGATGAAAGAATTAGAAGTGACGGAAACGAAAGGGAAAACGTTATTTAACATTTGGTTCTTCTTACTTCGTTATGTTATTCCGGTAACTGTAATAATTGTATTTTTAAATGCGATAGGTGTATTTAAAATGTTTGCATAAAAAAAGGCGGGGATCTCCCGTCTTTTTTTATGTTGATGAATGTAATAGACGATTATACGCTTTATAGGCTGTGGTGACTGCGAGGAATGAACCGATTAAAAATAAAACTGAGCCGCCAAATGTAAATATCCGGCCAATATACGTTTCTCTAGCTTCTTCTATTTTTTGTTGTAATTGCGTATTCATATGGATCACCTCGTAAACTATAGGCATTTAGTTATAGTCTATGTAGAATGCCTATATTGTGTGAAGTGTAAATGAAAAACCTCGGTAGGCACCGAGGTTTTTTATAATCCGATATAAGGAGATGGGTCAACTGCGTTTGTCTTGCCGACATTCCATTCTCCAAGATGAAGTTCGAAGTGTAAATGTTGTCCGTATGATTGGCCCGTATTCCCCATAAATCCAAGCTGATCGCCTTGTTTTACAGTTTGTCCATTCGATACAGAACGACTGTTCATATGAGCATATACTGTCGTATATGTTTTTCCGTTTATACGGTGAGATAAATACACTACGTTTCCGTAACTAGATGATAATTCTGAGCGAATAACAACGCCATCTGCAGCAGCGATAATTGGAACCGTTCCCGAAGCAGCGATGTCAATTCCTTTATGGTTATCTAAAGAACGTACACCAAATCCGGAAGTTTTTGATCCGGCTGCTGGTTTGATAAAACCACCGATATTTGTATCATGTGGTGTTGGGGCCGCTTGAGCAGATTTAGTAGCTTGTTGCTTGCGAGCCTCTTCTGCCTGGCGGGCTTCTTCCGCTTTACGAGCTTCTTCCGCCCGTTTTTCTTCTTCAATTGCTTTTTGAACAGCTTGACGTTGATTTTCTAAAATGCCCTTGGATTCTTCTAATCCTTCAATCTCTGAATCTACTTTTGCTACTTTCGTATGTAGATCGTTAATAAGAGTTTGTTGCTGCTGTTGGTTATTTTGTAATTCTTGTTGTTTTTGTTCTAGTTTTTGTTCAGAGTCTTTCAGTTGTTGTTCTTTTTTCTCAACAGCCTCTTTTTCTGTCGTTACAGCATTTTGATCAGATGTTTGTTTTTTTACAATATCTGTATCGTTGTTTAATATTAAACTTACGGAGTACATATTATCAACAAGATCAGCAATGTTTGTAGAGTTTGTTAATACTTCTGTAATGATATTTGTACGCGGTTTTTCTTGCATAGATTGTAATCGTTGTTTAATAACTTCCTGACGTGTATCTATGTTTGTTTGTAATTGTTCTATATGTTTCTTTTTATCAGTAATTACTTGTTGTGTTTTGCTAATTTCTTTTTTTGTATCGTTTAATTCAGTCTCATTTTTATTAATGGAAGTAGTTAATTCATCGATTTTCTTCTGTAATTCTTTAATTTCTTTTTCTATTTGTTCTTTCTCGACTGATTTATTTTGTAAGTCACTTTGTTTGCCTTCTAATTCAGATTGAATGTTGGATAATTTATCTTGATTCGTTTCAGCGTATACGGGTGAAAGTAACGGGGAAGCAAAAATCGTTCCTGCTGCTAAAACACTAAACGCTGCAAATTTCTTTTTCATTGTTGTCTGACTCCTTTCCCTATGAATGTTATATATCATAAGAAGAAGGGTGTCTATCGTTGTAATCATAATGTAAAGAAAATTTTATAAAATTGCTAAGTTTTGTCGGAATTTATCATTTTTCAACTGTAATTGTCATAGTGCTTACATTTTATTCATATGTGTAACAAAGGTATATTTTGGGATTTTCCTGTAAAATGAAGGAGGAAAGTAATCGTTTTTATGAGGTGAAATATTACTTGGAAAGCTAATAAAACACTAGTGAGGAATCGTTCTCATGTGAGGTTTTCTGACATGGGTCTACTTTTTGTCAAGAAAATTATTTGCGTTCGGGCAAAGTTATTTTGTTGTCAGATTTAAATTTTTGATTTATGATTTTTAACAGGGACAAAATGTAGTGAATTGTCGAATAATATGTAATACTCTTAATTTCTTAGTTTTATAGAGATAGAATGAGAGATAGAGTGACACATCGAAGAGGGGGTTACAACAAATATGAAAAGAATAGGACTAGCATGGCAAATATTAATAGGACTTGCGCTTGGTATTGCGGTTGGGGCGATTTTCTTTGGCAATCCAGCAGTGGTGAGTTATTTACAACCAATTGGTGATATTTTCATCCGATTAATTAAAATGATCGTTGTGCCAATTGTTGTAGCAAGTATTGTTGTTGGGGTTGCTGGTGTTGGCGATGTTAAAAAATTAGGTCGACTAGGCGGAAAAACAATTATTTACTTTGAAATCATTACAACAATTGCAATTATTGTCGGTCTATTAATAGCGAATATTTTCCAACCAGGAAAAGGCGTAAATATGGAGCAGTTAACAAAGACAGATATTTCGAAATATACACATACGACAGAGCAAGTACAAAGTCATTCGTTTGCAGATACATTTGTAAATATTGTTCCAACAAACATTGTAAAGTCATTAGCTGACGGAGATATGCTTGCTATTATCTTCTTCTCTGTATTATTTGGTTTAGGTGTAGCGGCAATTGGTGAAAGAGGAAGACCGGTTCTTCAATTTTTCCAAGGTGTAGCTGATGCAATGTTTTACGTAACAAACCAAGTTATGAAATTTGCACCATTTGGTGTATTTGCGTTAATTGGAGTTACAGTTTCTACATTTGGTCTTTCTTCATTAATTCCATTAGGGAAATTATTAATTGTAGTATACGGAGCAATGATTTTCTTCGTTGTAGTCGTATTAGGAATTACAGCGAAAATATTTGGAATTAACATTTTCCAATTCTTTAAGATTTTAAAAGATGAACTGATCTTAGCGTACTCTACAGCAAGTTCAGAAACAGTTTTACCAAAAATCATGGAGAAAATGGAGAAGTTTGGTTGTCCAAAGGCAATTACATCTTTTGTTATTCCGACAGGTTATTCATTTAACTTAGATGGATCAACTTTATATCAAGCAATTGCGGCTATTTTCTTAGCACAAATGTATGGTATTGATTTATCTATTACACAACAAATTACATTGTTGCTTGTATTAATGGTTACATCAAAAGGGATCGCAGGTGTACCGGGCGTATCATTCGTTGTATTATTAGCGACACTTGGTACAGTAGGTATTCCACCTGAAGGCTTAGCGTTCATTGCTGGTATTGACCGTATTTTAGATATGGCTCGTACAGCAGTTAACGTTGTAGGAAACTCTTTAGCAGCTGTAGTTATGTCTAAGTGGGAAGGTCAATATGACGCTGAAAAAGGACAAGCTTATTTAAAAGAGATTTCTGAAAAGGGTCAAGCGGCTTAATTATAATATGAACAAGCTCTCACATAATATGTGGGAGCTTTTCTGTATATAGAAGAGGAGCAGACATAATGAAACGAAAATATGGTGACGGTTCTTCGTGGAAGAGACTAATAGAAAAGAGTTATACGGTTAAGCAAATGGAAGAGGGAATGCTCGGAATACTGGATATAAAAAAGGTGAGAGAGCCTAGTTGTAAAGAATATGATGGTGAAGAACTTTGTATTGCAGCAGATCAGTATACGTGGATTCAATATTTCATAGACGGGAAAAACTTTGCGATTACCGCTATGTTAGATGATCAGAAAAAATTAGTGCAATATTATATCGATGTGGCGAAAGAATATAAAATAGACGATCGTGGTTTACCGTATTTTGATGATTTATATTTAGATGTAGTATTATTATCTAGCGGTAAGGTGTATGTATTAGATGAAGAGGAGCTAGAGGATGCTTATAAAAGTGGTGATGTCACGAAGGAAGAGTATGAGCTAGCTTGGCACACTACGAAATGGATATTAGCAACAATAAAAAATAGTGAATTTTATTGGATTTCAATATTGGAAGAAGAAATCGAAAAGTTAAAATGATTGTTGTATTCAAATTTTTGTATAATTACCAAAAAAATCTATACAAAAAATAATTGACTTTTTTTTTGTAAGCGAGTAAAGTTAGGGAAGAAATTATTATTAAAAAATAAATATGAAACATTCTTATAAAGAGAGTCGGAGGGACTGGCCCTACGATGCCTCGGCAGCGGACTCGATTTCAGAGTGCTGTGCCAAATCCAGCAAGCGTGTGCTTGAAAGATGAGAAGAGTGTTTCTTATAGATGTATAAGACCTCTTCTCATCGGAAGAGGTCTTTTGTTATTTATTAGAAAAAGGTTGAAACTAGGGAGAGATGGTACTTTGAAAGAAACGAGAGGAAATGGTTTAGCTTTATTACCACTTGGGATATTTTTGGCGCTATTTATTGGTTCTGGAATTATTACAGGTGATTTCTATAAATTGCCGATACTTGTAGCGATTTCAATTGCTGTAGGGGTCGCTTTAGTGATGAATCGTAAAGAAAGTTTTAATGTGAAAGTAGAGCGGTTCGCTAAAGGTGCAGGAAATCCGGATATTATGATTATGGTATTAATTTTTGTGCTTGCAGGTGCGTTTTCTGAAACTGCTAAAGGAATGGGCGGAGTAGACTCAACTGTTAATTTAGCGTTAACTATTTTACCGCCAGGATTTATCGTAGCTGGAATCTTTGTTATTGGTGCATTTATTTCATTAGCGATGGGAACTTCAATGGGAACAATTGCAGCATTAGCGCCGATTGCTGTAGGTATTAGTGGTCAAACTGATATCTCAATTGCGCTTGCAATGGCTACTGTTGTTGGCGGAGCGATGTTTGGTGATAATTTATCATTTATTTCAGATACAACAATCGCAGCTGTTCGTTCACAAGGAACAGAAATGAAAGATAAGTTTAAAACGAACTTTTTAATTGTGTTACCAGCGGCTATTATTACAATTGTACTATTAGTAATAGTTACTTCAGGAAGTGACACGCAGATTAAAGCACATAGCTTTGATTGGATAAAGATTTTACCGTACGCAGGAGTACTTATTACAGCGCTACTTGGCTGGAATGTACTTATTGTATTAACTGGTGGAACTGTACTATCTGGTGTTATCGGCCTTATAGATGGAAGTTACACGTTAGAAAGTTTCTTTAAAAGTGTAACGACTGGAATGGGCGGTATGATGGAGTTAGTATTACTTGCTATATTAATTGGCGGTATGGTTGAATTAATCCAATATAATGGTGGTATTCAATATTTAATGAATGTATTAACACGTAATATTCGTTCGAAAAAAGGAGCGGAATTTGGTATTGCTGGTTTAGTGAGTATGACGAATATGTGTACAGCGAATAATACGATTTCAATTATCTTTACAGGCCCGCTTGCAAAAAATATTGCAGATCAATATGAAATAGACCCTCGTAAATCAGCGAGTGTATTAGATCTTTTCTCATGTTGTGTGCAAGGATTAATTCCGTACGGTGCCCAAATGTTAACGGCAGCAGGATTTGCAGCGTTATCTCCGGTTGAATTGTTGCCATATGCATTTTATCCAATCTTAGTTGGAGTATGTGGGATTGTTTCTATTTTAATTGGGTTTCCAAGGTTTTCGAAAGTAGCTGAGAAAAAAGAGTATCATAAAACAGCTTAATTTAATATGAATGTTAGTAATTAAAAAACGTGCAGAGAATAGACTCTGCACGTTTTTTTGCGTAAAGGGCTGAATATGACTCGGTCTTAAGTCTGAGTTAAAAACGGTTCTTAAGCTCGTTATGGAAAGATGAAAAAATAGTTAAGATAAGAGTATCAAATCGAAGGGAGGCAAGCACAAGATGAAACAATTTCTAGCGTTTATCGCAGCCGGTATTTTGGCTTTAATTGCTCTTGGTAGTCTTGCTGGTATTGTAGGATTCGCAATCGGAGCAGGAGTTGTATATTGGAGCTATAAATCATTTGTGCGAGCTAAATCATTTTTTGGAAAGTTAGCTTGGGGTATTGTGGGTTTAATCGGTTTATCCATTGCACTTTCTCATTCGCCAGCATTAATCGGTATCGCTGCTTTAGTGGTTTTATACTACGGATACCGTGAGTGGAAAAAAGAAAAAGATGTAGTTGTTGAATCTGCTCCAGAAAGTTCTAAACCATATAGTAACTTTGAAGATGAGTGGAACAAATTAATGAAAAACTAAAACAATAAATCAAATTATAAATAAAGTAGAAGAGAGGAAGATTTATAATGAAACAATCTTTATTCGGACGTGTACGCGATGCAATTTTAGCTGATTTTCATAACGTGTTAGATGAGAAGGAAAGAAAAAATCCAATTGCGATGTTAAACCAATATTTACGTGATAGTGAGCGTGAAATAACAAAAATTGAGAAGTTAATTGAGCGTCATAAAACATTAAAATCTAATTTTGCTCGTGAGCTTGAGCAAGCACGTTATTTCGTTAATAAAAGATCAAAGCAAGCTATCATTGCTCAAGAAGCAGACGAATTACAATTGCACGAACGTGCGTTAGAAGAGGTAGCTTATTATGAAGGGCAAGTAACTCGATTAGAAGAAATGTATGCAGGTGTTGTAGAGCAAATTGATGAGTTAGAGCGTCGTCTTTCTGAAATGAAAAATAAATTAAAAGAAATGCACGCAAAGCGCATGGAACTAATGGCACGTGAAAATATGGCACATGCAAATCGTCGTATGAATACTGCGATGCATAAAATGGATGAAAATAATCCGTTCTTACGATTTGAAGAGATTGAAGATCATATTCGTGACTTAGAAACTCGTATGAATGAAGAGCATGAGCGTGACACGTTTGATATGAAAATTGCAAAACTTGAGCGTGAAATGAAAGAAAAGAATGATGTATCGTTAACGAAAGAGTTAACAAAATAATAGTAGTATATTATAAAACAGGCTTATGATATAGTGATAGGAGAAAAGGTGTTGGAAAGCAATGCCTTTTCTTCTATGTA
>WPCH01196344.1_pt1 | contig 13026 bp, 14 predicted proteins | sample 5399881 | NCBI WGS metagenome assembly WPCH01 (sample SAMN12869468, study PRJNA574797) | sludge metagenome | isolation source: wastewater treatment of pH5 | place: China:Beijing | collected 2019-05-20
GCTGACCCGGGGCCGGGCGGCCGGTTACCCCGACGCGGCGCGGGCCGCGGTGGGGGCGGGGCTGGTGGCTGCCTGAGGGTCCCGCGCGCACCCCGGTAGCCTCCATCAACCGTGGGTGCTCTCGACCGTCTCCTCCGTGCCGGTGAAGGCAAGAAGCTTCGTGCCATCGCTGCGCTCGTCCCCGACATCAACGCCTTCGAGCCCGACCTCCAAGCGCTCAGCGACGAGGGCCTGCGGGCCAAGACCGCCGAGTTCAAGGGCCGGATCGAGCGCGGTGAGGAGATCGACGACCTGCTCATCGAGGCCTTCGCGGTCACCCGGGAGGCCGCCAACCGGGTGATCGGCCAGCGCCACTACGACGTCCAGCTCATGGGTGGCGCCGCGCTGCACTTCGGTTGGGTGGCCGAGATGAAGACCGGTGAGGGCAAGACGCTCGTCTCGACCCTGCCCGTCTACCTCAACGCGCTGGCGGGCAAGGGCGTGCACCTGGTCACGGTCAACGACTACCTGGCCACCCGCGACTCGGAGTGGATGGGCCAGGTCCACCAGTTCCTCGGCCTCTCGGTCGGTCTCGTCGTCCCGGGCCAGAGCGATCCCGAGCACAAGCGGGCGCAGTACGCCGCGGACATCACCTACGGGACCAACAACGAGTACGGCTTCGACTACCTGCGGGACAACATGGCCCTCTCCCGGGAGCGCCAGGTCCAGCGGGGCCACTTCTTCGCCATCGTCGACGAGGTCGACTCGATCCTGGTCGACGAGGCGCGGACGCCGCTCATCATCAGCGGGCGGATGGCTGACGCGGCCAAGCTCTACTACCAGTTCGCCAGCGTGGTGAAGACCCTCCAGCGCGACGTCGACTACGAGGTCGACGAGGAGAAGCGCACCGTCGCCCCGCTGGAGTCCGGCATCGAGAAGGTCGAGGCCCAGCTCGGCATCGAGAACCTCTACGACGAGGTGTCGTCCAACCTGGTCCACCAACTCCAGGCCGCCCTGCGGGCCAAGGAGCTGTTCAAGCGGGACAAGGACTACATCATCAAGACCGGCGAGGTGAAGATCGTCGACGAGTTCACCGGCCGCGTCCTGGAGGGCCGGCGCTGGTCCGAGGGCCTGCACCAGGCCGTCGAGGCCAAGGAGGGGGTGAAGATCAAGGAGGAGAACCAGACCCTCGCCACGATCACCCTCCAGAACTACGTCCGCCTCTACGACAAGCTCTCGGGCATGACGGGTACGGCCACCACCGAGGCCGCCGAGCTGGCCGGGACCTACGGCCTCGACGTCGTGCCCATCCCCACCAACAAGCCCATCGGGCGGGTGGACCAGGCCGACCTGATCTACAAGTCCGAGGACGCCAAGTTCGACGCCGTGGTCGAGGACCTGGCCGAGCGCTACGAGGCGGGCCAGCCCTGCCTGGTCGGCACGGTCTCGGTCGAGAAGTCCGAACGCCTGTCCCGCGCCCTGGAGAAGCGGGGTGTCCGCCACGAGGTGCTCAACGCCAAGCAGCACACCCGGGAGGCCGAGATCGTGGCCCAGGCCGGTCGGCTGCACTCGGTCACGGTGGCCACCAACATGGCCGGTCGTGGCGTGGACATCATCCTCGGCGGCAACCACGAGTCCCTCGCCCTCAAGGAGCTGCACGCCGAGGAGCTCGATCCCGAGGAGCCCGATGGCGCGGCCCGGCTCGAGGAGCTGACCGCCAAGTTCAAGGCCGAGACCAGCGAGGAGGGCGAGCGGGTCAAGGAGCTCGGCGGCCTCTACGTGCTCGGCACCGAGCGCCACGAGAGCCGCCGGATCGACAATCAGCTCCGCGGCCGTGCCGGTCGCCAGGGCGACCCGGGCGAGAGCCGCTTCTACCTGTCCCTCGAGGACGAGCTGATGCGCCTGTTCGCCACCGGGGCCATGGATTGGGTGATGAACAAGTCCCTGCCCGACGACGTCCCCATCGAGTCCAAGATGGTCTCCAAGGCCATCGAGCGGGCCCAGACCACCGTCGAGCAGCGCAACGCCGAGATCCGCAAGAACGTCCTCAAGTACGACGAGGTCATGAGCGAGCAGCGCCGGGTGATCTACGCCCGGCGCTCCCAGATCCTCGACGGCACCGACCTGCGCACCGAGGCCCTGGAGTACCTGGCCGAGGCCGTCGACCGCGCCATCAGCACCTACTGCGTGTCGGACTTCGCCGAGGAGTGGGACCTGGACGGCTTGGTGGCCGAGGTCCACGCCCTCTGGCCCAGCCGCCTGGACGCGGCCGCCCTCGCCGCGGCCGACGGCACCGACGCCCTCTATGAGGCGCTCATGGCCGAGGCCGTGGCCCACTACGAGTCCCGGGAGGCCGAGGTCGGTCCCGACACCATGCGTCAGCTCGAGCGCGAGGTGATGCTGCGCATCATCGACCAGCGCTGGCGTGAGCACCTGCAGGCCATGGACAACCTGCGGGACGGCATCAACCTGCGGGCCATGGGCCAGAAGGACCCGCTGAACGAATGGCAGCGGGAGGGCTATGAGTTCTTCGGCGAGATGATGGCCGGGATCGCCCAGGACTTCGTCACCTACCTGATGCGCATCCAGGTCACCATCGAGCGCCCCGAGAACCGCCCGGAGCCCGCGGTGCGGGACGTGGAGTACTCGGCGGCCGAGGACCCGGTCCAGGGCTCGTCGGGCATGGCCCGGGCGGCCGCGTCCGGCGGGGGCGGGACCCCCCAGGCCGTCGAGGAACCGGTCAACGAGCCCACGGTCAAGAGCGAATGGGACAAGACGGGGCGCAACGAGCCCTGCCCGTGTGGATCGGGCAAGAAGTACAAGCTCTGCCACGGCCGGTAGGCCGGCGCCGTCATGAAGGACTTCTCCGAGGACGTCGCCGCCCTGCGTCGCCGTCTCGCCGCGGCCGAGGAGTACCTGCGAGCCGACGAGCTGCGGGCCCGCCGCCCCCAGTTGGAGACCGAGGCATCCCGGCCCGACCTGTGGGACGACCCCGACAAGGCTCGGAAGGTCACTGGTGAGCTGGCCGGGGTGGTCGACGACCTGGAGCTGGTGGACCGGCTGACCAACGACGTCGAGGACGCCGCCACCCTGGCCGAGATGGCCCGGGAGGAGAAGGACGAGTCCCTCGAGCCCGAGATCGACGAGGCCATCACCGGCCTCTCGGCCACCTTCGACGAGCTCGAGCTGCGGGCCCTCTTCCAGGGCGAGTACGACGAGCGCGACGCCGTGGTCGAGGTCCACTCCGGTGCCGGCGGCACCGACTCCCAGGACTGGGCCGAGATGCTGGCCCGCATGTACCAGCGCTGGGCCGAGCGCAAGGGCTTCAAGGTGGAGATGGAGGAGGCCCAGGCCGGCCAGGAGGCGGGGATCAGCTCGGCCACCTTCATGGTCCAGGGCCGTCACGCCTACGGCTGGTTGCAGGGGGAGGGTGGGGTCCACCGCCTGATCCGCATCTCGCCCTTCGACAGCCAGGCCCGGCGCCACACGGCGTTCGCGTCGGTCATGGTCGTGCCCGCGCTGGATCCGGCCGAGGACGACGTCGACATCGACGAGAAGGACCTCCGCATCGACACCTACCGCTCCTCGGGGGCGGGCGGCCAGCACGTCAACGTGACCGACTCGGCGGTGCGCATCACCCACCTCCCGACCGGCATCGTCACGTCCTGTCAGAACCAGCGCAGCCAACACCAGAACCGGGACAAGGCCATGGAGATCCTGAAGGCCCGCCTGGCCGACCTCCGCCGCAAGGAGCACCAGGACCACCTCAACGAGCTGGCCGGTGACCAACGCAGCGCGGAGTGGGCCAACCAGATCCGCTCCTACTTCATGCACCCCGAGCAGCGGGTCAAGGACCACCGCAGCAACTTCGAGGTGGGCAACATCCAGGCCGTCCTCGACGGTCAGGTGGAGGACCTCATGGAGGCGCACCTGCGCTGGTCGCGGGCCGAAGGAGAGGGGGCGTGATGCCTGACCATCCCGCGGATCGGCGAGGGGCCACTGGTAGATTCCCCCGTCGAGTACGCGGCCTCGGGCGGGACTGCGCTCCGCATCACGCCACCAGCCACCGAACGCCGACCCCCGGGTACCCGCCTCCCCCCACATGATCAAGCTCGAGAACGTCACCAAGCACTACATGGGTGGGCAGGTCGTCGCCCTGCGCGACGCCAACGCCGAGATCCAGAAGGGGGAGTTCGTCTTCCTGGTCGGCCCCTCCGGCTCCGGCAAGTCGACCTTCATCCGCCTGCTGAACCACGAGGAGGTCCCCGACGAGGGCCGCATCTTCGTGGCGGGCAAGGACATCGTGAAGCTGACCCCGTGGAAGGTGCCCTACCTGCGCCGCAACATCGGGTGTGTCTTCCAGGACTTCAAGCTCCTGCCCAACAAGACGGTCTATGAGAACGTGGCCTTCGCCCTCGAGGTCATCGGCCGGCCCAACAACGTCATCCGCAGCCAGGTGCCGGCGATCCTCGAGCTGGTCGGCCTGTCGGACAAGGCCAAGAACATGCCCAACGAGCTCTCGGGTGGTGAGCAGCAGCGGGTCTCCATCGCCCGGGCCTTCGTGAACCGGCCGCTGATCCTGCTGGCCGACGAGCCCACGGGGAACCTGGATCCCAACACCTCGGTGGGCATCATGCGGCTCCTGGACCGGATCAACCGGACCGGGACCACCGTGGTGATGTGCACCCATGACCGTTCGATCGTCGACAGCATGCGCCGCCGTGTGTTGCAGCTGGATCGCGGCGTCATCGTCCGCGACCAGGCTCGCGGCGTGTACGAGTAGGCGGCCATGGCGATCAAGGTCAGCTACCTGTCGCGCGAGGTCGGGATCAACCTCAAGCGCAACATCACCCTCACCGTCGCGACCATCGCGACGGTGGCGGTCTCCCTCACCCTGGTGGGCACCGCGTTCCTGATCGGCCGTGGGGTCGAGGGCGCCCAGCAGCAGTTCGAGGGCGGCGTCGAGTTCATCATCTTCATGAACCCGAACGCCACGGACGCGCAGATCGACGCCGTGCGCACCGAGCTGGACGACAACCCCCAGATCCGCTCGGCGGAGTTCTGCGACCAGCAGTGCGCCTACGAGGAGTTCCAGGAGCTCTTCGCCGACGACCCCCAGCTCATCGAGAACGTCGAGCCGGAGATCCTCCCGCCGTCGTTCAAGGTGAAGCCGGTGGACGCCGAGACCGACTCCGTCGAGGCGCTGGGCGCGGTCTTCGAGACCCAGCCCGGCGTGCGCGAGGTGGCCTTCTCCAGCGAGGCCCTCAAGCAGGTCGAGAACTTCTTCGGCTTCCTCTCCTCGCGGTCCGCGGTGGCCGCCGTCCTGCTGGTCGTGGCCGCCACGCTGCTGGTGCTCAACACCATCCAGATGGCCATCTTCAACCGGCGCCGCGACATCGAGGTCATGAAGCTGGTGGGGGCCACCAACTGGTTCATCCGCATCCCGTTCATGGTCGAGGGCTTCATCCAGGGCCTCATCGGCTCCCTGTTCGCCATCGTCCTGACGCGCCTGTTCATCGGCGACCTCCAGGACCAGGCCTCGGGCGACAACGCCGGCATCCTGTCGACCTTCGACGTCAGCAACGGCGACATCGCCATGGCCTCCCTGCTCCTCCTGGCCGCTGGCGCCTTCGTCAGCCTCCTCGGCTCCGGCATCGCCGTCAGCCGCTTCCTCAAGGTCTGACGCAGCCGACCAACGAAACCGAGGCAACCACGGGGGCGTGGCGTCGAGCTGCAGGTCGTCGGGGGCGATACCGGCCTTCAGGATGCCTCGAATCTCACTGGCGGTGGCGAGTTCCGGTTCTGGCGCCTGATTTCGGTCCTATAGGCACGAAATCAGGCGCCAGAACGGTCGGGCTGGTCTGGAGCGCCCCGGTTCGCCACGGAGGGTGGCGAAGTCCGCTGGAGGGCACCGCCGATCCCGGCAGGACGAGCCAGGCCCCGTGGTTGCCGTCGGTCTCGTTGAGCCCGAGAGGCCCGATCAGGCCAGCGCTCGGACGGCCGCGGTGACGCCGGCGGCGCTGACGACCACTACCAGGAACGGGGCCCTCAGGGCGACGGCGACGATGCCGGTGAGGAGGCCCGCCGCCCGGGCGTCGAGGACGAGGGTGGTGCCGTCGGCGAAGGTCTGGACCACGACCAGGGCCGCCAGCAGGGCGGGCGGTAGGAGCGCGGTGATCTCGGTGAAGGTGCGGGGCACCCGGACGTGGTCCAACACGAGCAGGCCGGTGGCCTTCAGCCCGTAGGACAGGGCCCCCAGCAGAACGATCGCCGTCCAGCTCACGGCGGTGGCTCGCGGCGGAGGAACCAGAGGGCGGGGATGACACCGAGGGAGGCAAGGAGGATCGGGGCGCCCGCCGGCAGCAGGGGGATGCTGACGAAGGCGATGAACCCGCCCGCCACGGCCGCGATCAGGCCGGGCTTCTTGCGCAGGTGGGGGGCCATGAGGGCGACGAAGCCGGCGGGGAACGCGGCGTCCAGGCCGTAGGTCTCGGGGTCGCCGATGGCGTTGCCGCCGACGGCCCCGAGGAGCGTCCCGAGGTTCCAGAGGATGAAGACGGCCACGCCCGTGTACCAGAAGGCCTTCTCGGCCTCGACGGGGTCCCGTTGGGCCACGGCCATGGCGGTGGACTCGTCGAGGACCACGTGCGCGGCCACGAGACGACGGGCCCACCCGCCGCGGACGATCGGGTTGAGGACGAGGCCGTACATGCCGTTGCGGGCCGCCAGCAGCCCGGCGGAGGCGAAGGCCGCGGCTGTGGTGCCGCCGGAGCTGATGACCCCCACAGCGGCGAACTGGGACCCACCCGTGAACACGAGCAGGGACATGACCTGGGCCTGGGCCACGCTGAAGCCCGTGGCCACGGCGAAGACGCCGAACGCGATCCCGAACACGCCGACCGCGAAGGCCACGACGAAACCGTCTCGACGGCGAAACGGGGGAGGGGCCTCGGGGGGCGGGGCGGGTTCGGTCATGGCCGGGCGGCCATCATGGTCGATCGTGACCTACGAAGAGATCGACTATCGCGTCCAGGCCGGCGTCGCCACGATCACCCTGGACCGCCCGGAGAAGCTCAACGCCCTCACCGCCCGGATGGCCATGGAGTTGCTCGACGTGTTCGACCGGGTCGACGAGGACGACGCCGTCCGTGCCGTCATCGTCACCGGTCGGGGCCGGGCCTTCTGCGCCGGCGCCGACCTGTCCCTGGGCGCCCAGACCTTCGACTACGACGCGAATGACCCGAGGGGTCCGGCGCCGGAGGAGCGGCGGGATGGCGGAGGGATGATCACCCTCCGCATCTTCGACCTGAAGAAGCCGATCATCGCCGCCATCAACGGGCCCGCAGTCGGCGTCGGCATCACGATGACCCTGGCCATGGACATCCGGCTGGCGGCCGACGACGCTCGCATGGGCTTCGTGTTTGCCCGCCGGGGGATCGTCCCCGAGGCCTGCTCCAGCTGGTTCCTGCCCCGCCTGGTGGGCATCGACCAGGCTCTGGAATGGGCCTACCGGGGGGACGTGTTCCCGGCGACGGAGGCACTCGCAGGTGGCCTGGTCCGCAGCCTGCACCCCGCCCAAGAGTTGGTACCGGCGGCCCGGGAGCTGGCGGAGGGCATCGCCGCCAACACGTCAGCCGTCTCGGTCGCCCTCACCCGTCAGCTCATGTGGCGGATGCTCGGCGCCAACCACCCGATGGAGGCCCATCGGGCCGACTCCCGGGCGGTCAACGCCACCGGCCGCTCGGCCGACGCCCTCGAAGGCGTCACGTCCTTCCTGGAGAAGCGGCCCCCGGTGTTCACCGGCACGGTGACCGACGACGTGCCGGACGTCTTCCCCGAGTGGGAGCAGCCCGAGTTCCGCTGACTAGAGCGTGGTGCGGTAGCTCTCTTCGACACTCTCGTCGATCAGGGTGACGAGGGCCTGGTCGTCGGCGGCGTCGAGCTTGGCGGCGAGCATGGCGCCGAAGCTGATCTTCTTCTTGGGGGGCCAGGTCTCGTGCTTCCAGAGCTGGGAGCGGATGAACGCCTTGGCGCAGTGGAAGAAAACCTCCTCCACGTGGACCCGGATGGCCAGCACGGCGGGCTTGCCCCGGGCGGCCAGGTCCTCGAGGAGCTGAGGATCCCGGCTCAGCTCGGCCCGGCCGTTCACCCGCAGGGTCTCGGTGGTACCCGGGATGATGAACAGGAGGCCGATCTGGCCCGTCTCGATGATGTTGATCAGGCCGAAGGCCAGGTTGTTGCCCGGGCGGTCGGGGATGAGGAGGGTGTGATCGTCCTCGACGACGACGAAGCCGGGGTCGTCACCTTTGGGGGAGGCGTCGGCCTTGCCGTCGGCCGACGCGGTCGCCAGGACCAGGAACGGGCACTTGGCGATGAAGTCCCGGGCGAAGTCGTCGAGGCGGTCGCCCAGCTTCATCTTCGTGCCCTCGTTGGGCTCGGCCACGACCTGGCGGAGCTCGTCGACGGTTCGGATCACGGGGTCGGCCTTGGCGGACATGGGCGGCAGCCTACGATCCGGCGCAGAAGCGAGCCGAGGAGGCAGTCAGATGGGTCAGCAGGTCCGGGGGATCGTGTCCCGCGCCAAGGGTGAGCCGGTCACCCTCGAGACGATCGACATCCCCGATCCGGGACCGGGCGAGGCCGTCGTCGCCGTGCAGGCGTGCGGGGTCTGCCACACCGACCTGCACTACCGGGAGGGCGCCATCAACGACGAGTTCCCCTTCCTGCTCGGCCACGAGGCGGCGGGCACCGTCGAGTCGGTCGGTGCCGGGGTCGAGGACGTGGCGCCGGGCGACTACGTGATCCTGGCCTGGCGGGCCCCGTGCGGGACCTGTCGCTCCTGTGTGCGGGGCAAGCCCTGGTACTGCTTCGAGTCCAAGAACGCGGCCCAGCCCATGACCCTCGACGGCCAGGCCCTCAGCCCGGCCCTCGGGATCGGCGCGTTCGCCGAGAAGACCCTCGTGCACGCCAAGCAGTGCGTGAAGGTCGATCCCGCGGCGCCGCCGGAGGCCGCCGGCCTCATCGGCTGCGGGGTGATGGCCGGCTTCGGCGCCGCCGTGAACACCGGTGAGGTCCAACGGGGCGAGACCGTGGCCGTCTTCGGCTGCGGTGGTGTCGGCGACGCCGCCATCATGGGTGCGGCCGTGGCCGGCGCCCGTCAGATCATCGCCGTCGACCTCGATGACCAGAAGCTGGAGTGGGCCCGGGGCTTCGGCGCCACCGACACGGTCAACGCCGGTCAGGGCGACGCCGTGGAGGCCATCCAGGCCCTCACCGGCGGGCTCGGGGTGGACGTGGCCATCGAGGCCATCGGTCTGCCCCAGACCTTCGTGCAGGCCTTCAACGCCCGAGACCTGGCCGGCCGGCTGGTGCTGGTCGGGGTGCCGGCCCCCGACGTCACCGTCGAGCTGCCGATGATCGAGATCTTCGGTCGGGGCGGCTCCACCAAGTCGAGCTGGTACGGCGACTGCCTGCCCACCCGGGACTTCCCGCTGCTGATCGACATGCACCTGAGCGGCCGCATCGACCTGGGGAGGTTCGTGAGCGAGACCATCCCGCTGGACGGGGTCGAGGAGGCGTTCCACAAGATGGAGCGCGGCGAGGTCCTGCGCTCGGTCGTTGTCCTCTGATGGCGCTGCGCATCGACAACGTCGTCACCTCCGGCATCTTCACCCTCGACGGCGAGGACTTCGAGGTCGACAACAACATCTGGCTGGTCGGCGACGACGACGAGGTGATCGTCGTCGACGCGGCCCACGACCACCGGCCGATCGTGGCCGGTGTCGGTTCCCGCCGGGTGGTGGCGGTGGTCTGCACCCACGGCCACAACGACCACATCAACGCCGCGGTGCCCCTGGCTGAGGCCGTCGGCGCGCCGATCTGGGTCCACCCCGACGACCGGATGCTGTGGGACGTGGTCTGGCCCGACCGGGCCCCGGATGCCGAGCTGACCGACGGCCAGGTCATCGAGGTCGGCGGCTCGAGCCTCGAGGTGCTGCACACGCCGGGCCACTCGCCGGGCGGCTGTTGCCTGTCGGCCGCGGCCGACAGCGTCCTGTTCTCGGGGGACACGCTGTTCAACGGCGGCCCCGGCGCCACCGGCCGCAGCTTCTCGGACTACGACACCATCGTGGCCAGCATCCGGTCCCGGCTGCTGGACCTGGCCCCCGACACCGTGGTCCACACCGGCCACGGCGACGACACCACGATCGGCGCCGAGGCGGCCCGCGCCGTCGACTGGTGACGATGGAGGTCCGGGGCGTCGACCTGGCGGTCGAGGACACCGGCACGGGGACCCCGGTGCTGTGGGGCCACGGGCTGACCAGCTCGATGGCCGCCGAGGCGGCCATGGGGATGGGCGTGACCGACCTCCCCGCGGATCGCTACCGCCTGATCCGCTACGACGCCCGGGGCCACGGCGAGTCGGGAGCCACGGCCGATCCGGCGGACTACGCCTACCCATCGCTGGCCGCCGACCAGCTCGCGCTGGTCGATGCGCTCGGCATCGACCGATTCGTGTCCGGCGGGATGTCCATGGGGACGGGGACCGCCCTGCACGTCGCCGTGGCCGCACCCGACCGGGTGCAGGCACTGGTCCTCGGCATCCCCCCGACGGCATGGGAGGGTCGCCGGGCCCGCGGGGCGACCTACCAGGACCGGGGCCGGGTGATCCGCGACGAGGGGATGGCGGCCTTCGTCGAAGGCGCCATGGCCGAGCCCCTCGCTCCGATCTTCGAGCCGTTTGCCGACCTGGTGCGGGCCGGCATCCGGGATCGCTACGAGGACTACGACCCCGACGTGCTGGCGCCGTTGCTCACCGGGGTCGGCGGCTCCGACCTGCCGCCGCCCGACGCCATCGCCACCCTGACCATGCCCGTGCTCGTGCTGGCCTGGACGGGCGACCCGGTCCATCCCGAAGCGACGGCGGCGCGGCTGGCCGAGCTGCTCCCACAGGCCGAGGTCGTCGTGGCGGCCACCCTGAAGGAGGTCTTCACCTGGAAGGACCGGGTCGTCGCCTTTCTGGACGGGGTGACTCAGCCGAAGTAGTCGGGCTCGTGGCCGGCGCGCCACTTGATGTTGCAGCCGATGCTGGGGACCTGGCCCTCGGCGACGCTCCCCCCGGCGAGGAGCGCGTCGACGGCGGCGAGGAGGTCGGCGCCGGTCACGGGGAGGTCGTTGGCGGGCCGGGAGGCGTCGAACTGGCCCCGGTAGGCCAGGCGCTGCTCGCCGTCGAACACGAAGAAGTCCGGGGTGCAGGCGGCCTTGAACGCCTTCGCCACCTCCTGGGAGGCATCCAGCAGGTAGGGGAAGCGGAAGCCGTTGGCCACCGCCTGAGCCGCCATCTGCTCGGGACCGTCCTGGGGGTAGTCCTCGATGGCGTTGCTCTGGATGGCGACCACCACGGCGCCCCGGCTCGTCAGGTCTGTGGCCACCTCGCCGAAGCGGGCCTCGATGTGCTTCACGTACGGGCAGTGCGGACACAGGAAGGCCACGACCAGCGCTGGCGCCCCGACGGCCTCCTCGGTCGACCAGGTCGTGGCGTCGGGCCCCGACAGGGTGAAGGACGGCAGCGGTGAGCCGAGCGGGAGCATCGTGGACGGGGTGGCGACCATCGCCGTGTTCTACCCACCCCCAGGGGAATTGCGCCGATTGGTCACGCCCCGCGTGACAATCAGCGCAGTTTCGGGACGAGCGGCGGTAGGTAGGGGGCATGGGCGAGTGGGTCGACGTGGCGGGAGAGGTGGCGGCGGGGCAGGTCGTGGACGCGGCCCACGGCGACCTCGACCTGGTGGTGTGGCGGAGCTTCGAGGGGGAACCGTGCGTGATGGAGGCGCGGTGTCCGCACCAGTGGTCCCACCTCGGCGCCGAAGGGGTGGTCGACGGGCCCGAGATCGTGTGCACCGCCCACTTCTGGCGCTTCGACACCTCCGGCACGGGGACCAAGGTGGGGATGACCGGCCGGCGGGACCCGAAGTCCGACATCGCCGTCTACCCCTGCCGTGAGGTCGACGGCCGGATCGAGGCCCGGCTCCCCAGCGAGTAGAACGAGGGCGTGACCCAACTGGAGGGCAAGCGCGTCCTGATCACTGGCCCGACCGGACAGGTCGGCCTCCCCGTGGCCTTGGCCCTGGCCGAGCGCAACGAGGTCTTCGGCGTGGCCCGCTTCGGTGACACGGCGGCTCGCGAACGGCTCGAGGCGGCGGGCGTCACCTGCATCGCCGCCGACTTGGTGGCCGGCGACTTCTCCCCGGTCCCCGCGGACGTCGACCACGTCGCCAACTTCGCGGTGGCCAAGACCGGTGACTTCGAGGCGGACCTGGCCGCCAACGTCGAGTCCCTCGGCATGCTCATGTACCACTGCCGGGAAGCCGACTCGTTCCTGCACTGCTCGTCGACCGCGGTCTACCAGCCCAACGGCCACCACGACTTCGTCGAGACCGACCCGCTGGGGGACAACCATCGGCCCTTCGGTTTCCTGCCGACATACTCGATCACCAAGATCGCCGCCGAGGCGATGGCTCGTTACGGCGCCCGCCAGTGGGACCTGCCCACGACCATCGCCCGCCTGTCGGTCCCGTACGGCGACAACGGCGGCTGGCCCGCCTTTCACTTCGAGATGATGCTGGCCGGCCAGCCCGTCCCCGTCCACGAGGATGCGCCCAGCGAGTTCAACCCCATCCACGAGGACGACATCGTCGCCCAGGTCCCCAAGCTCCTCGCGGCGGCCTCGGTGCCGGCCACCGTGGTCAACTGGGCCGGCCCCGACGCGGTGAGCATCGAGGACTGGTGCCTCTACCTGGGGGAGCTGGTCGGGATCATGCCCACCTTCGCCCCGACGACGGCCACCATCGAGAGCGTGCGGGTCGACACCACCCGGATGCACGAGCTGATCGGCCCGGCCGAGATCACGTGGCAGGTGGGCCTGCGCCGGATGGTCGAGGTCCGCCGCCCGGAGCTGTTCAGTGACTGATCCCACCGACCTGCGGCCCCGCGTCGACCTGACCGGGCGCATCGCCCTGGTCACCGGCTCGTCGCGGGGGCTGGGCG
>WPCH01047496.1_pt1 | contig 13020 bp, 9 predicted proteins | sample 5399881 | NCBI WGS metagenome assembly WPCH01 (sample SAMN12869468, study PRJNA574797) | sludge metagenome | isolation source: wastewater treatment of pH5 | place: China:Beijing | collected 2019-05-20
CTCTCCTCCGCCTAAAGTAACACCACCTCCGGATTTCCGGTAAAAGGGGATATCTCTTCGTACAACGTTCATGACTTCTTCAACTGTCATTTCCTTGCCGTAGATCACTCTGGCGTCATACAAACAAGCATCAACACACTTAAAGCAACTGATACATTTGTCCCAGTCTATTCTGCCCGTTTCCTTAAAATATTCTCCATTGGGGCATACACTGACGCAGCTCTGGCAAGAGGAACATTTTTCCTTGAAAAATCCCAGCTGCGGATCTTTGTCGATTGACTCCGGATTTGCACACCACTGACAGCTCAGCGGGCATCCTTTAAGGAACACCAAGGTCCGTATACCATGGCCATCATGTACACTAAAGCGTGATATATCAAAGACTATGCCCTTGGTTTCCTTATTCTGTTCAACCGGAAGATCCCCAGCTTTTAGAACTTTCTGTATAGCCACTAAACTCTTTGCTCCGTTCTGCGCATATATTCATCTTGCTGAGCGCGTGCCAATTGCACGAAATAAGCGGTTACTCCACCAAGTCTGACCCTAAGTGATGTGTATTCCTTAGGATTTTCTTGCGCTTTTTTCAGCGTTTTGACATCCGCCTTGGTCAGGGTCAAAATGTTGCCGCCAAGCTCAATGAATGTCTCAATAATGCCTAGCAACACCGCGCTGTTTTCTTCCTTGTTCTCCTTATTAAAGCTGACTAGCATATCTACCGGGCAACCACTGTTCATCCGCGACAGGTCCACTTTCGTGCTGGACAAGAGTACCGCAGTAGGTCCTTGTGTATCGCGGCCAACTGAAGGTGAGTAGTTGCTGGAAAAGGCCTCGTGGTTAAATCTTCCGTCAAAAGAGGCAGCTGCGTTGTAGCCGAAACGCGGGTAATTTTCGAAAGTTGCGACACCGGCGGAAACTAATATCCAATCAATTCTGCTGTTCCATTCGTCAGCATAATCGCAGAAGTCATTAAGGAAGCGAATCAGTATTTCATCTGCCTCAGGATCGTCATTGCCGTATTTCGGCACCCTGTTCAGAGTCATCTGTCGTAAGCCCTCGTGACCCGCCCAGTTAAATTTCAGGGCAGTTGTGGCTTCTTCCAAAGTTACAGTTTCTGTGTCATAAACAAGTTTCTTAAAGGCAATTAATGAATCGATGGCGTGTGACAAGCCTGTCGCAAAAAGTGAATAGATCCTGTACCTTGCGCCCTTGTCAGTTAAATCCCGACCGTTGTCTATACAGTCATCCATGAACGCTGACAAGTAGGGTTCAGGGGCTATCTTGTGGACTTCGCCATAGTATTTCAATTTATTTTCAAGTGCTGAATCAATTCTGAACTTAACCTGTTCAATGAAAGCCTGGTAAAGGTCCTCGAAAGTCTCCAACTCCGATATGTCACCGGTGTTTTTCCCGATAACACTACCGCTAAATGCTTTGCCTCTGTTCAGCATGGCCTCCATGCATGGCATAAGCTCGATATGTCCGTAGCTGTATTCGGTCCTACCATAAATCAGTACTTCCCAACAGCCGTCGCTCGAATAATCGCGTGCATCCTCTTCAGGAATATCAAGCCGCTCAATAAGGCCCTTTACGATCACATCGTCATTAAATATGACCGGCTGCGCGCCGCCTTCACAAAGCTCACTACTGATAAACTCTAAAAACTCTTTAGGCGAATCCTTGTTGACGCGGGCTCCCAGCATAGGTGAAACGAGCTCCAGCACATTTATCACCTCAATAAAAAGGTAGCTTAATTCGTTGGTCGCATCCTTGCCGTCAGGCCCGTATCCACTTACAGTGGCACTCTGTAGCCAGTGATTTGCGGACTGTCCGAATGTATAATCCTGATCATTTGACATATCAAAGGTAGTGGTCGGTTCGTCGGGATCTCCCCCCTGTGACCAGTCACCTATCGAAAGATGGTTCTCCATGTGATCTTGGTTGAACTGAAATCTCTCATTGAATTTAACTAGAAAAGATCCTATCAGTTCTTTCGCAAATTCTTTGCTGATAGTTCCGTCTTGTATGTCTTTTTCATAATAGGGCCACAAGTACTGGTCAACCCGTCCAAGCGGTGTATAGCTTAAAGTGCTGTGCAGCATCATGTGGACAAACCAAACACTTTGAAGTGCCTCCTGGAAAGTGCGCGCGGGATGCGCAGGAACCCTTCTGCAAACGTCTGCAATTTGTTCCAGTTCACTTTTCCTCACTTCATCTTTCTCTTCAGCTATAACTTCGTTTAAAAGTTCTACATAGCGTTTGGGTACTTCCATAGCCGCCTGAAGAGTATGTTTTGTCGCCTCATAAAATTCTCTCGTCTTTGTGTCTTCAGCAGGTGTATTGGCCAGGGCTTTATCAATGTCATCTATTATTCCTAAATAGCCTTTCTGAAGCACATTGGGATAATAAGGCATATGGTGGCCCCAGACAGATTTCCTGTCGAGTGAAATCTTTAAAAACTCTTCAGCTTCTTCGTCTGTTTCGTATTTAGGAAACATATGTCCGAAGCCGACCGAGGACATTGTGGCAATGCCTACTATCAGTTCCTGGTCTTTAATTTCAATGGGCATTTCCCGGCAGACTTTTTCAAATGCAATTGCCTTGCGCATTATCATCGGCTTTTCAAGAATATTCTCCTGATCAAGAACGGTTAAGTCGTCGCCCCACCACTCTTTTTTCACAAAGAATTCGTCCATTAATTGCTTCTTTAAAAATTCCAATCTACTCATTGTTGACTCCTAGATATATCTGTATCTTTCATAATTATTTTGTTTTTCTTTGCAAAAATCATCCATTTTTTCGCAAGCTGCGGCTAGTATATATTTATAAATCCTGCTGCATAAAATTGTTTTGCTGATACCTGAAATACTATATTTTGATCTTAAAGCAGGAAGAATGTTCTAATCAAATCTTGTAACAAAATCACTTCACTTCAGCACTTTACTTAAACATATTCTCTTGATTTTAGACATACAATTGCATACACTTTATATTCAAATTTTAAAGCAAGATACGCGATCGAAGGACACAGAGACAAACTATGCTGTTGTCAGGGTGCCTATAAAGAGTTCTCGATCCGGCTACACTGTGCTCTTGTTATAGCCGGCAAATCAGTCTTTTCATAAAATTCATGGTCTCATTCGCTTTGTTATGATCCCTTCCCCTCTCGATTCTCTCGAGGGGGGAAGGGCGTCAATCTATTTACCGTTTGTTAGGCCTTTCACTTATTGATCAGGCCTGGGGTTACTGTTCCTTTAGCTTAAGGCTCCAACAGCTCAAGACGACCCGGATCGTTCTTGTATACTTCTTTGATATTGTCTTTTGTGACAATGACCGGATCAAGCTCATAGATACCGACATCTTTCACTCCATTGTGGACTGAGCTGTCGAATGCAGGGAGGTCCCCACCTTTTTGCATAATCTTGATAATTTCAATTGTTTTATCAACCAGTGTAGCGGTTGGCTTGTCTACAGTTGAATACTGTCTGCCATCCCAAATCCAGCTAATTGACTCGTACTCAGCGTCAAGACCTGAAATTGCGGGAATTTCCTGACCTGCCTGCTCACAGGAGGTAATGATGGCGCGTGCTATCGCATCATTTGGAGAGAGAACGCCGTGGATTTCCTTGTCGGTATAGAAACCGGAGAGGAGTGAATCCATACGTGTCTGTGCTTTAGAGGCGTCCCAGTCAAGTGTCGCAGCCTGGGTCCAATCGGTTTGTCCCGACACTACAGTCAGAGTACCATCGTCGATTTTCGGCTGGAGTACTGACATGGCGCCTTGGAAGAAGTTAGGGGCATTGGGGTCTGCAGGGCCGCCACCGAATAGCTCGATGTTATAAGGTCCTTCGCCCTTCCATGCTGCCAAACCTTGAAGGAGAGCTTCTCCTTGCAGTTCACCTATTCTGACACTACCGAACTGTACTACGCCATCAATTGCAGGTGTGTTTTCGATGAGGCGGTCATAAGAAAGTATTTTAACTCCGGCGGCCGCTGCATCTTCCAGAACTGCTCCAAGCTGTGAGCCATCGATAGGCGCAACAACTATTAACTTAGCTCCATTTTGAACCATTGATTCAATTTGCTGCTGTTGTACCGGTACCTTGTTGTCTGCGTGCTGAACGAGCGGGGTGAATCCTGCTTCTGTCAGCTTTTCTACAAACAAATCGTTCCCTTCAGCCCAGTTCTGGGTTCCTAACCAGGGAAGGGAGACACCAATAACTGCGTCTGCTTCAAAGCCGCCTTCAGCTGGTTCTGTGGGCGCTTCTGTTGGTGCATCTGTAGGTGCTCCAGGGGATGTTTCGGTGGGTGTTTCAGTGCCACCATTACAACCTGTTAAGACTATTCCTAAGATTAGCATTGATGCCAAAATTAGAGCTAGGCCTTTTTTGAGTTTCATTCTAAACCTCCTATTTTAAGTCCATCGACTTATATAGCACCCGGCCAAAACATGTAAGTAATCGTTATTGGCAGGGTTACTTTCCTACGGGCTCACTCTCGGGCTCATCCTTCTTTGCCCGAAAGGGCTTTCCTGACACAGAACTTTGTTCCTTCCGTTTGCTATAAACATCAAAGGCGACTGCGGCAAGCAGTACTAAACCTTTAATTACCTGAGTGCGGTCGGCACCAACTCCCAAAAGCATGAGACCGGAGTTTAGGACAGCCATAACCAAGCCGCCTACCATTGTGCCGAGAATAGTGCCGATTCCACCTGCGACAGATGCCCCGCCTATAAATACCGACGCTATTGCGTCCATTTCCCATCCGGTACCATCTGACGGTCCGGCAGCTGTTGAACGCCCTACGAACATTATTCCGGCTAAAGCAGCAAGCAAGGACATATTAAGCATTGTGAAGAAATATGTTTTTTGAATATTTACACCGGACAATTCAGCAGCGCTCTTGTTGCCGCCAACAGCATAAATATGACGGCCAAATCTAGTGCGCTGAGTTATGGTGTGATAAATGAAAACCAAAACCAGTAGAATCAAACCGGGAATGGGGAATGATGTACCCGGACGCCCGGAACCGAAAAGCCAGGTGAAGTAGGCAATCACCAGCGAGCTCAGAATAATCCGCACTACTACCGGCCAAAGCGCTTCTGTTACTCCGGTAATCTGTGCCTTTCGTTTGTGGCTCCGAAGTTGCCACAAGGCTAACGCAACGATTGCTATAATTCCAAGCAGCAAGGTCGAATTATTCATTCCGGTATTGGGACCCCAGTCAGGCAGATAACCTGCACCGATTGTCCGTAATTCCTTAGGAGCAGCAACCGAAATTGATCCTGACATCCAGATAACTGCTCCACGGAAGATCATCATACCGGCCAATGTTGTAATAAAACCGGGGATACCGACTTTAGACAGCCAAAATCCCTGCCATGCACCGATTATGGTACCAATAACAAGTCCGATAAGCGCAGCTACCCACCAGGGCAGATTAAATTCCCTTGCTGTTAAAGCCATAACCATACCTGCAAATCCGGCTACGGATCCAACCGACAAGTCAATCTGGCCAATTACAATAACCATCAGCATACCTAGGGCTAACACCAGCACATAGGCATTACCTGATAGCAGGTTTTGAAAGTTGGAGGAGGTAATCATTTTACCGCCTGTTGCTATGTGAAAGAAAATTGCCAGGGCTACCAGAGCAAATACCATTGTGTATTGGCGGAACCCACCACCAAAAACTTGTTTGATATACTTCATTTAAGCGTTTCCTTCTCTATCTGATTTTTCTTCGTCTGGCGAAGCATTTATCATCATTCTCATCAGTTTCTCCTGATCAGCTTCCTCTCTGCTTAGCTCTCCGGTTATTTTGCCTTCAAAAATTGTATATATCCTGTCGGACATGCCAAGTAATTCAGGCAACTCAGATGAAATCAATATAACTGCTTTTCCATCATTGGCAAGTTCCTGAATCAAGCGATGAATTTCATATTTTGCCCCGACATCTATACCTCGAGTAGGTTCATCAAGAATCAGAATATCCGGCTCCGTAAACAGCCATTTGCCTATGACCACCTTTTGCTGGTTCCCACCTGACAAAGTGTTAATGCCGGTATTAACATCGCGAGCTTTAATACCTAACATCTTACGATGATTTTCAGCAGTCTCGAACTCCTTATCCAGGTCGAGGAGTCTACGGCGTAAAATAGCCTTAAGATTAGCTGCGACACTGGTTTTGCGGAAAGTATCGATTAAATTAAGACCCAGATTTTTTCGGTCCTCCGGTATATAAGCAATGCCGAGCTTGATGGCCGACGACACGGAGTTAGCTTCGACAGTCTTGCCATGAATTTTCATAGTTCCAGAGCAGCAGTTACCGTAGTTTTTTCCGAAAATAGACCTCATCAGCTCTGTTCTTCCGGCACCCATTAGGCCTGCAAAACCAACAATTTCGCCGGCTCTGACATAAAAGCTGGAGTTTTTGCACTTGAGCCGGCCGTGAACATCAGGATCCTCTACACACCAGTTATCTACCTCAAAGATGACCTCACCCGGTTTTGAATCGTGAGGGGGGAAACGGTTTTCGAGCGAACGCCCCACCATTGAACGGATAATGCGATTTTCGTCGATCTGCCCATCTTCAACAAACAAAATGTCAACTGTACAGCCGTCACGTATAACAGTAACAGTGTCGGATATCTCTGCAATCTCATCTAGCTTATGAGAAATCATGATGCAAGTAACATCGCGGCGTATTAAATCACGCATAAGCTTGAATAAATTCTCAGTATCGTCCTGATTGAGGGCGGATGTAGGTTCATCAAGAATCAACAGTTTGACATCCTTAGACAATGCTTTAGCGATTTCCACCAATTGTTGCTGACCTACACCAAGTTTTTTGACCAGGATATCAGGGTTAATATCCAGTCCTACTTTCTCAAGGAGCTCCTTCGCGTGCTCTCTTTGAGCATCCCAGTTGATTAAGCCATTCTTTGTGATCTCACTGCCAACAAATATATTTTCTGTAATAGATAGTTCAGGTATCATTGTCAGTTCTTGGTGAATAATGGCTATGCCTGCCTGTTCAGATTCTTTAATATTTCTAAAACAGACTTCTTTCCCCATGAAAATGATCCGGCCTTCGTAAGTACCGTGAGGGTGAATACCGGATAGCACTTTCATCAAAGTTGATTTACCGGCGCCGTTTTCACCGCAAATGGCATGGACAGTGCCACGCTTGACATCCAATGAAACGCCACCTAAAGCAAGAACTCCGGGAAAACGCTTAACTATATCTTGCATCTGAAGAATATAGGGCTGTTCCTCGTCTTGCAGGTGTTGTTGCATATCCTTTAAGGGTTGTTCCATGTACGTCCTCCGCGCAAGTTGAAATAATTAAACTATTTTGATTATGGAAAATCCGTTTAACAAATATCCTCAAGGATTTCCTTATAGATCTCCTTGTGGCATTTGCACGTCAATATAAAATAATATGTATATTTTTTAGTCTATTCTGTATACATACTATCATCTGTAATTAAACCGTGAAACTGACAATAAAGTCAAATAGGTGGACAATAATGAACTTGCATTACAGTTCTTCTCTTAATGCTTTACGGTATTCTGAAGGGGATTGCCCTGAAAATTTTCTGAAAATCCTGCTGAAATATTTTTGATCTTTGATCCCGGAATTTGATGCAATTTCGGTAATTGAGTAGCTACTGGAGCGAAGGAGCCTCTTCGCATTTTCTATTCGACAGTAATTGACGTAATGCATGGGCGAGATGCCCAGTTGCTTCTTAAAGATCCTGTTTAAATATGAGGGACTGACATATGCCAATGATGATAATTTCCCAATGTTGAGATCTCCCAGATAATGATCATGAATATAATGCAGGCAACGGTTAAAAACTTCCATGTCCTCATAGCAGGGTTCGTTATAGGACCGTTTCAGCAGGAGGAATAGTGTCTTGAGATAGCTGGAAATAAGCTCTTCAAAACCTTCATTCTTTGCCGAGTATTCATCATAAATCTGGGTAAACAACCAGCAATATTTATTACTCTGATCACTGAGTTCAAAGGATGTATTCAGCGTAGATTCACTTTCTACTTCTACGCCCAGACAGATAATCTCCTGGTGGCTGCGAGGATCAAGAAACTCCTGGTGAAGCACACCCGGTGGATACGCGATCAAGTCATAAAGTAGCAAGTTAACCTGTTTACCCGGAACATCTATACGAGCTCTGCCGTCGAGAAAAAATATAAATTCAATATAATCGTGGTCATGCTTATCGAAGTTCCATATTTTGCTTTCTGCGTCAAACTGCTCGCAAAAAACAAGCTTGACACTATCAAGATCAATTCCCGAAATATAATCATAAATCTTATTGTATTCTGCTTTGGGGTATACGTCTGTCAATTATCTCTCCTTAGATCGTCATTCACAAATTCCCACTTTTCTGTACATGCACTTTTTACAATGGCTTCACAAAGTAAAGCTTCACGATACCCATCTCTGAAGATAGGAAAGGTGGGGACGGCTGTGTAATCTCCAGCTAAAATATATCGGTACACTTCACCAAAAAGCTGTTTGGAGGTATCTGCAAAGCCCTCGTTATGACCACCGGGCAGACTGATTATGTCTGCAGCAGAAGGATATAACAAAGACGGATCACGTATGACAACTACATTTCCTTCATCGCGACGACCGATTGTCAGCTTGTTCGGCTCCTCGGAATTCCAGAGCAGAGAACCCTTGGCACCATCAATTGCAAAAGAAAGGGAATTCTTGCGGCCTGCAGCCATTTGATTTACTGTGAAAGCGCCTCTGATACCATCTTCTGCCCGGAACATCACTGTCGCGTAGTCCTCAGTGCTTATAGGCACTTCTGTGTAGTCCTCAGAAGTCAACATTTTACCCGACCAGGTTTCAATACTTCTGGACGGTTTCTTACGAAATGGTAAAAAGGTGGCCATATCTGCATTCACAGAGACCATTTTCGTGCCGCTTACATACTCGACCAAGTCCATCCAATGTGTGCCAATATCACCGACTGCCCTGGTTTCGCCACAGTGTTCCTTCTCCAGTCTCCAACTATAATCCGTATCTTTAAAGAGCCAGTCCTGTAAATAAGAGCCGGTGATTGAGTAAATCTTTCCGATGTCACCCCGGGCTACCATCTCTCTGGCATGACGTATCAACGGGTAGTATCTGATATTAAAGTGAATGGCATTAACTAAATTCTTTTCTTCAGCTAATAAATATAATTCTTCAGCCTCTTTCGATAAAAGCGTCAACGGCTTTTCACAAACGACATGCTTGCCCGCCTCGAGCGCCATCTTTGTCATCGGATAGTGGAGACTATTTGGTGTGCAAATATGTACTACATCAATCTCGGGATCATTAAGCACCTCCGCCAGCTCTGTAGTATATTGAGGAACGTTTAACCGGCCCGCTTTTTTTCGTGCGCCTTCAGCTGTACGATCAACCACAGTTTTCACCTCAGCTAAAGCAGTACGTCGAATGGCTTCAACTTGTTCTGAACCGATGAAACCAAGGCCGACCACAGCAACTTTAAGCATTTTCACTTCTCACCTCCCCGTATTCCACTTTGATACTGGCCTAACTGGCTAAGCTCACCTCCAAACAATTCGGAGATAAGTCTATTTATATCATATCATTTGAAATCAGACTTGCCTTTTTCCGTTACAATGGACGAAATATCGTAGATATTATTGTTTGCAGCGTGGTATTCTGAACTGGAGATACAGCTGCAACTTGTTGATGTGACTGCTTCTGAATAATTGTTCTATAAGCCCCCTGTACGGCAGATTTTTTACAAGTAATTTTTAAATTAAGTGAGGAATAACATGAAAAGATCAGAGATTAATGCAATTATCAAACGCATGGAAGACCTTTTGGATGAGTTTAAGTGGACACTTCCACCTTTTTTCTCCTGGACTGCTGAAGAGTGGGAAACAAAGGGGCACGAGTTCGACGAAATCCGTGATAACAAACTGGGTTGGGACGTCACTGATTATGGTCTTGGCAAATACGATGAAGTCGGTATAGCTCTGGTCACGATTCGTAATGGTAGCGCCAAAGAACCTGAGAAGTATCCCAAACCTTATGCTGAAAAGCTTATCATGATTGAACCGGGACAACTTTCGCCCATGCACTTCCATTGGAACAAGATGGAAGATATCATCAATCGCGGTGGCGGGGATCTTATTTTCAAGCTTTATAACGCGACTGAAGATGGCGAATTCGCTGATACTCCGGTTGTAGTACTGAAGGATGGTGCTCGTTATGAGGTCGAACCCGGAACTAAGGTTACTTTGAAACCCGGTGAAAGTCTGACACTCTATCCTTATCTTTATCACGACTTCTCTGTTGATCCGGATGACCGGTCAGTTCTGATAGGTGAAGTTTCCATGTGTAATGATGATGATTCTGATAATCGTTTTGAGGAAGAGCTGGGACGCTTCCCTGTCATAGAAGAAGATGAACCGCCCTACCGCTTGCTGTGCACAGAGTATCCCAGAGCTAAGTAGATTCGGGTTGCAGATAACCATATCAAGGATCTTGCTGATTAGAAAGTAAACTTAAGCAAGATCCTTATTTTGAGTGATTATAAATGTCTTTTCTATCAAAATGATCATCAATACTACAAAAGCGGCGAGAAACACAGGAAGGATTGAAAAATCAATCAAATCGCCTAACAAGCCAAAAACCGGAGGGATGAAGGTCGAACCGGCATAGGCACTTGCCATTTGGATTCCGATAATTGCTCCTGAATTTTCAGCACCAAAGTTACTCGGTGTAGAGTGAATTATGCATGGAAAGATAGGGCCACTACCTAGCCCGATAAGTATAAAGCCGGCAACTGCGACTATATGATTCATTACAGGGACAAACAATAAGATAATCCCAAAAGACAAAACACCTGTACCAAGGCGAATCATCTTTCTATCACTGAGCTTATTCGTTAAAAAGCCACCGAAGATTCTGCCAACAGTTAGTCCTATAAAAAATAACGAAGCATATAAAGCAGCAAGCTCATCCGTTACGCCCTTTACTTCCACAAAATACGAACTCGCCCATAGCTTTACAGTTCCTTCCATAGCACAATAAGCGAAGAAACCTATCAGAAGAAAAGGAACACCCCTGATCTTTAGCGCATCAAGCAAACCGACACTTTTTGTAGTTTCGCTTACTTCAACTTCCCTATGATTGACTTTCCAAACAGGTAGAGTGACAAGGAGTAGTAAAGAAATACCCAATTGAATATAAGTAACAAAAAGGTATCCCTTATCCCAGGTGGAATTTGTTAAAGCATAGCTCATAATAAACGGGCTGATAATTGCTCCCACACCCCAAAAGCTGTGTAACCAACTCAGGTGTTTTGACTCGTAGTGAACAGCTACATAGTTATTAACTGCGGCATCAATAGCACCGGAAGCAAGTCCATAGGGAATTGCGAAAACAATAAGCATCCAAAATGTGTTTGAGAAAGAAAACCCGAACAAAGTAAGTGTAGTAATAAATACGCTTAATACGGTAACAACACGAGTGCCCAGCTTCCTAGTCAGCTTATCTGATAACAGGCTTGAGACAATCGTCCCGCCTGATATAACCATAGAGATAACGCCCACATAGGATATCGGAACATTCAAGGCATTGTGCATGGCAGGCCATGCTGAGCCAATCAGCGAGGAAGGTAAGCCAAGGCCGATATAAGCAAGATAAAGAAGTGCAATTAGAAGTGAATACATAATATTCCTCAGTAATCTTAGATTATTTTTGTATGTTTAGAAAAAAACAAGCGATGCTCCCACATCCTTGCGTAGAATAACAGCCTTTCATGCATCTTTTTCTATCATATCTTAGACTAAACTGGAATATCCTGCACAAAACTAAGTCAGAGACTTTTTTCCTTGTTTTTCAATAGCAGCGTTTATAATGCATGATAAATAGCTTCCATATTATCAAAAGTGCAAAACCAGGAGAACCCAAGATTCTTCAACTCCTGCTTTGCTTCGTGGATACCAAATCCCAGATACTCTTTTTTATGACTATCGCTTCCGATAGTGATGATACTACCACCTAGTTCACGATACAATCTAAGAATGTTTCTTGAGGGCGTAAGGTCGGTTAACTCATAACGATAACTTGAAGTATTGATTTCAATGCCCTTACCATCTGCAATCACGGTTTTCAAGATTTCTGCAACAAGGGGCTTTACTTTTTCAAAAGGATAGTATCCTCTTTTGTCGTAACGGCTGATTAAATCAAGATGACCCAAAACACTGTAATCATGATAATTATTAACAATAGATAGTATTTCTTTGTAGTAGAGATCATTGTACTCTTGTTGTGTCTTGCCTTTTTGAAATTCCTGGTTCCAGAATTCCTTATCTTCTATTTGGTGAACAGATAAAATGACAAAATCAAATGGATATTTAACAAACAGTTCTTTGTACTGTGAAATTGTATGAGTCTGTATCCCAAACTCAACCCCCATCTTAATATTTATAAGGTCTTTATAATGATCTTGAAGTGCACGGATTTTACCTTCATATTTATCGTAATCAACATTCGCCATTGGTATCCGATCAGGTTCTCCCGGACCTCCGGCACGATACTCTATGCCCCGAGAGTCAGACCAATCTCTCTTAATCCCATAATCCACATGATCTGTAAAGCAAATCTCCTCAATACCCATCTTAATCGCATCAGAAACTACTTCCTCCATTGGATATATGGAGTCATCACTAAATTCAGTGTGGACATGATAATCAATATACATATTTATCTTCTTTTCTTGTATCCTCTTACTCTACACAAGTAACAGCAATATTGGACTAACTTTGGAGTACCTTCTTAAAAAATAATTAAAGTAGACTGTACCTGCGCCTCCATCATACAGGTAACTATTGGGGTAATATAAAAAATCTGTTTTGTCTAACTTTTTTTCATCGAAAACAGCGAAATGATGGCGACTCCTGCCATGATCAGAATACAGCACATTGGTATTAATCTGAATATTTCTCAGATGATAGTATCTCGTTA
>WPCH01168018.1_pt1 | contig 13002 bp, 18 predicted proteins | sample 5399881 | NCBI WGS metagenome assembly WPCH01 (sample SAMN12869468, study PRJNA574797) | sludge metagenome | isolation source: wastewater treatment of pH5 | place: China:Beijing | collected 2019-05-20
TCTCCTGTTGATGAAGGTAAGGGGAATCAGGCCCGGCTCCCCTTGGGCCGGTAGAACAACGGAGCCGGGAACCCCCAACCCCGCCGAGCCTTAGAACCCGCCGAAGTCCGAGGCGGCGTCGGTGCGACCGCCAAGGGATTCACCGCGTTCGAGCAACTGCACGTTGTTCAGGCCGGCGGCCACACCGCGGTTGCCCGCCGTGTCGAACCCGTACATGTTGATGGACACGCGGCCGTAGTCACCGGACTTGATCGGTTCCATCAGCGCGTCGAGGTTCTCATCGACGCAGCCAGGGCGATCGCCGGTGCTGGCCGTGAAGACCCAACAACCCTTGCACTCCGGGCCGAAGTTGTCGCCGCTCGGGCGCACGCCGTCGCCGTCATGGATCACGCTCTTGATCGCCTTGTAGAAGGACTCCGGCTTGCCGGGGAACTTCTTCATCGCGGCCTCGCGCTCTGCGGCGCGCAGCGCTTCGTAGGTTGCCTTGTCCGACTTCGGCAACAGGATGGTGACACTGAACTTGTCCTCGCCACGATCGTTCGTGCGGGGCTTGTTGAGATAGGCGTAGCTCATGCGCACTTTGCCTGTGATGACTTTCGTACTCATTAGAGTGGTCTCCTGAGTTGGCTGGTTAGACTGCTGAAAGAAAATACATGCTACCACAAAACGTGGCGTTTGTCAAGCGGCGAAATCGGATTTCGCGCTCGATTCGATTGCCGGCCGCTTGTCGGTTTCCGCGACAAGCACCGGGTTGCTCTGCTTGGTGTCGATGAAGTTGCCGATCAGATCGGTGAGCTTGAGACCCGCGGCCTTGACCGCCTTTTCAAGATCACCGAAACCGAGCAACTTGCGTTCAGCCCAAGGGGCAATGCCGCTCAGTTCCAGTGCAAGCCCCGCCGCATCCGGGTCGGTGATGTAGCGCATGTTGCGCCCGGCCACCCACTTCAGGCCGTTGATGTGGTGGTTCTTGGCGCGCTCGGCGACTTCGGTCTCGACATCCTTGATCCACTTTTCCAACAGTGGCAGGCGCAGGAAGATCGCGGCGAGCATGTCTTCGTCGATATCCGTCGGATTGATCGGCTCGCACACCGGGCCGGTGATGTCGGCGAAGTCCATGCCGGCCGTGGCTAGGTTGAATTGCGCACGCTCGACGCATGTACGGCGTGCCCGGCACCACATGCAGTGAGCGCCTGGGGTTGCGGTGTCGGTGGCAATCGCGTGATACGCCTTGCGCACCTTCGGCAGATGATCCACCATCCACCGCTTCAATTCGTCGGCAGTGAAGGTCTTGCTGACCGTGTTCTCGCGGCGCGGCTGGCAAATCGAAACTTCGATGTGGGTGATCGGTTCCGATGCCAACCATTCGAGCGTGTCGTAGCCACCCCAACCGTAGAGGAAAAGCTGAGGGTTGTCGTCGGGCGACACAAGCACACCTTGGCCGAACTTGAGATCGACAATGCGCAGGGTGCTGCCATCCACGATCACCGTGTCGGCCGTTCCCCATACATCGAATTCGGGCAGGATCGACAGCTTCTGTTCGACGAACAGGTGGGATGTCACGGTGAGCTTCGAGCGCACGAAGTCGAGATAGGTCTGTACGTGGTCACGGAAGACCGGGGAGTCCCACTTGTCCCAACGTGCGTCGGCTGGTGCGTCCTTTGCGGAGATGTGGATGTCACTGTCGAGGCAGTAGGCGGCCATGTGGTGCGCGGCAGTGCCTTCGGCAGCGGCATCGTTGTCCTTGTCGGGAAACGCTTGCTCGCGTGCCGGCGCAACGGGGCACTCAAGCCAACGCTCAGCGGCTGACGGGGAGAGTTTGGAATGCTCGCTCATGTCAGCATTGCTCCGGCTTGATGATCTGCGGACCTTTGTCGCCACTGTACTTGCCGCTCACGGCGCCGTAGCTTTTCTCATCGGCAACGGGATTGATGCGATGAAAGCGAAGCTGGACGATCTGATCACCGCCGCGCAAATGGATCGCGTGGTAGCGCAGTTCGTTCTTGAGTTCGAGGGTCAGGTGGCCGCTATAGCCTGCATCACCCCATCCCGCCAACAGGTGTTGAATGCCCATGCGTGCGGCCGACGAGCGAAGCATCACGTCGCAGCAGATGTTGTTCGGCAGGTTCAGCTTTTCCTGAATGCTGGCGAGGCAGAACATGCCCGGTTCGAGGATGACCGAATGTTCGAGCGTCCGGAAAACAGGCGAGTGACGCATTGCGAATTCGAGCGGGTTGCCATGAAAGCCAAGCGGGGCGGTTGGATGCCTCGATTCGACCAGGAAGGTGTAGTCGAGCGTGACGTTGATGGATGCGGGATTGACCGCATCGAAGCGACCATGTTCGATGACACCGCTTTCGATCAGTTCGCAGATTTCGTGGTGATTCAGAATACCGTTCATGGTAGTAGCGCCTTGGTGATTACCCACACGATGAACAACCCGAGAGCTATGACCGCCGCCAGATAGGCGGGGCCATAGCCTCCGGACACTCGTTTCATGCTTGCTCATCAAGCCATGCGTCGAGGGCGATCTTGCCTTCGTCGTTGAGTAGGGAGATCAAGGTGCTCCCGAGCGAGATGATCTTTTCCTTGACCATAGCCGGACCATGCTTCTTGGCGACGATGGCGGCCTTGCGATTCAGGTCAGCAGAGGTCGGCACCGGCCGGTCAGAAGGGGATGCCGACGCAGGTTCGGTGGATGCAGTCTCCGACGGGGGCGTAGCCGGCGGCTCGACAGGCGGGGTAGGTGCAGGGTCGGTAGGGGCTGAGGCTTCCTCTTCAGAATCAGGCTGGTTGCGAGCGCGCTCTTCCGCTTCAGCAGCAGCAGCGATCTCGGCCTTCGTGCGGCGCTTGCGCTTGGGCACTTCGGCATGGACCACCGGCTCTTCACGGTTGAGCGGGATGCAGGTCGGTTCCGGTTCGTCGAGTTCGGCCTCGTCGATCGGGGCGCTGATCACATGGGCGCCGCGGTTCATGCCGAGGGCGGTGAGAAAGTTGCCGAGATGCACCAGTTCGGAATTGGTGGTGCTCGGGTCGATCGAGATTTTCAGCTTCACGCTTAGGCTCCTGTTAAGTTGTTGGCGCGGGTGTTTCTGGGAGGGCACACCCGCGAAGCCCTTCTGCTGCTAGACGACGGACGCTTCTTCGCGGGCAGCCGATACGATCTTGCCGGCGGCGATGGCGGCAGCCGAAGCATCCGGATAGGCCGTGGCGTCCTTGCGGTCGCTGACCATTTCGATCTGGCCCTGCCTCACGAAGCCGCCGTTGATGTGGCTGATGATGTACTTGCCGGAGCGATCCTTGGGAGAGTTGCCGTAGCCTTCCAAGGGTTCGGGTGAGAGCGGATAGGTGCCGCCGAATTCAGGTTTTGCGTGCATGGTCTTGGTCCTCAGTTGATGGATTGGTTCCCGGCTTCTTCGATGGGCTTTTCGGCTTCACGACGTGCCTGGGCTTGTTCGACAGCGGCCTGCGTCATTCGTCCCATGTCGCCAAGAAGTTTCCCGACGGTCATGGGTTGGCCGTTCTCGTCCTTCAACCGCGATGCGATGAAATCGGCAACCGTGGCGAAGGCGGTCAGGATGAAGACGACATCGTTCGTCATCCTGATCTCGCTGATACCGGCCTCGTCGGCATAGACGTAGAACTCCTTCTTCGGAGTCTGCTGCTCGACACCCTTGTCGTTGGCGATGATGATCTCGCTCACGCCAGTTCCTTCTTGGTCCGTTGCAACGAGTCGAACAACCTGTTGATCAGGTCGGAAAGGCCCGCGATCGGATCGTTGTTGCTGATGTTGATGTGGGCGTGCATGCACTTGCCGTTGTTGTGCAGGACAACGATAGCGTCGTTGTCTTTATCCTGCATCAGGGTCCGGAACGCAATAGCCGACTTCTCGTTGGCCGACTTCTTGGGCGCCAGGGACTTTTCGTTGATGATGGTGTCGATGGCCGTGATGGCAGTGCGCGGGTCGATGGCCGACACTGCGTATTCCTTGATCACAGCTTTGATACGCTTGCGTTGAGAGATCACCGTGAGTTCTCCTGTTCGTTGAATTGAGCGCACACTATACCACAACTTACATGGTTTGTCAAGCTAAATTTCTGATGACATGCCGTCGAATTGTACTTGAATTTTTGCCGATCATAAAGGCAAGTTCGCTCCAACTCAAACCATCTTCTTTACGCAAGCGAACAGCTAAGTTGATTTCTTCTTGCGAGATGACCTTTGGTTTCATCGCCCCTCCGCTGACGTTGAGAATAGCATCGTTGATGGTTCTTCGTGAAACACCAAACTCTTTGGACAAAGATAAAACAGAACCGCCGGCTTGATGCTTTTTGTATATTAACTCTTCCTGTTCTTTGCTTAAAATCTTGGTTGTTATTTCATGATCACTATTCGCCCAATGGTTTTTTAATTTAGAACGGAGGTTTTCTTTGTTCTCAGTATTGCTCCAAAAACCAGAAGTTCGCAAACCTTGTTTGGCGCGACGCTCAACATTCTCCCAACCCTTTTTGATCGCAGCAATATGGCGCATGCGAATTGACGGATCGGCCCAAGAAGCGGTCCGTGCTTCCGAAATATTTTGCCTTAACCAATTCGGACACTCCCCTGTGCGACCCGCATACATCATGTTGGCCGCAAAAATTAACTTTGAATTTTCGGGAAAAATAAACAACAAAAGTTTATGTGCCAATCTGTGTTCGCGAGGCTTCAACAGAGCAATATTACAAGGCTCGTCTGTTCCGCCAATACAACGAGGAATTATGTGGTGTTTCTCATAGAAACAGTCGTCACCCTTTGATCGCATCTCAGAAAGAGCAATAAGTTGATCATATATCTTTTGATAGTTCATGTCTTTGCTGGTCCGAATCGAATTATATAGGGTGAGCCTGGCATGACAGTAACGCTGCTCGGCACCTTTAGCGCGCCGAACTGCGCACGCACCAGAGCCTCAACCACGTTTGTCGGAATGCCGCCAGGGATAGCCAAGTGCCTGAGCCACTTCTCACCATCGCGTTGTGCAACGGATGCCTTATGGTGCCAGATGTTGTAGAAAAAAACTCCCACAGGGGTGATGCGATTCGGTGCGAAGTATTCGGCAACCAATACAGGATCACCGGCATTGGTGGTATCGCGCCGATACCCGACACGATCGACAGGATAGGTTCTGCTGCCGTCAGGGTTCTTGACGACACCGGAGATAACGATCTGGCCGGTGCGCGGATCGAACACACGTTCTCCCGGAACAGGTGGTGGAAACTCTTCACCGCACTGCGGGCATTTGCGCAAGCCGGCCAAACAAATGCAGAAACAATTCTCGCACACCCTGGTCGGAGCTTCACCGCCGGCAACCCTCGGCGGATGACCACAGACTTCATCGACAGGGCCGTGTTCATCCACCGCACCAACGAAGTCACACAGCAAAGCGTCTGTTTTACCTGGGTGTGTCCGCATGATTCTGCCGATGGCTTGAACATAAACCAAAGGTGATTTCGTCGGTCGGCAAAGAGCAAGCCCGTCGGCGCGTGTCGCGTTGAACCCGACCAACAGAGTATCTACAGCAACCAACCAACGCACGTTGCCTGCGCGGAACTGCTCAACAATGGCGTCTCGTTCCTTATTCGGTGTGTTGCCGACGATCATCTTGGCGCCTGGCAGCAGCGCTGCCAGATGACCGGCGTGTTCAACTCCGGAAGCAAACACCAACACGCTCTTACGCTCGGCAAAAATTCGCAGGATGTCGGAGGCAACTTTCTGGTTCAGATCGGTACGATCAACCGCCGCTTGCAATTCGTTCTGTTTGTAGTCTCCGGTCCTGGCATCAATACCAACACCGGAAACATCCAACTTGGTCGGAGGGTTGTAGGCCACTACATTGCAGAGATAACCGTCGCGCAACAGTTCTCCCATCGAAACTTCGGCGCACACTCCGGTGGTCACAGGGTCCTTGAGCATGTGTAAATGCACACCTTTCCCGTCGAAACATGTTGCTGTCATACCTATCACCCGTAGATGCGGTGAGTGTTTGCGCACGTTCTCGATGAATTCATTGTAGGCTGCATTGCCCCAATGGATTTCGTCGATGATGATGGTGTGAATGCGCGGCAGCTTGTGCCAATTCTTGCGGATGGACTGAATGCCAGCCACGATGATCGGCCCCTTGGTTTCTTTGCACCCGACGCCGGCACTGAACACTGACACGTTCAAATGGCGCGGCATTTCCAAGGCGGTCTGGGCCACCAATTCCTTGCGAAAGGTGACGATCAGCACGTTACCGAACTTCGCGTAGTGGTTGGCCAGCGCCGCTGAGATCAACGATTTGCCACCACCCGTCGGCACAACAACAGTCGGCGCTGAGCTTGGGTAGTCTCCCAGGTGCGAGATCGTCAAGTCAATGACGCGCTGTTGGTAGGGTCTAAGTTTCAACACGATAACTTTTCCCTCTTCTAATATGCCCGGCATTGCCGGCTGACATGCCGTATTTGATACCAAGCTCTCGCTCAGTTAGGCTTGACATGCGAAGCTCGGTAGCCTGCTCATTGGTAAGCAACGCACGCCCTTTTTTGTTTTCACCCGCACCTTTGAACGATCGACCTTTGGCAACCATATCGCGCATGTTGTCAGCGTGATTACCAAGAAACAAATGGGATGGATTTACGCAAAGTGGATTGTCGCAGGTGTGGCATACGAACATACCAACAGGCAACACACCTGTTACCTGTTGAAAAGCAAAGCGATGCGCCCCTATGACCGAACCGTTTGACAAATGGTGTCGGCCATAAAGCACACCTTTTCCGTTTGGCCTGGTGCCACCTTGCCAATTCCAACACTCGTGTGCATTACCGCGAACAAACTTCGCGTTGAAGCGCGCAACGTCATCGCCTTCATCGACAATACGTGATCCAAAGCTAAGCGGATCACCGTATTTTCTTGTTCGCCGATAGTGTTTATCGCACATCCCTTTGCTCTTTGCCTCACGGCAACAGCCATCTACATTACAAGTTCTCATAGGTCTTCAAACTCACAGAACTGACGACGATTGAGATCGACATCCGAATCGACCTTGATCAGCTTTTCGTTCGGAATGGGGAGCGGCTTGATGAAGCGGTTGCCATAATCAGGATGCAAACCGATGACCAAGATCGCCTGGGCACCTTTCAGGTCCTGGGGCAGGTCGGACTGGTGCATTGTGGCAATGCGCAAGGCGGTGATGTGGCTTGGGAACAAGCGCACCTTGCACCGCTCGCCAGCAGGCAGCACGGTGAAGTGCAGATAGTAGCGCCCGACACCTTCGATCTTGATGCCGTGGATCAGGGAGTGATAGCGGCCGGCAGGGATCATTTGACTACCCACTGCCAGATGGTGAGAGGGCGTTGTTTGGGGTGAGCAATTTTGCCGGCGCGCCGAACCAGACCCATCTTGACGAGATGGTTCAGTTGGCTGGCGACAGACAAGAACGGCCGCCCGGTCATCTCGGCGATCTCACGGGTGTTGTAGGGGTCGCCGGTTTGCATCAGTTCGCGAAGACTCATCATTGGGCAGCCCACCCAAGGAAGACGGGAAAGCGCGGGACATCGTAGCCACCCGGAGCAAAGAACTTGACCTTGGCAATTCGGCCAACCAACCAATCACGCTTGGCCCACATGGCAACGCGATCGGCAGCAGTGAAGCCACCACCGACATTGAAAGTGGAACCGTCGGCAGTGCGACAGATCAGCGCACCGAGATCACCACAGGGCACCATCCCTGACTTGGCTGTGCTGCGCTCCACGTAGCCGAGTGCATCCACGCCGGCATCGTTGGCATTGTGCATCCGCTCGATGCTGCCGACGACCTTGAACTCGGCGTCGGTGAAACGCTTGAGCTTGCCGATGATGCCGTCACGCAGGGTGCTGCGCCCGTGCTTGTAGGCGCCGTCAAGTGAGCGCACCATCACACCTTCCGCGCCGACCGCAAGCAGGTCGGATTCGATCAGCAGCAACTCCGCCTCGGTATGCACCGGTGTTTGTTCGACACGTTGGATGATGCCGCCGGTGGCCGGTAGGGTGCTCAGACGATCGGTGTAAGGTGCGTCGATGTTGAAGCGGTCGAACACATGAAAGCGAAAGTCAGGGGTGCCGCTGTAGCTCATGACGCCGCTGCTCGTGTCGCGATAGCAGGTCGGGCTGAACTCTGAACCAACGATCAGTTCGCCGTCGAGACCTTCGGCATCCTTGCCGAGCCGGGCGATGCTCTGCTGCACATGGTCATTGCGAATCGGCTTGAGGTTGCGGCTGACAGCCACGCCGTCAATCACGAGGCAGCGGATACCGTCGAGCTTGGTCGAGACCAAGGCCGGATACCGAATCGCGGACGTGTCCTGAATGGTTGCGGAAAGAAGGGGTTTCATTGGACGCGGGCTCCTGTTAGATATTCAAAGCAACATATTACCACAATTAAGTTTAGTTGTCAATGACCTCGCCGTCGATGATCCTCATCGGCGGAGCACTGACCAACGGTTGTGGTGTGAATGGCAGGTTGATCACAAGGGTGGCGCCTGGGAGGGCGTTGGCTTCCTTGTTGAAGTTCTCCATGCGGTTGAGTTGGGCGGCGGCGGCGATGCGGTCGCTCGCCTTGACATCCGGGTCAAGCAGCAACCCGCGCAGGGTCTGGATGATCTGTTCGCGGTCGATGTTGCCGCTCTGGACAATCTGCTTGCGAAGCTCTTTCATGTAGTCGAGCACGTCCTTGCGCCTCATCATCTGACCGGCGTAGTAGGTGGCGTGGTCGGGCTTGATGATCTCGCCGGTATCGGCGTCGATCACGCTGAATGCCATCTCGTAGGCGACGACAGGAAGGCGTCCGAATTGAATCACGTGGCGACAGAATTCCTCGACTTGGTTGGACACCAAGAGCCGGCCTTCCTTGCGCAGCTTGTTCAGTTCCTTGGTTTCCTTCGGAGCGTTCAGGTAAAGTTCGTCGAAGGACTCACTCTTCTTCATCATCGTGTGTAATCTCTGGTCTGTGATCCGGGTGGTAGATGCGGAAGCCCTTCTGACCCTCGCTCCGTACCGGAACAAGGTCGAGGGCTTCGAGAAGCGTTGAGGCGTCGTTGCGCATGGTTGGTGACACGCTCGTCAGATGCTGTTGGACAACCTTGTAGAGGGGATACATCCCCTTCGTGCGCCTGATCTCCCGGACGGTCATCCCGTTGGTGGCGCGGTGCAACACGCCACCCTTCACGAGCATACCCTTGATCTCTTGCGCCAACCTTGAGAACTTGTTGTAGCCAAGCTCGATACCAAGTTCGTTTCTGGTTGAGCGAATAAACCACGGGGTCTCGACAAGCTCGACCAGATCAAGGGTGAATTTCACCATGTCGTGATTGATCACGGTGCATGTCGGGTCGTTGATCACGCTCAGGCTCAAGGCGATCTTCAGCGCCTTTTCGACATAGCGTGCGACGCAGGATTCGAGTTCCTTGTGCGGCCACTTGGTGCCGAACTCGATGTCACGAGCGTTGATCAGTTCCAAGGTGCGCGGCTCAAGGGTGAGTATCCGCACCATGTTGTCAGGAAAGTTTGCCCGCGCCCTGGAAAAGTCCCTGAACTGTATGATCTCGTTCTCGGGCACAAGCTCTTCTTCAAAGGCTTCGGCGGCAAGCACCTTGGCAAGGTCGCTGCCCAGGCCCTGCTGATCCAGCTTGGCGTCGAGCAGCTTCAGCGCCTGGACAGCATCCACCCTGACCTTATCCTCACCATCGGTCAGCTTGCCACTGCGCAGTTCCCCGCGCCTTTCGGCAAGGCGGCGCCCGCGATCGTAGGTTTCTTCGCTCATCATCCGCATCGGCGTAAAGCACATGGCCCGAGCCAAGCTGCCGTCGGAGAACATGCTTTCGGTGAATGCGTTCATGTCGGCCGGCACACCCACCATGAAGGTCGAGATGTTGGGTTGCCTGATCGGAAGCGCAGCCTGCACTTCATTGCCGCGACGGTCGGCGGCACGGGCGTCAGGCGTGATCGACTTGCCGCGGCACGATGCCTGAAAAGCTTCGAGCATGAAGGCGTCGAGGGTCTGTTGATTGCCGTTGGTCTGGGTGCCGACGATGCCGCTGAACCACTGCTTCACTTCGTCGGTGGCGAGGATGATTGTCGGCCCGCGTTGGAGCAGGACGGTATGCACGCCGGAGGCGGAATGCACCTTGCCCGGATACCGGGCGTGGCCGTAGCCAGCGCGGTTCAGAATCTCCATCGCGTAGTTGAGTTGGAGGCTCTTGCCGGTGCCCGAGTCGTTGAACAGGTAGGCGTAGGTATTGCCTGAAAGTGGCGGCAGGTTTCCCACCTGAACGAACACACGGTTGGCGATCACCACGTTGATGATCTGCGAGGCAAGCACAATGGCGGCAACCGGCGGCAGGAACCATTCGCTCTGGTTGGTCAGGCCGCCGCTGGCCAAGCCCATTGCAAGCTTCATGGCCGGGCCTTCTGGCATCGTGTCGAACAGGGTATCCACCTTGCGGCGGTACTCTTCAAGCTCGGCCTCGTATTGGCTCAGTGCGACCTCGGCCTTGGTGCGGGCCTTGCCAAGTTCCTTTTCGGTCACGACAGCCTGGGGCACCACAGGCGCGCCGTGCCGACTGCGCGCCTGCTCAAGCAACTCGGGGAATTGCTCTTCAAGCATCGCCTCAAAGGCGGGGAAGTCGGTGCGCTTGATGACGCCTGTCAGGGTGATCTGGTGCGTGCCGTCGAGCACGCGGCGAGCATTCTGCATGACCATGCTCGGCACATTGTCACCCTCGGCATTCACCCTGGTGGCGGTGCATGAGGCAATGCCCCGGCCGTTCTCCGGGGAGTAATACTTGCGCTTGGAACCACGGGAAGAGAAGTCTTCGAGCAGCGCAACAAGCTCCCACTGTTCCTTGCTCAAGGCGCGCGAGCGCAGTTTCTCGTGGGTGATGCCGAACATCCGCAGCCCGCAGCCAAGCACGGACACCCATGTCTCGCGGCTTTCGTCAGCGTCGATGTAGTTGAGTGCGAGGCGGAAAAGCTGGCGGGCCTTGGGGTCAAGCTCAAGCGAATCGAAAGCGCTCGGCGGCGAGGCAGCCGGTTGTTGCTGTGAGAGCGTCGGCGTCGGCGGGATGAGCATCCACGGCTCGCCGTCGGGCAGGTAGATGTCGGCCGGGACGTTGGCACGCTTGGCGCAGAAGCGCGGCTGGACAGCGTTCAAGGATTCAGGTGCGAAACTACCGTGCCCATTCAACTTTGGCTTGATGGCATTCTGAATGCTGCGGCGGTGGTCGCCGACCGGGCAAGCGATTGACCAGGGCACGAAGGCAAAGAAGCGCGGGTGCTCGGGCGTGCTTGAGAAGGTGGTGCGGATCAGGTAGGGGATGTTCTCGGCATCGAACTCGGCGGCCACTTCTTCAGGGGTCACATCGCCGGAGTCGAAATCCAGGATGGCGCCGGTCGTGTGCGTGGCCCGGTCGTAGGTGCGCTTCGTGGCCGGAACAGGGTACTTCGGGAAGATGGCGGTGGTGATAATCGGAGAGTCTTCCTTCGTGCTGACGGAAGGAATGGTCTCCATCCACTCGGACAGAGCATGCAAGTCTTCAAATTCAAGCAGCCGGAGCGGCTTTTGGAGAGACTCAGCGTAGGAGATTTGGATCATGGCCCCTCGACAATCTCGACATGGGAGAAGGGTGGTGCCACCGCACGGGGATCAGTCCGTAGGTGGCACCGGGGTTGCGCCGTGTCGAGGGGCGGCAAACAGCAGTGTATCACATCCGGTGGCGGCGCTTGGTTTAGTGGAAGGTGGCCAACCCAACACCCTCGTCGAACAAGGCAGTCAGCGGGATGGTGCGTTCCCAGAGCGGCAGGATGTTCGGCTTGCCGCTCGGTTGCTTGAGCGCCTCGGTCACGCTGTTGTAGAGCGTGAAGGCGGTGCGCTGGCCACGATCGGTATGTCCCTCGACATGCACCGGGGCGTCCCAATATTCCAGGGCTTTGCCGATCTGGCTCGGGCAGAGGATGCCCCGGCGAACGCATTCGATCAACAGGGCGTCGCCGCTGCGCTGCTGCACCGGGCGGGCCTTGTAGGCGTCGAAGCGCTTGATCTGGTGCTCGGCGAAGGCCGGGATGCGGGCAACGGCGTCACGCAGCAGGTTCGGGATGCGGTTCGCCACGTTCAAGGTTTGCTTCGTTGCGACCTTGATCTCGCCGGAGAAGGCCATGTTGTCGCAGCAAAAGACGGTATTGCCTACGGCAATGGCGCGGCTCATCTTTTGGGCGTAGCTGCCACGGATACCGATTTGCAGATTGAAATCGGCGGTGCCAGCCGGGATGTACTCACCTTCGCGAGCAGGCTCGATGGTCAGCACGCCGAAGAAGTCGGCCGGCAGGTTGTCCTTGTCGTTGCGCACGCCGAAGGCTTCGTCCTTGATGATGTAACCCTCGTTGTGGAGGAAGCCGTCGATCAGTTCGACATCCTCGATGAACGGCCGGATGACGTGGCGCGGGCCTTGGGGAGCGGGCAGCGGGAGGACGGCGAGGGCGGCACGGTCGATGGCGTTGGCGCCAGCATGAAGCATCAGAGACATTGCTTGGTTCCTTTCTTCAGAGTGTGAGAGCACATCATACCACAAAACACTTCACTTGTCAAGCTGAATTTGGAAATAAACCGGACGCCTTGGGATCGAGGCATCCGGTCGCAGGCGTGGATCAGCGGTAATAGCGGCGGCGGGGCAGGTACTGGTCGCGATCGACTTCTTTTTCAATCCGGCGATATGCGCGGGAAAGGTCGCGTTGATCCTCGCGCAACCGATCCTCGAAGCGTTCGTTCTCGCGTTCCTGGCGGTCAGCTTCACGCTCTTCGCGGCGGATTTCGCGGTCGCACGCAATGGAGTCCGGGTCCATGTCGCAGTAGTAGCCGGCCTGGGCAGTGCCGGCGGCGAGGGCGAGGGCGAGGGTGATGATAAGCTTGTTCATGGTGCGTTTCTCCTTGCGGCGTGGTAATCAAAGTTGCGGGTATCGG
>WPCH01092746.1_pt1 | contig 13000 bp, 11 predicted proteins | sample 5399881 | NCBI WGS metagenome assembly WPCH01 (sample SAMN12869468, study PRJNA574797) | sludge metagenome | isolation source: wastewater treatment of pH5 | place: China:Beijing | collected 2019-05-20
TATAACAGCTACATGAGGGAAAATCAAGAACACACTATATGGAGACCGCAAAGTGGCATTAAAGAAAGTGAAATGCGTTTATTGCATAACATGTAAAGCCTTGAGCCTAGCCTATTTATAGCGTTCGATTAGAACTATTGACATTGAGCATAATCATACTGTATAGTTAAATTACAAACACCCCCCGGGGGTGTAGTAAGGAGTGAGAACGATGACTAAAGAAAAATTCAACATTAATGGGATGACTTGCTCATCTTGTGTTGCTTCTGTAGAAAAAGCGGTTGGTCAGATGGAAGGAGTCTCTTCAGTCAACGTCAACCTGCTTTCCAATAATATGGTGGTTGAGTTTGACGAAGTCGCTACAACTCCAGCATCAATCATCTCAGTGGTTGATGACGCTGGATATGTGGCGACGATAGCCTCTTCTAGCACTCAAGCCACAGAGAAAGTCCAAACAAATCACGTTCAAGACGAAATCGAAGAAATGAAACATCGAACCATTGTTTCCCTGGTCTTTATGATACTCTTGATGTATGTGGCCATGGGACCCATGATGGGTCTACCTGCCCCCTCCTTCTTGCTTGGGCCTGAGAACTCCATGACTATGGTCTTGGTTCAATTTATGCTGACCCTTCCTGTAGTCTACGTGAATCGTCAGTATTTCCAAGTAGGATTTAAAAGGCTATGGCGCCGGAACCCCAATATGGACTCTCTCATCGCCATAGGAGCTGGAGCCGCCGTGGTTTACGGTGTGTTCGCCCTATTTAGAATTAGCTGGGGTCTAGGACATGGGGATTTAGAGGTTGTCATGCACTACAGCCACGACCTTTACTTTGAATCGGGGACCATGATCTTGGCTCTGATTACTCTGGGTAAGTACCTAGAAGCCCGCTCTAAGGGACGTACTTCAGATGCCATAGCAAAGCTTATAGATTTAGCACCGAAGGTGGCTACTGTCGTTCGCGGTGGGCAAGAAGTGGAAATCCCCGTCGCGGATTTGGTTCTAGGAGACATCATCCTAATTAGACCAGGCCAGAGTATCCCAGTTGATGGTGTAATTGTCGACGGAAGTTCGGCTGTCGATGAGTCGGCCATCACGGGAGAGAGCATTCCTGTAGCCAAGGGGATTGGCGATAAGGTCATTTCAGCCACCATCAACAAAGCAGGGGCTTTTAGGTTTGAAGCAACGCGCGTAGGTGATGACACAACCCTGGCGCAGATCATTCGTCTTGTGGAAGAAGCCAGTTCTTCCAAGGCCCCCATCGCTAAATTGGCAGATCAGATTAGTGCAATTTTCGTTCCGGTAGTCATAGCCATCGCTTTGCTCGCAACCCTGGTCTGGCTACTTCTGGGATATCCCTTTGAATTTGCCTTAACCATTGGTATCGCAGTCTTGGTCATATCTTGCCCCTGCGCATTGGGACTCGCCACCCCAGTTGCCATCATGGTCGGAACTGGGCAAGGAGCACTCCATGGAATTCTCATCAAATCGGCTGAGTCGTTAGAAACCGCCCATAGCGTTAATACAGTGGTTCTAGATAAAACCGGGACCATCACCGAGGGTAAACCTCAGGTGACTGACATTTTTTCTGGGTCTAGCTTAAGTGAAAGCGAACTGCTAACCATCGGTGCATCACTTGAAAAGCCTTCTGAACATCCCTTGGCGGAAGCCATTGTGACCAGAGGAGTTAGCGAAGAAATTGCTTTTGAACCGATAAACGACTTCTTGGCAGTTCCAGGCAAAGGCGTGCAAGGGAAGATTGGAAACGAAATGTACTTGGCCGGAAACTTCTCCTTCATGAGAGACAACAATATCGACCTTGCAGACTTTGAAACAAAGGCCGATGATTTAGCCATGCAAGGCAAGACCCCCATGTACTTTGCTAATACTAAAGAAGTATTTGGGATCATTGCCGTGGCAGACGTGGTAAAACCTACCAGTGCACGAGCGATTCAAGAACTAAGAGCCTTAGATATTGATGTAATCATGTTAACTGGGGACAACAAAAAAACGGCTGAAGCAATCCGCCGTGAACTGGGTATTGAAACAGTGATTGCCGAAGTCTTACCTGAAGATACAGAGCAGGAAATTAGCAATCTACAAGAGCAAGGAAAAACTGTTGCTATGGTTGGTGACGGAGTCAACGACGCTCCAGCTTTAGCAAGAGCGCATGTGGGTATCGCGATTGGTGCAGGTACCGATGTGGCCATTGAATCGGCTGACATTGTGCTCATGAAAAACGATCTTAAAGATGTCCCCACTGCCATCAAGCTTAGCAAAGCCACACTCCGTAACATTAAACAAAATCTATTTTGGGCCTTCTTCTACAATACCTTGGGAATTCCCCTAGCTGCAGGCATCCTTTATCCGTTCTTCGGATGGAGACTCAGCCCCATGTATGCCGCGGCCGCCATGAGCCTGAGCTCGATATTCGTGGTATCCAACGCACTGCGATTAAGACGCTTCAATCCAAATAAATAGACAGGAGTGTTAACTGTGAAAAAAGTAGTGAAAATCAAAGGAATGACCTGCGAACATTGCCAAAAGAGGGTAACAACTGCCTTAAACAACCTAACAGGTCTCCAAGCAAACGTTAACCATAAAAAGGGCCAGGCCATACTTTCGGTGAATGGTGAATGGAACGAAGAAACTGTACGTAATGCCGTTAGTAATGCTGGCTATGAAGTGGTGTCTGTATCTGATAAAAAAGGATTCTTAGGGCTATGAGAAGCGAACAAACCAAAATCATGCGTCTTTTAAAAACATCCCGGGGTCAAATCGATGGCCTCATCCGCATGGTAGAAGAGGATCGATACTGCGTGGATATATCGAATCAGATCCTAGCCACGCAGGCCATCCTGCGTACAGTTAACAGCCAAATCCTCCAAGACCATCTCAATCACTGTGTACGAGAAGCCATGGTGACTGAAAATGCAGAAGAAAAGATTTCTGAGATCATGTCAATCATTGACAAGCTAACGAAATAAGGGAATCCCTAGTAGGACCAACAAAAAGACTAATTCAATCCAGGCAATTTGGGGAATGGGGTCCACAGGAAAAGGAAAACCCCCAATAGCAAAGGTGGTAAACACAATTGCCATTCCCCCGAAAAACACGAGCAAAACTGCACCAATGGTACTCCAAGATGGCTTCGAATTCATGTTAAGGCCTCCTAACGCAAAATAGTTTGGGGAATCAGAGCAAAGAATTGGTAGAGTACCATCCAAATAATGATTATGCCCATCGTCAAAAGAAGTCCCCTCTGCTTTACTTTCCTAAGAATCAGGAATGTTCCAATGGTGGCCAATGCGTAAGAAAGACTGTAATGGGTAAGGCCAAAGAACTGTGGGTGGCCTGCAGGAATAGGCAAACGGCGAATCACTGCCATCAAGGTTCCCAGAAGGGCGACACGATAAAAAAGTCCTTGTTTTCTGTAGGCACCAATCTTTTCCAGGAGTACAAAGATTACCCCTGCCACTACCATAACACCAATATTTATAATGGTGTAAACTGCGGCTAACATAAACGTGCTCATAAACAGGAATAGGAGATGAAAAATTGGAGCTTGCTCATCTAGCCCCATCCTACGCCACAAAGACATAGGTTTAGCGAACTCATCGTTAATCTCATAGACCAAGAAACGTCCATCGGGCTGGGCCTGGAGCCAGAATACGTATCTAAAGCCATTTGCTCCGTAGGCCTCTGGACGAAAGGCACCTTTCCGCCCAACGGTAAGATTTGTGATGACACCCTCACGATCGAGGTGGTTGACTTGTGCTCCAAATGCACCAACACCTTGCCACACCAGCTCAGGCCTTTCAACACCCACTACAAACTGAGGTTTACTGCCTGGCGCAACCACGGATGGAGCGATGATATTGCCTTCAGCGTTGACATTAGACCTGAACACCGCCAAATTGTTGCTGTTTCGGGGTAATGCGGACCAAGCTAGGTGGATTTCGTCACCAAAGGCAACTATAGCAATACTACCTCCCTGCTGAATGTCTTGGACTGATCCTTCGCCTACCTTGCGAAGCTGGGCCCATTCTCCCTCTTCTAACCGTGTACTGTAGCTGATGTCCACGCCACGATCAGTCGTTTCCATCCAAGCAACATGAAGTGCACCCTCATCATCCACGGCAATACTAGGCTTCACCGACACATTGCTGGTATCGGTTATCGTCTCGATGCTAGTGACATTCCTGTCTTCAATTTTCCCATAACGGATCTGAAAATACCCGTCTCGCTCAGACCAGACCACATGTGTGGATTTTCCTACTTGAAAAGCCGCTAGGTCTTGAATTGTATTCGTTGTTTCAATTAACACCTTAGTTGCATGCCCTTCATAGGGAGCTCCAAAGGTGGTATAGTTGATAGTATTTTTACCAGGCGATCGCTCGAGCCATAGGACATGACGCCCCCCATCTTCATCCAAACCCAGATAGGCACTCCCAATTTCGGCTTGAGGACGCAACACGACTTCTTCGATTACTACCCGATCCTGGACTAAACGATAGGTCAAATTCAACTCCTTGAAGTAAACACCATCGACGCTCAAGAAGCTTGTTCCCGCCGAATCGTTGGCAACAAAAAAACGATCCGCGAATATACTAGTACTAAAGAAGGGGGTTACCTCTGACCATCCCTCTGGCCAGACTTCAATATACTCCCTGGCCGATACGGCAAGAGTTGATAGCAAGAGAATCCATATAATAACGGCAAAAAGCCTAATTCTATTCAGTTTGCTCACACCTTTCCCAAAAAACTATAATTCGCTTCAAGGTCAAGCTTTCCTGCATAATACCCCTTGATTTCCGGTGACCTATTTTCTATAATAGTAATCAGAAAGCGGATGTGGCTCAATGGTAGAGCATCGGCTTCCCAAGCCGAGGGTTGCGAGTTCGAATCTCGTCGTCCGCTCCATTTTTTGTGCTGGTGTGGCTCAAAGGCAGAGCACGTCACTCGTAATGACGGGGTTGTGGGTTCAATTCCCACCACCAGCTCCAACTTCTAGATAGAAAAGATGCAAATCTCGATGAGAGTTGCATCTTTCTTGTGAGACGATATGAAAAAAGGTGCAGACCTCATTGGGAGATCTCACCTTTTTTGCGAATTTTTATTGAGCTTGAGCCTGCCCCTGGTCCCCACCTTGAGCCTGTTCTAATGCATCCATAGCAGTTTGCTTAAAACGCTCCCAGGTCTGGGTGGCCCCGGTTATGTTATCAACCTGTTCTGGGTCCTGCGTTTCAAGGAGTTGTTCCTCGAATCGGTCTTCAGATTCAGGGCCTAGTGGATAAGGATAGTCTTCTCCTTTGGGATTTCCATCTTGGTCTTTCTCATCATAGGTTACTTCCGCAATGCGAGCATCTCTAATCACTAACTCTATTTCGCCATAGTAGCCGTAATTATCTGTCTCTGTTCGTGCCGTATAGGTTCCGTCTCGCCACTCTGTATCCCCGGTTGTATCATCGTTTTCGTCTTCCGTGGGCATTGTGGGCGTGGGGATGGGTTGCATGGCTTGCGGCCTTGATTGATCGCCTTGTTCAGCCTTGCGCAGAGCGTCCCGTGCGGCCTCTACAAAACGGTCACGGGTCTGGGTGGCTCCGCTAATGCTATCTACCTGATCTGGATTCTGGGTTTCGATGAGCCTATTCTCATAGTCGTCATGAGATTGGGGGCCTAACTGATAAGGGTAGTCTTCACCTTTGGGTCGGCCTTGTTGATCCAGTTCCTCATACTCAGCCTCAGTAATCTTACCGCCGGCTATTACTAGCTCAATCTCTCCGAACCAACCCCGTTCATCTGGTTGAGATCTACCAACGTATGTGCCATCTTGCCACTGGGGCCCTTCTTGACGCTGGGCATTGATGTAGAACGCTACCCCTAACACAACCAAAAGCAAAATCACTATTCCTATTGTCCTGTTCAACGGATCGTCCCTCCTTGTCAATAATATGAGTGAAAAGAAGGGTTCTTATGCAAAAGAGTTCAGCCTCAGCTGAACTCTTTTTTATCATATTGGTACCCCCAACCGGATTTGAACCGGTGTCTTCGCCGTGAGAGGGCGATGTCCTAGGCCCCTAGACGATGGGGGCAAAAATGGTGAGCCATCCGCGACTCGAACGCGGGACACCCTGATTAAAAGTCAGGTGCTCTGCCGACTGAGCTAATGGCTCCTTTGCACAAGTGATATCATAGCCCAGAACGAAACGATTGTCAAGGCATTTGCCCCTTAAAAAATCGGATTGAGAAGCATTGTTTGATCACGCCTAGGTCCTACCGAAACAATCTGGATGGGACAGCCCACTTGTTCTTCCAAAAAGGCCAAGTATGCTTTGGCCTGGGCAGGTAGATCCTCAAAGCCTTTTACTTCCGTTGTATCCCCCTGCCAACCCGGTAAGGTCTCATAGATAGGTTTGCATTCCTTGAGTACATCCAAATCTGAGGGGAAGTGTTCCAACCGCTCTCCGCGATATTCATAAGCTACACAAACCTGAATATCCTCCAAAGCATCCAAAACGTCCAAAAGAGTTAGAGCTAGGCCAGTCAATCCATTGACCCGTACAGAATAGCGCACCATTACTGCATCAAACCAGCCACAGCGCCTCGGCCGCCCTGTAGTGGTTCCGTATTCTCTACCCCTTTGTCGGATCAGATCGCCTGTGGCGTCCTTAAGTTCTGAAACAAAGGGTCCCTCACCTACTCTGGTGGTATAAGCCTTAACAACGCCAATAACTTGATCAATGTGGTTTGGCCCTAAACCAACCCCGGGTGCTGCACCTCCAGCGGTTGGATTCGAAGACGTTACAAAAGGATACGTACCATGATCAACGTCCAATAACGTGCCTTGAGCACCTTCTAACAATACGCCTTTGCCTTCTTGCCGCGCCTGGTGAATGACTAGGGAGGTGTCTGCTAATAGGGGCCTAATGGTCTCAGCATAAACCAAGTACTCTTTCACCAGTTCATCCCTGGTAAAACCAGGATGATCATAGACTTTCTGCAACACTTGGTTCTTCATGGGTAAAACTTGGTCGATTGCCTTTTCCAGAGATTCTTGGCTCTTCAAATCAAGCATACGAACGCCCATCCGCATGAACTTATCTACATACGCTGGTCCAATTCCCCGACCTGTTGTACCAATTTTCAATGTCCGCTGAGCTTCCTCTAACTGGTCCAGCACTCGATGGTAGGGCATGATCACATGAGCTCTCTCGCTTACGAACAAATTAGCGGTGGAAATTCCAGCCCGGTGCAAATATTCAATCTCCTCACAGAGCACTTTAGGATCCACCACCACGCCATTTCCAATTAGACAGGTGGTACCACCGTAAAGAATTCCCGAAGGAATCAGATGTAGTTTATACGTGTCATCACCAACCACTACGGTGTGACCAGCGTTGTTTCCACCCTGATAGCGTGCAACCACATCGGCCTTAGAGGCCAGAACATCAGTGATTTTCCCCTTACCTTCGTCACCCCATTGGGTACCTACTAATGCAACAACAGTCATTTGCAAATCCTCCTATTTGTCCACTAGACGAAAAAACCGTCTTGTGTTTTCCGCTGTTTGTTTCACAACATCCTCAAGAGTACAATTGTGAATTTCAGCTAATTTCTCTGCCACCAAGGTTAGATGGGCAGGTTCATTCCGTTTACCCCGGTGAGGATGGGGAGTTAAATAAGGGCAGTCTGTTTCGAGCAAGATCCGGTTTAAAGGAATCCCCGCAACTATATCTCTGAGCTTGTGAGCGTTCTTGAACGTCATGGGTCCCCCAAAGGAGAAATAGTGTCCCATCGTCTCATAGACTTGGGCGGTTTCTAGGCTACCCGAATAGCAGTGCAAAAGGCAGGGAACTTCAGGATATTCCCCCACGATCTCCAAAGTATCCTTGGTTGCCTCTCGAGAATGAATCACAACAGGCAAACCTAGTTCTTTAGCCAACGCCAACTGCTCCCTAAAAACACTACGCTGTACATCACGGGGCGAGTTATCATAATGATAATCTAATCCCGCTTCACCAATGGCCAAGACCTTAGAATGTAGCGATAGTTCCTTAACGGAATCACGAATCTCTTCGGTCCATAGTCTCGCACCGTGGGGATGCAGACCAACTACAGCCCACAATCCTGAGTAACTCTCTGCGAGTTCCACTGCAACCCGTGATGACTCCAGATCGTAGCCCACGTTAATGATAGTGTGTACCCCGGCGTTATGAGCCCTAGTAACTACTTCTGGTAGATCTTCTCGAAACGCAGGATCATTGAGATGAGCATGGCTATCAATCATGCTATTTGACCCTGCTTCCAGCTGGGATTGCAGCAGAAACAGATACTAATTCGAGCTTGCCATCTGGTGAGGTTGCGGCCAATAGCATGCCTTCAGAAAGCTCACCCCTAAGCTTTGCGGGCTTAAGATTTGCGACAACAATAATGTGTTTACCAACCAAATCGCTGGGCGCATAATGCTTGGCAATACCGGCGACAATTTGGCGTTTCTCCGAGCCAATATCCACCTGTAACTTTAGGAGACGGTCGGCACCTTCCACTGGCCCTGCTTCGACGATTTCGGCCACAACCAATTCACACTTCATAAAATCGTCAATGCTGATGATGACACCTTCAACTTTTTCTGGAACAGGTTCTGGTTTTGGCTTTGGAGCAGGTTTCTCCTTCACTTCCTCTGCCTCCTTTTCCAACTCAATACGGGGGAAAATCGGATCACCTTTAGCCGTCTTTGTGCCTGCAGACAAGTGACCCCAGGCAGCATCTGCCAAACCTTTGCTATTCAAATCTGATAAACCCAGTTGAGACCAGATTTTTTCACCAGTTTCTGGGAGGAGCGGGTTCACTAAAAGACCCACAATGCGTAGAGTCTCAACTAAGTTATACATGACTGTACTAAGTTCGCTCTTGTCATCGAGTTTAGCAAGATTCCACGGTGCCCGTTCATCAACATATTTATTAGCTTTGCCCACCAATAGCCAAATTTTGCTCAGAGCTTCATTAAGCTTAAACTCCCTGAGCAAGCCGTCAACCACCCCACCTAAATCGTTGGCGTAGTCAATCAAAGCTTGGTCTATGGCATTGGGAAGAGCAGCCGGTTCGGGAACCACACCTTCATAATAGCGGTCTAGCATGGACAAAGTCCTATTGAGCAGATTCCCTAAATCGTTGGCTAGATCCGCGTTAGTTCGCTCGATCAGTGCCTTCCTGGAGAAATTTCCGTCTTGGCCAAAGGAAACTTCCCTCATGAGAAAATAACGAATAGGATCGACCCCGAATTCAGCGATCAGCACTAATGGGTCAACCACATTACCCTTGGACTTGGACATTTTATCACTGTCAAAGAGTAACCAACCATGGCCGAAGACCGTTTTAGGAATGGGTAAATCCAAAGCCATGAGCATAATGGGCCAAATAATGGTATGAAAACGCATAATCTCTTTACCAACCAAATGTAGATCTGCGGGCCACCATTTGTCCATCATTTCTCCCTTTTCAGGATATCCCAGCGCGGTTAAATAGTTGGTTAACGCGTCAAACCACACATAGACCACATGCTTGGTATCAAAGGGAACGGGAATGCCCCAATCAAAGGTAGTTCGAGAAACACAGAGATCTTCTAATCCACCCTTGATGAAATTTACCATCTCATTGCGCCGAGTTTCCGGTTGGATAAACTCAGGGTGTTCATTGATGTACTCAAGAAGACGCGGAGCGTATTTACTGAGACGGAAAAAGTAACTTTCCTCCTGAACAAGTTCTACAGGGCGTTTGCAGTCGGGACAATTACCATCTTCTAGCCGATTTTCCACCCAAAACGTCTCACATGGTGTGCAATACCAGCCTTCATAAGAGCTCTTGTAGATATCACCTTGATCGTAAATCTTCTGAAAAACAGCCTGAACTGCCTTATGATGCCTATCATCGGTTGTGCGTACAAAGTCGTCATACTGGATGTTCATTTTTTCCCAGAGACCCTTGAAGGACGCCACAATTTCATCCACATATGCCTGGGGGGTAACCCCCTTGGCCATAGCAGTCCTCTGGATTTTTTGGCCATGCTCATCTGAACCCGTGACAAAATACACTTCTCTGCCGGCAAAACGGTGCCAGCGAGCCAAGGAATCTGCCACTGTCGTTGTATAGGCATGACCGATGTGCAAATGATCACTTGGGTAATAAATGGGGGTTGTTACATAAACACGTTCGATCACAAGTATCCTCCTTCTCAAATAAAAAAAGCCCCTCATCCACTCGGGACGAGAGCTAAACTCACGCGGTACCACCCAATTTCGCAATTTGTTGTGGCAAACCTGCCATAACAAAATAGCCTCATAAAGGGTACGATAACGGGCCCTTACCGGCGTAGCTTACTACTACTTCAGCACACAGCTCCTGGATCATCTTCCACAACAAAACGCCCATCAGTTCCCAGCTATCCTGACTCTCTTGGGGGCATTTAGTTACGTACTCTTCCAATCATCGCTCATTTTTTTATCTTCCACTATAGAAATCTTAGCCTTTATCCCAAGCTTTGTCAAGGGTAGTGCCCTTGAGTGTAAAGCATACTATCAGCATGTTACACAGGAAGAAAGGGGACCGCCTTGAAAAAGAAAACCGCCCTTCAATTTGCCATTCTCTGTGGGGTTCCGTTCGTAATGGTTTTGGGCAATTCCATGCTTATCCCAGTCTTCCCACAGATGAAACAAGCCATGGATATCACTCAGTTTCAAGTAGGTCTCATTGTCACTTTTTTTTCGGTACCAGCAGGTATCCTCATCCCATTGGCTGGATTCCTCTCAGATCGGTATGGCAGAAAAGTCATCATGGTTCCCGCTCTGTTTGTCTATGGCATAGGGGGCTTATTATGTGGCTTTGCAGCCCTTTTTATGGAAAATCCATATAATCTCCTCTTGGTGGGCCGAGTTGTACAGGGAGCTGGCGCTGGTGGCACGTATCAGCTTGCCATGGCCTTAACGGGCGACACCTTCCAAAGCAACGAACGCACAAAGGCTCTTGGACTTTTAGAGGCCGCTAACGGATTAGGAAAGGTACTTAGCCCGATCTTAGGTTCTCTCATTGCTTTAGTTTCTTGGTACGCGCCGTTTTTTGCCTACGGCCTCCTAGCCTTCCCCATCGCTATAGGAGTATGGCTCTTAGTTCCAGAGAAAAGGTGCGATGGCGCTTGCGAGGGCATTAGGGAATACTGGGAAAAAATCAAGGAGGTCTTCAAGGAAAAGGGCAAGCTGCTCTTGGCCAGCTACTTGGTTGGCATGGTCGCGCTTTTTATACTCTTTGGGGTTCTAAGCTATGTCTCAGATGTTCTGGAATCGACCTACAACCTTTTCGGCTTAAAGAAAGGTTTTGTGCTGGCCATTCCTGTCTTTTCCATGGCCCTATCATCCTATTTAGGAGGCCTCTATTTAAGTGATAAACAAAACCTCTGGAAGCCTGTCATCGTTGGTGGAATGTTTACTACTGCTATCACCATGGGGCTTCTTCCCCTCTTCAGTAATTTGATCCCGTACATGGCCATCCTCTTCTTTACCGGCATAAGCATTGGAATTCTCCTTCCACCCATCAACTCCCTCATCACTGGGGCCACAAGTACAGATAGGCGCGGCATGATTACTTGTCTTTATGGAACCGTGCGTTTCTTTGGAGTAGCCATTGGCCCTCCCACTTTTGGGCTGGCATTAGAGCTTGGCAAGTGGGTCATGTTCTTAGGCTGTGCGGCCATAGCTACCGCCACGGCAATAATAGCATTTTTGTCCATCACCCCTCCTAGACAAAGTGAATAGACTGCACAGTAGACCGAAATTCCTAGGAGGGACAGATTATGAACATTGCCACCAGTAATGGAGCTTGGCAGTCTGTTGTAACCTTGCCAGAAACGCGCCGTCTAGCTAAACCGCGTTCAAGTGGGATTACTATGGTGATTGACAAGGGTTTGGGTTTGAGAGAAACGAGAGATTTGTTGGAAATGGCTGCCGACCACATTGACTTCCTTAAAATCGCCTTTGGCAGTTCGGCCCTATATCCGTCACAGCTGATGAAGGAGAAAATAGCGCTGGCAAAGGCCTATAATATCCAGGTGTATCCTGGGGGAACACTGTTTGAGATCGCTGTTTACCAACGTTGTACTAAAGAGTTCTTTCACAGAGCTAAAGAGCTCGGCTTCACCTATGTGGAGGTTTCAGAGGGAACCATTGATCTACCTCGCAAAGATCGTGCCGAGTATATAAAAATAGCTCAAGAGGAAGGATTTGGGGTGCTCTCTGAAATCGGCAAAAAAGATCCTACTGTCAAAATACAGCCTAATGAGGCCGTTGACCAAATTTTCGAAGACCTAGCCAATGGATCTGAAAAGGTCATTATCGAGGGAAGAGATTCGGGCAAAGGTGTAGGTATCTATAATGCAGAAGGTAAGATCAATGATGACCTACTACAAGCGTTGGTTGAGGGCGTGCAGGACCATAGTCAACTGATCATTGAGGCACCCCAAACCAGTCAACACAACTATCTCCTTATTTATCTTGGCCCCAATGTCAACTTGGGTAATGTTCAACCCCATGATGTCCTTACACTCGAATCTACAAGGGTGGGCTTACGTGGAGATACCCTCAAACAGTGCCTGAAAAACGCACCAAAATCCTTTTAATAGAACGAGCAAATCAGTATATATTTTTCCCAATACCTACTGTCAAAAATTGACGCCTTCTTCCAAAAGAAGTATAATTAAGATGCTTAAAAAGTATTTTAATTTTGGTGAGGAGGGTGATCATGAAATCCACTGGAATAATTCGCAAAGTAGATGATCTAGGTCGCATCGTTTTGCCCATTGAACTTCGTCGTAGCTTGGGCATTGGAGAGCGAGATCCCCTAGAGATTTTTGTACAAGAAGATCTTATTGTTCTGCGCAAGTCGTCCTTTGTTTGCATTTTTTGTGGCTCTGACGAGAATGTCGAAGACTTTATGAATAAGGGAATTTGC
>WPCH01105942.1_pt1 | contig 12974 bp, 6 predicted proteins | sample 5399881 | NCBI WGS metagenome assembly WPCH01 (sample SAMN12869468, study PRJNA574797) | sludge metagenome | isolation source: wastewater treatment of pH5 | place: China:Beijing | collected 2019-05-20
CCATTAGTGATACTGATAATCGGTGATGTGCCATGGTTCCCTCTCCACATAGCACGGGCGGTGGCTCCGTGGAGCTGCGATACGGCATTAGAAATATAACTGAGGCGCAAACCCGCCACGGTCATGTTAAACGGATTGCCACCGATTTGCTCCACCTGATCGTACTCCAGCCCCACCCAGGCGCCCATGTGCTTAAGCAAACCATGATCATGTTCCTCATTTCCTGCCATCACAGGAGTATGAGTGGTGAAGACGATCTGTTGACGAGTCTCTTCCCAGGCATTGTAAAAATTCGCTCCCCGAGACATTTTTTCCCGAATCAACTCTAAACCAGCAAAGGCTGCATGACCTTCATTAAGATGATAAATGTCAGGCTCAAAGCCCAACCTCCGCAAGAATCGTACACCGCCGATACCCAAGACCATCTCTGCCGCTACCCGTTCCTGGGGCGAACTAGCATAGAGCTGTCGAGTGATCCAGGCGTTGGCTGTTCCGGGTAAGTCTGTGTCTAATAGATAGAGGGGTGCATTCTTGAAAGCCTCCGTTTTCCAGACCTTGCAGGTAACCTCCTCGCCACGAATCCATAGGCTCACAGTAATGCCAGTATCCTCTAGATGGGCCCGGTCATAGTTCTGCCTGGAATGCTGAGGGAATCCATCCTTATCCAAATATTGATCCGAATAGCCCTCATTCCACAAAATACCGACCCCGATAAAGGGCATCTCCATATCTCTCGCTGTCTTCAGAATATCTCCTGCGAGCACCCCTAGACCTCCCGAGTAGATTGAAAAAGTCTCGTCTAATCCATACTCCATACAAAAGAAAGCGACTTTTGGCTGGGGAATCGCTACCATGTCCTATCTCTCCTTACTTTGGTGTTGTTTAATCAACTCAACATAATGTTCAATGAGACCCGCCGCCTCGGACTCCGGCTCCGATTCACCATACAACCGAAAAACCGGCTCGTCACCATCTGGAACAACCAAAGCCCAACCACCATTGCGGCGCTCCTTGATGCCATCCAAGTATACGCTGTGCTCCGGGTCAGAGGCTTCAATAAGCTTTCTCATGACGCGCCCTTTTTCTTCCCACGGGCAGTGTACTTCAGTTGTGGAGATCCGGGACGTTTCCCGCCAAGAACTGAGTGAAATATTGCTCGAGCTTACTAGCGACAAGAGCTCTCCAATACTCGCCAAGGGTTCAATATGGGGAAAGACCTCCAGATTGTCTTCGACGAAAGTGTTCCCCAGTTCGGCAGCTGCTTCCATCCAAAAAGGAGCCTCTATCTTTGTCCAGCACACGTCAAGACCTTGCTCGCGAGCTGTTTGAGCAACCGATTCCGATAGATGAATGGGCATGGCTACCGCTTTTTTGCTACGGCCTTTAAGGGAATGTACGAACCCCTTCCACCAGTCGTTGGTGGAGAGGCGAGACCCCTGCTCATCCTGGAAAAACCAATCCTGGTTTTGTACAACCACAGTCGGAAGTCCCTCCACTCGATCTGTCACTACTACGTAACCGCTACGAACGAGGAAATCATGGACCATCTCGCCAAATGGGTCCGATGGCGGTTCCACAAGCAGCCCCACTTGAAACTGGGGCGAACCGCTGGGATAATACCGAGCCAACCGCTGTACATAGCGCTTTTTTAATCCGGCAACCTGGATAAAATCCCCGAGATCTTGATCGCCAAAGCGGGGGTAGTCCTCTCTCACGAAGATACCCTCAATCTTTCGCTGGTCCGCCTTGCTGAGCAAACGGCCGCGCCCATCCCAGCATTCGACAAACACAAAGTTGGGGTCACTCGGGTCCACTCCCACATGGAGTGCCCCATCCAGACCCATTTCCTGAACGGCCAACCGTGTGACCCGACCTGTAATATCGCCGCCGTCGCGCGTATCCAAGCCCCCACCTCGGAGCCCAACTACTAAAGCACGCTTAGCTAGATCGGCAACCCTTGAAAACCCACTCGTCACCAACACTCTCTTTTGCTTCCCGAGAAAAGACCCATAACTAAGCCCTAGTTGAACCAATGTCTCTGGACTTAGATTTCCTCGAATATCTCCGCTTATACCGTGTTTGGAGAAAATCGGGCGTTGCTCTTGGCTACCCCACACTAGAGAACTCCTCAGCTTTGTGCCACTCGGGATAGTTTTTTCGGGCCAAACCTTTGTGTCGGGGGCTATAGTCGACATGGCGCCGACCCGCACCTTTGGGCCGACAACTGCACCTTCGTAGATTTCACTCTCTTTTTCCACCACTACCCCTTTTGCCAATACGCATCCCCTTAGTTGGGTGCGCCGCCCTAAGTTGACTCCAGACCATAAAAGGCTTCGCTTCAGATTAGAGTGTTCATCAATTTGGCTATAGGTACCGATGACACTATACGGGCCTATATAAGCATGTGCCCCGATACAAGCACCACGTCCGATGTATACAGGACCCTCAATCTTGGCGCTGCCGTCAATCTGCACGTCCTCTTCCACGTAGATGTTCCCATGGATGGGCCTGGGCATCTCCAAATGCACTTTTCCATCGAGACAGTCCTTGTGGGCTTGTCGGTATACTTCGAGATTACCTACATCTGACCAATAACCATCAGCCACATATCCATAAAGCGGTGCTTTACGCAGCAAGAGCTCTGGAAAGACATTTTGACTAAAGTCCACCTTCTGGCGAGGCTTCACTAAGTCCAACACTTCAGGCTCCAGAATGTAAATGCCCGTGTTAACGGTGTCACTAAACACCTGGCTCCAAGTGGGTTTCTCTAAAAACTGGGTGATCTTGCCGTCCTCTGCAGTCAAAACAACGCCGTAGCTGAGAGGATTAGGCACGCTTGTCAACACAAGGGTCGCCAAGGAGCCCTTTTTCTTATGAAAGGCAACTGCCTCACTAAGGTCAATGTCTGTCAAGGCATCCCCACTCATGACCACAAAGGTATCCGTGAGAAAATCCCCAGCATTTTTCACACTACCCGCGGTACCCAGGGGCTCCCGTTCTATGTAGTACTCCATACTGATGCCAAAGGCAGAGCCGTCCTGAAAGTATGCGGTTACATCGTCAGGAAGGTACCAGAGTGTATTGGCGACCTTATTGAAGCCATGCCGTTTCAGAAGGTTCAAGATGTGTTCCATCATGGGCCTATTCAAAATGGGCACCATGGGTTTGGGAAGAGTACAGGTAAGGGGTCGCAATCTAGTTCCTTCACCGCCGGCCATGATTACTGCTTTCACGTATACGTCCTCCCTTCTCCGAGAGATCGCTCGTTAGCTCGTAGCGGTCATAAAAGTCTTTGTGTTCATGGGGTCTAGGTGCAACTTGCTCCAAACTCTCCACCGTTTGCCTGGCGATTTTGTTCCAATCGAACTTTTCCCTCAGATCAAGCGCGGCTTGAGCATTTAGGTTCTGAGCCAAAGCTTTGTCACCTAGGACGTGCAGGATTGTGTCAGCCAGAGAGTTGATGTTACCGGCATAAAATGTGAGTCCATTCCGCCCATGTTGTACCGTCTCACCAAATCCACCCACATCACTCACCACTACAGGCGCCTGCCCTGCCATAGCTTCTAGAGCCACGATGCCAAAGGGTTCATACCGACTAGGAAAGACAGCCGTATCTGCCAATCTGTACAGACTATTGCGGGTTCGATCATCAATAAATCCAGGGAAATATGTTTTTTCGCCTAGCCCTAAGTCCCATGCCTGTTGTCGCAACTGATCCATCATGGGGCCTTTCCCCGCTATAATAAACTTGGTCTGGGGACGATAACGTAGCACCTTAGGAGCAGCTGACAGGAGTAAATCAATACCCTTCTCGTATACATGGCGACCCACATAAAAGACGATTTCCTCTTCGGGTCTCGCCCAGTTGTTGCGCCACTCATTAAGATCGTCGTGGACGTTAACGAAATCATCTGCTCTGACCCCATTAGGAATCACGCTTAGTTTATCCTCCGGTACGTGGAAGATGTTGCGTAGCTCTGCCCGCATATACTCACTGCAACAAATCACCCTGTACGACTCATAGGTAAGCCACCACTCTAAGTCGCTGATATGCCGCTGCATATCGTTATGCAGTCCATTGTTGCGTCCCCATTCGGTGGCATGAATGGTGCAAACTAGTGGCTTTTGAAAAGCGTGCTTCAGTACCTTGGCACTGGGGGCAACTAGCCAGTCATGCGCGTGAATCACATCAAAATCCACCTTGTTCAAGAGTTCTATGCCTTTCTGGGCCAAGTGATAATTCATGAAGTGCACTTCGTCTAAGAACCCCATAGGCTTGGGGAAGAACTGGTTGACCCTATATACCCGCACACCATGAACGTACTCTGTTGGCTGACTCTCCGGCCAATCGCCAGTTACCACAGACACCTCATGTCCTTCTTCCACCAAAGCCTGGGACAAATCGGCCACAGCTCTGGCCAAACCCCCAATTACCTTGGGGGGATACTCCCAAGACAACATCAATATCCTCAATGTAAGTCACCCCTCAATGCTCTCTCTAACAAAGGATACCCTGAAAGGACAGGTATTATTAACTGAGGAGGATATTGAGTAAAAATCGCCAAATATGAAGCCAAGAACTGTCTGAAGGAGATTTGACTATGCGAAAATTTCACCAGAACAGGCCGTCTATTTATCCCTTTGACCCGTGGAAAGTGGTGGAAACGGAATTCAACCCCGTCTACAACCATCGTAACGAAGCCATCTTCTCCCTGGGCAATGGTTACATTGGCTTGAGAGGAACCTTCGAAGAAGGGGTGCCCACGTCCATCCCATCCACCCCAGGAAGCTATATCAATGGTTTTTACGAAACCGAGCCCATTGTCTACGGCGAATATATGGCCAAACAACCTACCGAGTATCAGACAATGGTCAACATTATGGACTGGAAGGGCCTGAAAATCCTCCTGGACACTGAAGAATTCTCCATGTTTAGCGGCACCATCGAACACTACTCCCGGACACTGGACTTGAAAGACGGTGTCCTACGCCGCCAACTAACCTGGACCAGCCCCAAAGGCCACTGTTTGGAGATCAAATTCGAACGTTTTATCTCCCAAGCCAATCGTCATCTGGCCTTCTTGCGTTGCTCCGTTACCCCACTGAATTTCTCAGGGCTGAACATCCTACGCTCCCACGTCAACGGAGCGGTTACCAACCACCATCACCTGACAAAACCTGCTTTGAAAGTTATATCTACAACACTGACCAACGAAAGCGGAATGCTAGTGTCCCGTACAGCCAACAGCGAAATGTCTGTAGCCTGCGCCGTAACCCACCGTGCTACACCCCTGACGTCCATCATGGGCTTTACATCCGCAACCTGTCTGGATTTCCTCGCACGTTTTGAGGCAAAAGAAGGACAGATGATCCGTCTAGAAAAGTTCGTCGCCCTCAGTTCTTCCAGGGAAACTGCCGAGGAACAGCTTGGAAACTTCGTGGAGAGGCTTGTGCTGAGAAGTGCCGAAAACGGTTATGAATGGGGCAAGCAAAATCATGTGGCTTTCCTCAAATCTTATTGGGATGACACAGATGTAGAAATCACAGGCGATGTAGCATTACAACAGGGCCTGCGGTTCAATGCGCTACAACTTTTGCAGTCTACGGGACGGGATGGAAAAACCAATATTGCCGCGAAGGGATTAAGTGGAGAGTATTACGAAGGACACTACTTTTGGGATACAGAAACCTACATCAACCCTTTTTTCCTTTACAGTCAGCCTAGCCTGGTCCGTAGACTCCTAGAATACCGCTACAGCATTCTAGATGCAGCGAGACTTAATGCCAAGCGTATGCGGGATCAAGGTGCCCTCTACTCCTGGCGTACCATTAACGGTCACGAAGCTTCAGGAAACTTCCTCGGGTCCACCGTCCAATACCACATTAATGCAGCGGTAGCTTATTCCATCCACAAATACCTGGAAGCCACGGACGACATCGGTTTTCTGGTGGAAATGGGTGCAGAAATTCTCTTCGAGACCGCAAGGTGCTGGGCCCATCGGGGTGTCTTTTTAGCATCAAGGGGAGGTGCCTACTGCATCAATGAAGTCTGTGGACCTGACGAATACAAGCCTGGGGTAAACAACAACTGCTACACGAACTACATGGCTCAATTCAACCTTAGGCTAGCTCTAGAGGCCCGGGATCGGCTGAGCAAGGACTACCCTAAGGACTATGCCCGTTTGGTTCAAGAACTGGGGATCGATGAGTCAGAATTCGCCTTGTGGCAAGAATGTGCTGATCATATGTACTTACCCTTTGACAACAATCTAGGCATTCATCCTCAGGACGATTCCTTCGTCGACAAGGATCCTATTGACATTGACTCCCTCTCTCCCGAGGAGATACCCTTAGTGGGAAATTGGCATCCCTTGGTCATCTGGCGATATCAAGTAATCAAACAGGCAGATGTGATCTTGCTGCTCTTTCTTTTAGGCGATCAATTTAACTTAGCGGAGAAGAAGGCCAATTTCGATTACTATGAGCCAAAAACTACACATGATTCGTCGCTATCTCCGGCCATCTACAGCATTATTGCCGCCGAAGTGGGCTACCACGAGTTTGCTTACAACTACTTCCTCCAAACCGTGCGACTCGACCTCGACGATTACAATCGTAATGCTTGGCAGGGACTACACACAGCGTGTATGGCTAGTTCCTGGATGGGAGTTGTAAACGGATTTGCTGGAATGCGAACATATGAGGGTGTGCTACGGTTCAAACCTTTTGTACCCCAAAAATGGCACAGTTACCGTTTTAAAGTTAAGTTTCGAGGAACCCAGCTTCAAGTTGAGGTCTCGGCGAAGGGTACATCATATCGCCTGTTGCAAGGTGACGCCTGTTCATTCTACCACTTTTCGCAACCGGTTACATTACGCCTTGGGGAAGAACTCACCCTGGAGAATAGCCATGTATAAAACCAAGACATATAAGGCTCTAGCCTTCCTCATCGCCCTTGCCACCATCTTTTCTTGTTCCGCCCTTGGCGCAGGCGAGGAAATCGTCATTCTATACACGAATGATCTCCATGGGGAATCCCTGGCGAAAATTGCCACAATGGTAGCCGAACTTCGAAAGATCCACCCCGATTTACTACTCGTGGATGCAGGGGACTTATTTTCTGGAACCCCTGTTTCGAACGTGTTTAAAGGCGAAGCGGAACAAGCAGCTGTTTTAAAGTTAGGCTTCAACGCCTTAGCTATCGGCAACCATGACTTCGATTTTGGTTTGGATAGGCTGAAGAACTCAATAACAGCGGGGGTCCCTTGGGTTTCTGCCAACATTATGCAGGAAGATGGCAGACCATTTGCGCAACCGTTCGTCATTGAAAAAGTGGGAGATACACGCATCTTAGTTGTGGGCATGACCACGACCGCCACTCCCCGCATGTCCTTCCCCAAAAATGTTGAAGGCCTTACCTTTACCGATCCCACCGCGACGCTGGAGCGCATTCTCAAGCAAACAATGGAATCCTACGATATCTGTATCGTCCTATCCCATTTGGGGTATGGAGAGGATTTGCTTCTAGCCCAGCGCGTACCAGGAATTACAGCTATTATTGGTGGTCACAGTCACACTATCTTGCGCAAACCAGTTAGAATTGGCAACACCTTGATTACCCAGAGCGGTTCGTCTGCCAGATACCTCGGTAAAATCGTGATCCAGTTAAAAGAAGGATTCCTAGCACAGGGAGAACTTCTGGAGGTGCCGGCAAGTACTCCCCCACATCCGGCATTTGCCCTCATCGATGATTACTATGGTGTCTCCCTGGCTGTGGAGATGGACCGCGCCATCGGTTCTACTTCAAGAGGGTTCACAAAAAACGGTATGGGTCTCTTACTCAATAAAGCGCTTTTGGATTTCAGCTACGCAGATGCGGCAATTTATAATGCTGGTGGAGTTCGCGATGGACTTCCTCGAGGACCCATCACCAAGGGGGATGTTTTTGCGGTGGAACCCTTCGGCAACGAGGTTGTGGTTGTAACCCTCGCCGGACCTGATTTTGCGGAGCTACTCCAAATCAAAGCGAAGCGAGCCAGCGATTTTTACGAAGGTCCAAAACTAATAGATCTTGACCGCAACTACACAGTGGTAACTAGTGATTTTCTGGCCAGCGAGGGCTCAAACTATCCCATGCTAGCCGGTGGTAGGATTTCCCACTTGGGCGCTACCGTCCGGGAAGTCCTAGAAAATTATCTGCAGAACCACGTTTTGGAGCAAATGCAAAAGGAAGGCACCCTCTAGAGAGAACCTTCCCGTAGACCCATTGACGATGTTTTCTAGCACAGATCTGATAGGAGATAGTAGTACACGAGCTTAGCGGTATTCACGACCGAATCCACGTGGGTTCGCTCAAAAGCGTGGGAGGCATCAATTCCAGGTCCTATTAACCCATGAACGATGTCGTGCCCCGATCTCAGCGCGGCACTAGCATCGGAAGCATAGTAGGGATAGATATCTATCTTATACTCGATGTCGTTTTTCTCAGCCAAGTTGACTAGGTGTTGTCGGAGCCTGATATTATAGGGTCCAGAAGAGTCCATGGCACAGATGGAGACGGTGTACTCATCGGTGGTTTGCCCATCACCAATAGCCCCCATATCCACGGCGAGGTACTCTAAGACTTCCGCTGGAATATTCGAGTTACCCCCAAATCCAATTTCCTCGTAATTGGAAAACAGAAAATGGGTTGTAAAAGGTAACTCCACATTATTTTCTCGCATTTCCTGGAGTAGGTACAAAAGGATCCCGGCGCTGGCCTTATCATCGAGGTGCCTGGACTTAATAAAGCCACTAGGCAAAACCTCTACCCTAGGATCAAAAGCTACAAAATCGCCAACGTTGATACCAAGCTTACGTACATCGTCGGCGCTTTTTACCCGTGCATCCACACGCACTTCCATATTCTCTTGATTGCGTTCAGCGGAGGAGGCATCTTTATAAACATGAACCGAGGTCTGGTGCATAAGAATAGTGCCCGTATAGGTATTATCTTCTGTGGTGAAAATTTCGCAGTACTCACCTTCTACATGGGCCCATCTAGATCCGCCGATCTTGGTCAGGCGTAATCTGCCATCGTCCTTGATTTCCTTGACCATAGCGCCCAGTGTATCAATGTGGGCAGTCACCAATCTGTGGACCTGGTCGTCTTTCCCAGGTATTGTCGCGATCAAGGCGCCCTTACGATTCTTCTTATAAGCGATACCAATCTTATCTAAATGACTTCCTAGGTGATCGACGATGCGGTCCGTATATCCCGACGGGCTGGGGATAGAAACCAATCCGTTAATAATCTGTAGCAACTCTTTTCCGCTAAAGGTCATGGGCAATCTGATCATCCTCCTCTTTCCTCGACCCTAATTATTTGACAACTTCATAAGTATCCCTTCATTTGGGAAAGAAAACTGTCATAGGTTAGGGACCTCTTCCTCAAACTATGGGCAAGGAGGGTGAACCATGACCAAATCAAAAAAGAAGAGTAAGCACGTGCGCGATCTACCCATCGAGGAACACTCCACTGCCGCCTGGTCCAATATTGATCACCAGAAACCAGAATCGAAAGTAACTGTGCCGAGCACAGAAGACATGGAGCTAGCTCGGGAATGGGTCAATCACAATCGAAAATAGAGGATAGACAGGGATCAGTGCCATAGTGTTCTGATCCCTGTTTTGTCTCACGGCCTGGCTAGACGTTGATACTCATTCAGCCGTTCTGCAGCATCCGCCTCGGCCTGGATAAATAGTTCGTCCGCCACATCAGGGAAGGTGCGTTCTAGGGAGGAGTACCGTAGTTCACTCATCAAGAATTCCCTAAATGATGAGCTCGGATCCTTAGAATCAAGGGTGAAGGGGTTCTTTCCCTCGGCTTTTAGAAGTGGATTGTAACGGTAAAGATGCCAATAGCCCGCCTCAACTGCCCGCTTCTCTTGCATAATACTGGAGCCCATGCCACTACGAATTCCATGGCTAATGCAGGGTGAGTAGGCAATAATCAGAGAAGGACCGGGATAACTTTCGGCCTCTAGAATCGTTCTGATGGTGTGGTTCATATTGGCACCCATTGCAATCTGGGCCACATAGACGTACCCATAGGTAATAGCCATACGGCCCAGATCTTTCTTACGAATACGCTTGCCCGCAGCGGCAAACTTGGCTAACGCAGCTGTCGGAGTTGCCTTGGAGGATTGACCTCCTGTATTGGAATACACTTCCGTATCCAACACAAGCAGATTCACGTCTTCCCCTAGAGCAAGCACATGGTCCAGTCCCCCATAGCCAATATCATAAGCCCAGCCATCACCACCAATGATCCACTGGGATTTCTTGACAAGATGTTCCCGGTTCTTGAGAATTTCGTCTACGTAATTATTTCGTCTTCCAGCACCCTTCAACGCAGCCACCAGTCCCTTGCTGACTAGGGACGATGCCATCGAATCAGATCTCTTTTCAAGCCATGCTAAGCAGGCCTCCTGGATTTTTCCTTCCAGGGAGTTATCTGCCGCGAGCTGCTCCACCAGGTGTGTAAGGCGTCTCTCCCTGTGCTTGCCCCCTAGGCGCATACCATAGCCGAACTCTGCATTATCTTCGAATAGGGAGTTGGCCCAGCTCGGCCCTTCCCCCGCTGCATTTGTTGTATAAGGAAACGAAGGGGCACTACCACCGTAGATGGACGAACAACCCGTGGCATTGGCAATCAACATGCGTTCCCCAAACAGCTGGGTCAAAAGCTTGATATATGGAGTCTCCCCACAACCTGGACAGGCTCCATGGAACTCAAAGAGGGGAGTCCGGAATTGGCTGCCCTTGAGCGTCAACCAATTTACGAAGTCTTCTTTACTGGTGACCTCCTGCGCGTAGAGCCAATTGTCTTTCTCCTTGGCAATCTCTTGATCTGCTGGTCGCATAACTAACGCTTTTTCAGGTGCAGGGCAGATGTCGGCACAGTTGCCACAGCCAGTGCAATCCAAGGGACTCAGTTGAATGCGATAGCCAAATTGGTCGATCCCTTTACCAATGGCCTTTTTAGTTGTGAAACTTTGAGGCGCTCTTTCCATCTCCTGTTGATCGAGTAAAAAGGGACGGATCACTGCATGGGGACAGATAAAAGAGCACTGGTTACACTGAATACATCTCTCCATTTGCCATTCAGGTATTGTCACAGCAATTCCCCGCTTCTCATAAGCGGTAGTACCACAAGGATAGGCGCCATCTTCCATCCCCAAAAAGGCGCTGACAGGCAAATCATCACCTTCCATGCGTTGCATCGGTAGCTGAATTTCCTCCACAAAAGGTGGAGCACCTTCTGCATCATCTTCTCGAACTTCGGTTAAGTTCGCCCACACGGATGGAACCTGTATTTCTTTCAGGGCATTTGCGCCCTGATTAATAGCCTCCACATTCATGTCAACAATTTTTTGCCCCTTACGCCCGTATAGCTCTTCCACAGATTCCTTTAAAAAGGCTAGAGCTTCATCCACCGGAATCACCTTGGCTAATTTGAAAAAGGCGGCTTGCATGATCATGTTAATGCGATTGCCTAGGCCAATTGAACCCGCTATGGCTATGGCATCGATCGTGTAGAACCTGACATTTTTTTGGGCCAGGCTACGTTTCAGGTGTTCTGGAAGGTTGGCCTCCAGTTCGTTTCCTTCCCATGGACAGTTGAGGACAAAGATTCCCCCTGGTTTGAGGCCCTTAACCAAATCATAGTTGTATACAAAGGCCTTATTGTGGCAAGCAATATAGTCTGGATGATCGACTAGATAAGGAGCCTTAATGGGATTCTTGCCAAAACGCAAATGGGAAACAGTTGTGCCCCCAGATTTTTTACTATCATAAAAGAAATAGGCTTGGGCATAAAGGTCGGTCTGGTTTCCGATGATGCGAATGGCACCTTGGTTAGCCCCCACGGTCCCATCGGAACCTAAGCCCCAGAACTTGCAACTAATAGTACCTTCGGGTGTGATGTCGACGGGCTCCCCTGCAGGGAGAGAACTATGACTCACATCATCGATAATTCCAATAGTGAAGCGGTCACGGGGCTGGACTTGCTTCAGATTTTCATAGACGGATAAAATTTGGGAAGGTGTAGTATCCTTGGAACCCAGTCCGTAGCGTCCCCCGACAATTATCACTTGATCCGATAGGGGACGGAATGCCTTGAGCACATCTAGGTACAGAGGCTCGCCACCAGAGCCAGCTTCTTTGGTACGGTCCAGTACTGCAATTTTCTTCACCGTTTCTGGAAGCACCCGCAGAAGGTGCTGCTCCGAAAAAGGACGATAAAGACGAACCTTGATCAACCCTACTTTAGCTCCCTGTTCCGTGAGGTAATCTATCGTCCCCTCGACGGTATCGCAAACCGACCCCATAGCTATAATAACCCTGTCCGCCTCGGGATGACCGTAGTAGTCGAATAGCTTGTACTTTCGTCCCGTCAATTGCCCCAAGCGATTCATGTAATCTTCAACAATGTCCGGCACTGCTTCATAGTAAGGGTTTGCCACCTCGCGGCCCTGAAAATAGATGTCCGGATTCTGGGCTGTACCTTTTATTACGGGACGCTCAGGATTTAAACCTCGTTTGCGAAAGGCTTCGAATGAATCCCAGTCGATCAATTGACCCATTTGATCGTAGTCCAGTGACTCTACTTTTTGGTACTCATGGGATGTCCTGAATCCGTCAAAGAAATGTAAAAAGGGTATCCTGGCAGAGAGAGTGGACAAATGGGCAATACAAGCTAAGTCCATTACCTCCTGAACATTGGTGGAGGCCAAGAAGGCAAATCCAGTCTGGCGGCAAGCCATCACATCTTGATGGTCACCAAAGATCGACAAAGCATGGGCTGCAAGAGCCCGGGCGCTGACATGGAAAACGCAGGGTAACAGTTCCCCCGCAATCTTATACATGTTGGGAATCATCAGTAGCAGGCCTTGCGAGGCAGTAAAGGTCGTGGTGAGGACCCCCACACTCAA
>WPCH01296282.1_pt1 | contig 12952 bp, 16 predicted proteins | sample 5399881 | NCBI WGS metagenome assembly WPCH01 (sample SAMN12869468, study PRJNA574797) | sludge metagenome | isolation source: wastewater treatment of pH5 | place: China:Beijing | collected 2019-05-20
CCGCCACCCGGATGAAATGCGCCCTGCTCGGCCTCAAGGTCGTAAAGGGAGCCGGTCTCGGCAAGGTCGTTGACTGGGAAGACGCCGGAGAGCAAGGCGACCCCTCTCTGGCCTCCGAGGTCTAGCGCACCTCAATCGGCTTTGAACGGCCTGGCCCGGGCGGCCGGCGCGAGCAGGGCGACCGCGACCAGGGCGAACAGCACGACCAGCATCGCCGAACGCAGCCCGAAGTGCTCACCCAGGAATCCGAGCAGGGGCGGTCCGACCAGGAAGGCGACATAACCGGCCGACGCCACAAGTCCCACCCGACCAACCGAGTCAGGACCGGAATCAGCCGCCGCCGCGATCGCGACCGGGAATCCGAGTGAAACGCCGAGGCCCCAGAGCAAGACAGAGATTCCTGCCAGGACAGCATTGTCCGTGAAGATCACCACCGTGACGCCGAACAGGGCGAGTAGTGCTCCGCCGCGAAGCACCGCGACCCGCCCGTACCGTTCAAGCAGAAACCGGCCGACGAACCGGCCGAGCGTCATTGTCGCCGCGAACCCGGCGAAGACGAGCGACCCCGATGATTCCGCCAGGTCGAAATCATCAACCATGAGCAGGGGAAGCCAGTCCGTGGCAGATCCTTCGGCGAGGGCCATGGCGAGCAGGATCCCCGCGATCAGAAGCAGCCGGATGTCTTTCCAGAGTGGCTCGGCTTCTACCGGCTCTGCCTGAGCTACCTTCTCTTCCTTTCCGAACCCCGGGGCGATGCCGGCGATCGCCCAGATCAGAATCGGAACGCAGATCGCAGCGATGGCGAGCAGGCTCGGCATCAAAGGAACATCAAAGTGAGTGAACCCGATCCCGATGATCGCTCCGAGCAGGGTTCCGGCGCTGAAAAAGCCGTGAAGCTCGACCAGTACGGGTGCCCTGGTGATGCGCTCGACCTCCGCTCCCTCAATGTTGATTGCAACTTCCGCAGAGCCGATCCCGAGTCCGAAAAGCATCAGTCCGAGGAAGACGAGTGGGGCCGACGGAAGCCCGCCGCCCAGGGCGATCAGGGCCACACCGAGAACAAGCAGGCTGAGACCATTGGTGATTACGGTTTTCGTTCCCAGACGACGAACCAGATGGGCCGAACTGAGAATGCCGGTCATTGACCCGACCGAGACGCCGAACAGCAGCAGCCCCATCTCCGCGGTTGAAGCTCCGAGCGCATCCCGGATCGCCGGGGTCCGGGTGATCCACGAGGCGAGCACAAGGCCCGGTACGAACAGAAATATGTAGGCCGAGATCCGGCGTCTGAGCAGCATCTTGTCGGTCCCTGCCTTTGGAAAGCCACAGTACCGGTTGGCTTCGGGAGCATGCGGTAGCGTCATGCACATGAGCACCCCCAGGTGGCCTCGTCCGGGATCTTCCTGCTCGCCTCTGTACCTGCGCGCTGCCAGGGCTCGCTGATCGGAGTCATGGTGGCCTTGAAGAACGCGATCCGGACCTTGTACCCCGGCTATTTCGCGTTGATCATGGCCACCGGAATCATCTCCAACGGCTTCTATCTGCTTGACGTAAAACCGATCTCTAACGCCTTGCTGGTGGTTGACTCGGCGGCGTTCCTGGTCCTGATCCCGATGACTTTCGCCCGCGTCTTCATGTTCCCGAAGCAGATCTGGGATGACCTCGTCAATCCACGGCTGGTCTTCTCGTTTTTCACGATCGTCGCCGGCGCCAACGTGTTCGGGGTCCAATTGCTTCTTCGTGGCCATGTGACGCTGGCCGTGGCACTCTGGTGTCTTTCGCTCGCTGTGTGGATTCCCCTCAGTTACTTCAGCTTCTCGGTCCTTACTTTTCGCGACACCGACCAGAATGTCGGTGTGGTCGGTGGTGGCTGGCTGATCGCGATCGTCGGCGCGGAATCAATCGCGACCCTGGGCGGGAAGTTGAGTGCCGAGGTCAGTTCACAGGCCGATCTGATTTTCGTGGTCTCCCATTCCTTCTGGGGCATCGGCATCCTGCTCTACCTGATTTTCGTCACCCTGTTTGCGTACCGGATCTTTTTCTTCCGGGTGACTGCCGAAGAGATGAACCCGTTGTTCTGGGTGGTGATGGGCGCGGCTGCGATCACCGTGAATGCGGGCTCGGCGATGATGATCGCTGAAGACCAGATCGGCTATCTCTCGAACATGAAGCCCTTCGTGGACGGTATTTCACTGGTGTTCTGGGCCTGGGCCACCTGGCTGATTCCCCTCCTGGTGATTTTCGGGGTCTGGCGGCATGTTGTGATGAAGGCCCCTCTCGAATACAGCCCGATGTACTGGAGCCTGGTCTTCCCCCTGGGGATGTACACGGTCGCAAGCTGGCAGCTCGCCGCAGCGGACGAGTTCACTTTCATGAAGCAGATCCCGGAGGCAACCATCTGGATTGCCTTCCTCGCCTGGCTGATTGTCATGACCGGCCTGATCCGCAGCATCCTCCGCGGGCTCCGCTCCCGCGCCTGAGCACTGGCATGGGCCAGCCCACCCGAGCGGCCAAGCGGGAAGTGGCCACATGTTCGGTCAGGGGCGGCTAACCGTTCAGAGCCGATTCGAATGCCGCGAACGTCGTCTGGTCGAACAGCACGAACGTCACCTCGAGATCCCCGGCCTCTGCCCGAACGGTCTCGACCGCGATTCGCGCCGCCCCCTCCAACGGATAGCCGAAGACCCCGGTCGAGATCGCGGGGAAGGCGATCGTCTTCACCTGACATTCCCGAGCGAGATCCAGGCTGCTGCGATATGCCTTGGCCAGCAGCTCGGCCTCCTTCCCACCGTGTTCCCCGTAGACCGGGCCAACCGCATGGATCACCCAGTCGACGTTCAAGTCGAAGCCCTAGAACGAGAGTACCCACGTCGACATAGCTTCGAGTGAAATGACCGGACCCCCGTTTGTTGGTCCACCCCGGGTGAGTAAGGTGGACCCCGTTTTCTGGACAGCGGTTTGAGTGGGTTTTGCTGCGAGAATCAGCCTGGTTGGCTGGAAGGAGCAGTGATGACGAAACGCAAGCGCAGGAATCATTCGGCGAAGTTCAAGGCGAAGGTCGCTTTGGCGGCGCTTTGGGAGGATCAAACCTTGGCGGAGCTCGCGGCCAGGTTTGATCTTCATCCGAATTAGATCACCTCGTGGAAGCGGCATCTGCTCGACGGGACTTGCGGGGTGTTCGAGACCGGGGCCGGTCAGGGCAGCGACGACGAGAAGGTCGGGGAGCTTTACCGCAAGATCGGGGAGCTCACGGTGGAGAGGGATTTTCTAGATTCCGGGCTGGCTCGCTTCGACCGGAAGTAAGACGGGCCATGATCGACACCGATCGTGTTCTGCCGGTCACTGGGCAGTGCGAGCTTTTGGGGGTGCCCCGCTCGACTTTCTATTACCAGCCGAAACCGGTCCCGGTCGAGGATCTTGAGCTGATGCGCCAGATCGACCGGATTCACTTGAAACGGCCGTCGGCTACGGCTTCGTCCAGACGGCTCGGTACCTCCTCGGAGATACGAATCGCAATCTGCGGCATACCGTTACGCATACCGCTTTGGGATGTCAGGTTGACCGTGCTCTAAGAGCAATCAACCCGAAACCTCCTTATATGATGCACTGATGCGGTAGCATCAACCCATGCGCACGACCCTCGAAATCGACGACGAAGTGGTCGCTGCCGCCAGGGAACTGGCAGCGATAGAAGGCAAGTCGCTTGGATCGGTCGTCTCGGATCTTGCCCGCAAGGGACTCACCCCGGCGAAGGTCGACAGTGAGGACGGTCTGCCGGTCATCCGGGTTCCGGCAGGTTCGACACCAATCACTCCCGAGATGGTCCGTCGGGCCCTCGACGAAGACTGACCAATGGCACTTCTGGACGTGAATGCGCTTGTCGCGCTCGCCTGGGATTCCCATATCCACCACCTGCGCATCAAGGAATGGTTCCTGGAACACGCAGATTCGGGCTGGCAGACCTGCCCGGTCACAGAAAGCGGGTTCGTCCGCGTTTCGGCGAACCCGAAGGTCCTGCCACAGCCAATCGATGTCGGGTCTGCACGGCTTGTCCTCGAGTCCCTGAAGCAGGCCGGCGCGCACCGTTTCCTTGTCGATGATGTTTCGATCACCGACCGGGAGTTCCCCGAAATCCAAGGCTATCGCCAGGTGACGGATGCCCATCTGCTGTCGATCGCCCGGAAAAACTCCAAGCCTTTGCTCACTTTCGATGCGGGGATCGGTGACCTGGCGGACAACGGAGAAGTAATCCTTCTCACCACCTAGGTCACTTCAGCTTCGGGGACCAGGCAGGTCAATCCGTATCGATGCGCCTGACCCCGGCCGCCGGAGCGAGCAGCATCGTCACGGCAAGCGCCCCGAAATGCCGGCTATCGCCCAGGCAAGAGCCGGGATCGAGATCGCAACCACGGCAAGGAAGTGCGCCATGACCGGAAAGCCGGTCGAGGTCAGGAGAATGCCGAGCAGGGCCCCGAGCAGGGTGCCGGCGCTGAAGAAGCCGTGAGGCTCGACCAGCACCGGTGCCCCGGTCAGCTGCTCCACCTCCGCCCCTTCAATGTTGATCGCGACCTAGGCCGAGCCGATCCCGAGACCGAAGCCCATCAACCCGACGAACACGAGAGGTTCGGAGTTCAGTCCGGCACCGGCCGCGACCAGTGCGACCCCCGACAGCAGCAAGCTGAGTCCAGCGAGGATCACCGCCCGGGTACCGAACCGTCGGACCAGCCGGGCCGAGCTGAGGATGCCGGTCATCGACCCGACCGAGACCCCGAAAAGCAGTAGCCCCATCTCGGCGGTCGAGGCTCCGAACGCATCGCGGATCGCCGGTGCGCGGGTGATCCAGGACGCAAACGCAAATCCCGGAACGAAGAGGAATATGTAGGTCGAGATCCTGCGTCTGTAAAGCAATGTGTCCGTCACTGACTCCGCGACGGCTCAGCCTACTGGCCGGTCAGTGCCGCCTCGAACGCCCGGAGGGCCTCGTCACTGAACAGGACGAAGGTGACCTCGATCTCCCCGGCTTCTTCCCGGACGGTCTCAACCGCGATTCGCGCCGCCTCTTCCAGCGGATACCCGAAGATCCCGGTACTGATCGCCGGGAAGGCGATCGTCTTCACCTGGTATTCCCGGGCTAGGTCCAGGCTGCTGCGATACGCCTTCGCCAGCAGCTCCGCCTCCGCTCCGCCATGGTTCCCGTAAACAGGGCCAACCGCATGAATCACCCGGTCGACATTCAAGTTGAAGCCCTTGGTCGCCAAGGCATCACCCACCGCGATCGGCCCTTGGGTTTTCAGCTCCTCCTGCCCCTCTTCATCCAGCCCGGGACCCGCCGCCTTCGAGATCGCCAACGCCACCCCACCCCCATGCATCAAACGGGAGTTAGCCGCATTGACGATCGCATCCCCTTCGAACTTGGCGATGTCTCCTCGCTCGAGCTTCATCGCCGGGTTGTTCGTCACGCCGCGGCGACCGAGCGGGCCGACTCGAATAGCTCGGCGGGCATGGGCCTTCGGAGCCGCCAGGTGAATCGAACGGGCTTCTCTCCCTCATGTGAGACGTAGTCGACCGGCCCAAGAAAGGTGAACGGAAGGGTGCCCAACTCGCCTTCATTGCGCTCCCGGACGAAGAGCAGGATGTTCGTTCCTCTTTCGCGATGGTTGATGTACCGCTGCACCGTGTCCTGGTGGGTCGCCTGCCCTGACTGCGACTCCCAATGAAAGAGCTCACGATTGATCGCATAGTCGCGGTACATGGTGGTCGGTGAGTAGTCACGCTCAGCCTTGTACAGGGTTACGAAGAAGACATCAGAGTTCGCCTCAGGAACCGGAAGAACCCCTTCCCGAGGCCCTTTGGGCTTGACCCCGGATCCGTACCCCAAAGCAGCTACTACCTCCTCACGGGAATACCTTGCATGAACGTTGAGTGGCTCGTCTGCCGGTTCGGAGACCTCAGTCAGCGTGGTAGCCCGCCTATCGAGAGCTCCAAACAGTTGGCTCAGTTCATCCTTCACGGTTTCCAAGGTCCAAAAATCCTTGAAGAATTCGTCAAGATCATCACGGCCAGATTTCCCCGAGCCAAGGCCCCAGGCGAGCATCGTCAATAGTCGCTGCTGGGTGAGGGAATGCTGAGCCAGAACGGGCGGACGGGCGGAGCTCAGAATCTGCCGATAGAAAGCGTTGCGTTCGGGATCATCGATGTGGGTCAAGCGGCTCAGGTTCCTCAGTGCAACAGTTTCGAGTTCCTCGTCTGCTGCTGCATGAGCGGGGAGACCCGCCCTTCTCCTGAAGAATGTCCAGGAGCGTTTTCCTCGGTAAATGTCCTCAAGGCGGTGTGCGAAATTCTCGACGAAATCTTCGAGGGTGATACCGGGTCCTGCTTGTTTGAGTTCAGCCACAAGCTGGGCTGGCTTCGAGTGGCGTGACGCCTCGCGGAGGCTGTCCAAAATGATCTCTTCGCTCACTCGGTCGAGGTCGATCGTGCACCCGGCGGGTAGAAACGGAAACTGTTTGGTTACCTGATCCTCGATGCTGCCCCGTCTCCTGTCGACGATGGCCGCGAGTTTTTGGTCAAACCGAAACTCCTTGCGATGCTGACCGATCAGGTCGATCACCGTCAAGTGACTCTTTCCTTCAGCCCGCCTGAGTCCACGACCGAGTTGCTGGGCGAACAGAGTTGCTGACTGGGTTGGACGTAGCAAGAGGAGACAATCGACATCCGGTACGTCCACCCCTTCACCCAGAACCTCGACCGAGAAAACACAACGAATCTCACCGCGTGCGAGGCGCGTCAAAGTCTCTGCCCTGAACTCGACTGAGTCATCGCCGGTCAAGGCAACGCTTTCCATACCTGCCTCGGTGAATTTCCGAGCCATGAAGCGCGCATGCTCTTTCGAAACGCAGAAGCCGAGGGCGCGCATGCTCCCGGGGTCAGCGACAATTCGCTGGACGTTCTCCAGGGTCTTCGCGACCCTGATGTCGTCACCGGTGTAGAGGTTGCTCAGCTCCTCCGTGACGTAGTTCCCCCGACGCCAGGTAACTTGACCAAGGTCGATGCCGTCCGCTACGCCGAAGTACTGGAAGGGCACTAGGAATCCTTGGTCAATCGCCTCCCAAAGTCGAAGCTCGACAGCGATCCGGCCACCAAACCACTCCGTAACGTCCTGACCGTCGAGTCGTTCCGGAGTGGCAGTCAGCCCCAAGAGTTCCCTAGGTCGAAGGTGACTGAGGAGCCGATCGTAGCTAGCTGCTTTCGCGTGGTGGAACTCATCGACCACGACGACGTCGAACGCCTCGGGATCGATCGCGTCAATCCTGTCCTGACCAAGTGATTGCACCATCGCAAACACATGGCTGCCCTGGGCGATTCTTCCTCCGCCGTGGATTTCACCGAACGACTCATCTCTCATCACAGCCCGGTATGTCGCCAGGGACTGTCTCAAGATCTCCTCCCGGTGCGCGATGAAAAGCAGCGACGGGCGATTCCCCAGAGCTTTCTCTAACCGTCGGTAATCGAGAGCGGCCACAACAGTCTTGCCAGTACCGGTTGCCGCCACTACAAGGTTCTTGTGGCGGTCGCGACGCTCTCGTTCAAATCGAAGGGTTTCCAGCATGCGTTCCTGATGGGGGTAAGGCCTAACCTCGAGGTTCGCGAATGTGATGGTGTTGCTTTCACCGAGTGATCGACGATCGTGTTGAACCAATGCTTCCTCAAGAGCGTCCCCGTTCATCTCGGGGTCGTACACCTCGAAGTGCTCGGAAGCCCAGTGACTTTCGAAGGTCATCCGTACGCGGTCGATCACATGCCCCGCATCTGAGGATGAGAGTCGGACGTTCCACTCGAGTCCATCGAACAGTGCCGTATGCGACAGGTTTGAAGAACCCACGTAGGCAGTGTTCAGACCCGAGTCGCGCTCCAGCAACCAAGCCTTGGCGTGAAGCTTCGTCGTTCGCGCGTCGAGCGCTACTCGGACTTCCGCCCCCAAGGAGTGCAGTTCGTCGACAGCCCGCTTCTCAGTGGCTCCCATGTAGGTAGTGGTGATCACTCGAACTTGGCCACCTCGCCGAACTACACCTTCCAGGGCTTCACGCAGCTGGCGAACTCCTGACCAGATGACGAACGCGCAGATCAGATCGACTCGATCGGCCGATGCCAACTCGGCCTTGAGCTCGGACCCAATGTTCGGTTGGCCTTCGGCATTGACCAAAAGGTCGCTTTGACTGAAGGGCGTGGCGGGCCTGGTTGGCAGGTCAACCACGCTTCCGGTCGTTGAAACCGGCTTGATGCCTTCTAAAACGCGCGCCGGCAGATCGATCGCGTCGAGTGATTCTGGGTCGAGCAGACGGAGAACCTCGTTTACGGTAGCCGCTTGGTCGCTGGACGGTTGGTCGTCATCTAGGCCGATGCGAATCTGGTCGCGTGCAAAAAGGGCCAACCTGGAGGGAGCTTCGGCCGGATCAAGTTCTGAGACTTCCAACCGTTCGTCTATCAGCAACTCGAGCCTGCGAGCGAGAGACTCGGTCACGAGTTCATCCCGCGGCCCGGGTTTGAAACCTTCCTCTCCCTCGTCAGACACGGGCAGATCATATGGGTGGATCCAGCCTCAGACCGGAATCACAAGTGTGTGACGGAATAGCAACGGAGTGGTGCGAATCTCTTGACGACGCCACTCACGGGAGTAGTCTGAATTTATGGCCCTTCAGCCTCAACAGACTTCCTGGACCGATGAGCGGCTTGATGATCTGAATCAGTCGATTCGGGACGGGTTCGGCCGCAATGATCGGGGCCATCAGGAGTTTCGGCAGGAGATGCGCGAAATGCGAGCTGAAATGAACGATCGGTTCGACCGCATGAGCGATCGGTTCGACTCGTTCCAGCGAGTCATGATCGTTGGGCTGTTCTCCATGTGCGGGGCTATCCTCGCGTCCGTGGTCGCCGGGCTGATCACCCTCAACTGATTCCCTGCTCGCCAAATTCCGCATGGGAAGTGCATTAGGGAACCCTAATGGATGCTGCCCGGCGGTGGGCTTCGTTAGAATCTAATTCCGAGCCTGATTGTCGGCTTATTTTCCGGGTATGTCCGCAACTGGCCTGTGGTCCAGCGCACTCCCGGCCCCCTCCCCTTCACCTTCATGAGCAACGAAACGACAAAAATCCCCGTATGCCCTGTCTCCGAGCTTTTGCCCGGCGACCGCCGGATCATCGAACACGAAGGCGAGCTGCTCGCTGTTGTGAACTGCGCCGGCGAACTGTTCGGAATCGAGGATCGCTGCTCCCATGACGACGGGCCGCTCGCGGAGGGCGAAATTGACCAGGAAGCCTGCACCCTGGAATGCCCACGGCACGGCTCCCTCTTCGACCTGCGGACCGGCAAGCCGAAGACTCTCCCGGCCTACCAGCCAGTCAAGGTTTTTCCGGTCGAAGTAATCGACGACATCATCACCCTGGAGGTTTGATCCATGGCTACCGCCGAAGTACTCGCCGAAAAAGAAAAAGTTCAGGGGATCAACTCTGACTACACCGAAAAGTTCGGTTTCAGCGATCCCGAAACCGGCTACGCCTACAAGGCCCCCAAGGGGCTAACCCGCCAGATCGTCGAACAGATTTCCGAATACAAGGACGAGCCGGAATGGATGCGTGACTTCCGCCTCAAGGCGCTGGAAATTTTCGAATCCAAGCCGACTCCGCAATGGGGTGCTGACCTCGACCAGATCGACTTCGATGACATCCACTACTTCGTTCGCGCCTCCGAGAAAAACAGCACCGACTGGTCCGAGGTCCCCGAAGACATCAAGAACACCTTCGACCGTCTCGGCATCCCCGAAGCAGAACAGAAGTTCCTCTCCGGGGTCGGGGCCCAGTACGAATCCGAAGTCGTCTACCACCAGGTAAACGAGAAGCTCGAAGCTCAGGGCGTGATCTTCACCGACATGGACACCGCGCTCCGCGAGCATGAAGACCTGATCAAGGAATACTGGGCGACCGTCATCCCGGCCAATGACAACAAGCTGGCCGCGCTGAACTCGGCGGTCTGGTCCGGTGGCTCCTTCGTCTATGTGCCGAAGGGCGTCAAGGTCGAGATGCCGCTCCAGGCCTACTTCCGGATCAACACCGAAAACATGGGCCAGTTCGAACGAACCCTGATCATCGCCGAGGAAGACTCGGACGTTCACTACATCGAGGGCTGCACCGCCCCCACCTACTCGACTGATTCGCTCCACTCCGCGGTGGTTGAAATCATCGCCAAGCCCGGCTCCCGGGTGCGGTACACCACCGTCCAGAACTGGTCACAGAACGTCTTCAACCTTGTGACCAAGCGGGCGATCGCCCAGGAACGGGCGACCATGGAATGGGTCGACTGCAACCTCGGTTCGAAGGTCACCATGAAATACCCGGCGATCTACCTGCTCGGCGAGGAAGCCCACGGCGAAGTGCTCTCGATCGCTTTCGCCGGTGAAGGCCAGCATCAGGACGCCGGCGCCAAGATCATTCACGCCGCCCCCAACACCACATCATCGGTCTTCTCGAAGTCGATCTCAAAGGATGGTGGCCGCTCCACCTACCGCGGGCTGCTCGAAGTCGCCGACGGCGCGACCGGCACCCGCTCCAAGGTGGTCTGCGATGCCCTGCTGCTCGATGAGAAGAGCCAATCCGACACCTACCCGACGATCCGGATCGGCGAGTCCGACGCCGACATGGGCCACGAGGCGACCGTCTCCAAGGTCGGCGACGACATGCTGTTCTACCTCCAGAGCCGCGGTCTGAACGAGGAAGACGCCTCGAAGATGATCGTCAACGGCTTCATCGAACCGGTCACCAAGGAACTGCCGATGGAGTACGCGGTTGAACTGAACCGTCTGATCGAACTGCAGATGGAGGGTTCAATTGGCTAGCTCAGGCTCCGTGGAGATGACAGTCACCGAACCCGCCTGGCTGACCGAACGGCGCGAAAAAGGTACCCGACTGGTCGAGACGATCGAGCTTCCCAATGCCAAAACCAAAGGCTGGGAATTCACCGACATCTCAAAGCTGGACCTCGACGCCTACGCCGACAGTCCGGCAGAGGTGACGATCAGCGGCGGCTCCGATGAAATCGTCGTGTTGCCGCTCAACGAAGCCCTCGCGGACCACTCCGATCTGCTGGCCGGGAAGCTCGGTTCGCTCGTTTCCACCGATGACCCGTTTGTCGCCCGCAACGAAGCCGCGCTCGGTGACGGTGTGCTCGTCTACGTGCCGAAAAACGTTGAATGCGAAGAGGCAGTCAGAATCGACCTGAAACTCGACACCGACGGTGTCGCCGTGAACTGGCGAACCTTGATCGTGCTCGAGGAAGGCGCCAGGGCCGAAGTCTGGGAACACCACGGATCCGACTCCGACGAAACCGACGCACTGCTCAACACCGTGGTCGAACTGGTTGTCGGCCCGGCCGCCAACCTTCACTACGTCTCAACCCAGGACCTCTCCGAAAAAGCCTGGCTCTTCTCAACCCAGCGCGGCGAAGTCCAGCGCGACGGCTCGCTCGACTGGGCGACACTCGGCTTCGGCGGAGGCGGCGGCAAGGTACGCATGACCACCAACCTGGCCGGCACCGGCTCAGACGCGAAAGTCACCGGTGGCTATGCGGGCGGCAACTCCCAGCACATCGATTACGACACACTCCAGGAACACGCGGCCGAACACACCACTTCCGACCTCGCCTTCCGCGGAGTCCTGGCAGACAGCTCCACGGCTGTCTGGCGCGGCATGATCAAAGTGGATGAAGGTGCCCAGCAGACCGACGCCTTCCAGGAATGCCGCAACATGCTGCTCTCCACCGATGCTCACGCGGATGCGATCCCGGGACTTGAGATCCTCGCCGACGACGTTGCCTGCACTCACGCGGCGGCGATCGCCCAGGTCGACAAGGACCAGCTCTTTTATCTTGAGTCACGCGGCCTGAGCGAGGAAACCTCGCGCAGCCTTGTGGTCGAAGGGTTCCTGCAGTCGCTGGTCGAACGGCTCGGCGAAGGCAGCGTCCGTGAAGAGATCGCGGAGCGTCTGGAGCGCCGGCTCGCAGAAATCCTCTAGGGATTCCAGGAAAGCGGCAATGCCGCAGGTGCTCCCCGATCACATAACCACGGTCCTGTTCGACATGGACGGGGTGCTGATTGATTCCTCGGTCGCGGTCGAGATGGCTTACGGCGAGTGGGCGAGGGAGAACGGATACCGCCGGGACGAAGTGCTTGAAATCGTCCACGGACGCCGGACCATCGAGGTAGTTCAACACTTTGGCTTCGACGAAGACCCGGAAGGCGAAGCCGACCGGCTGGAACGTCTGATCGCGGAGAAGGCAACGACCGAGCATGCGATCCGGCCCACCTGTGATCTCTTTCGTTCACTGGATTCGGCGCGACTGGCCGTGGCTACATCCGCCCGGAGGGCCACGGCTCTCAGCAACCTCCGGGTGCTCGGGCTTGAGCGGCCCACGGTTCTGGTCACGGGCCAGGACGTCAGGCTCGGCAAGCCGGCCCCTGATCCCTACCTCCTTGCGGCCGGGAAACTGGGTGTTCATCCCGGAGAATGCGTGGTAATAGAAGATGCCCCGGCCGGCATTCAGGCCGGACTCGCGGCGGGCGCCCATGTGATCGCGTTGACAACGACTCACAAGGCAGACGAGCTCAAAGCAGCTGATCAGGTCACGGAACCAGAGCGATTGCGGGACATTTTCAGACAGCTCACCGCATAGATGCGGCGGTGACCACGCTGGTCAGAGGCGCGAGTAGCGACGCATGGTCAGGGGAGCGAAAATCGCAATCAGGATTGCCGAGGATGCGAAAACCCAGATCAGGTCGGAGGTCTCGGCACCAGTGCCCATCAAACCCCGGACCGCGCTGGTCAGGTGGGTAACCGGATTGAGATTTACAACCGTCTGAAGCCAATTCGGCATGGTGTCCGGGTTGACAAAGATGTTCGAGGC
>WPCH01189552.1_pt1 | contig 12948 bp, 9 predicted proteins | sample 5399881 | NCBI WGS metagenome assembly WPCH01 (sample SAMN12869468, study PRJNA574797) | sludge metagenome | isolation source: wastewater treatment of pH5 | place: China:Beijing | collected 2019-05-20
GTTCGACCCCTTCTGGGCCCGGGTGGCCGAGGCCGGCATCACCACGGTCGTCCACGCCGGGGACTCCGGCTACTCCTCCCAGGGCTATGCCGATGACAAGTTCACCGCCCAGTTCTCCGGCGGCTGGGCCCCGTCGGTCCGCATGTACGCCATCGAGCGGGCGGCGCTGGACTTCCTGCTGACCCTCAGCCTGGAGAAGCTCTATGACCGCCACCCCGGCCTGCGCATCGCCTCGGTCGAGAACGGCTCGGAGTTCCTGCCCGACCTGCTCCGCAAGTTGGCCTCGACGGCCAAGAAGTACCCCGGGTACTTCCCGGAGAACCCGGCGGACACGTTCCGGCGCCACGTGTGGATCAACCCCTTCTGGGAGGACGATCCCTACGAGGTCACCGAGCTCATGGGCGCCGATCGGGTCATCTTCGGCTCGGACTGGCCCCACATCGAGGGCATGCCCCGACCGCTGGACTACGTGCCCGAGGTCAAGGAGCTGGCCGACGCCGACCAGCGTCGTGTGCTGCGGGACAACACCTGGGAGCTGACCCGCCCGCCGGCGTGACGCCCGACCCATGACCGACACCCAGGACCGCGAGCTCACCAACGACGCCCCCGTCGGCTCCACGATCGAGACCGGCCCGTTGGGCACGGCCACGATCCCGGCGTCCCGCTACACGTCCCGGGCCTGGGCCGATCTCGAGGCCGAGCGCCTCTGGCCCCACAGCTGGCAGATCGCCGCGGCCCGGGGTCAGGTGGCCGAGCCCGGCGACTGGTGTGAGTACCGCTGCGGGCCGATCTCGGTCCTTGTCGTGCGGGGCGACGACGGTGAGCTGCGGGCCTTCCAGAACGTGTGCCTTCACCGGGGCAACGAGCTCTGCTCGGGCGAGGGCCGACAACGGACCGAGATCCGATGCGGCTACCACCGGTGGGCGTGGAACCTGCGGGGCGAGCTGCGGGAGATCCCGTCCCGCAAGGGCTTCGGCCCGCTGCGCAACGAGGACCTGCCACTGGTCCCGGTCCAGGTCGACACCTGGGGCGAGCTGGTCTTCGTGAACCTGGACCCGGAGGCCGAGCCGCTGGCGACCTACCTGGAGGGCGTGCCCGACGACGTGGCCTGGGCCCGACCCGACGAATACCGCATGCAGGCCGTGCTGCGGGTGGCCCTCGACTGCAACTGGAAGGTCGGCATCGAGGCGTTCAGCGAGACGTACCACGTCCAGGGCATCCACCGCGAGATGCTGGCGTCGACCGACGACGTCAACTCGCCCCAGCGGCTCTGGAACCGCCACGGGAAGCTCAGCCAGCCCTACGGCGTGCCGTCGCCCCGGCTCCGGGGCGGGGCCACCGACGCCGAGATCTGGCGCAGCTTCATCGAGACCCAGGGCGCCCGGATGGGCGTGACCGACCCCGAGGCCCCGGCGCCACCGGTGCCCGACGGTTCGACCATGCGGGCGGTCATCGAACAGGCCGTGCGGGACGAGGCCGCAACCAAGGGCTTGGACCTGAGCTCGTTCGACGCCGAGCAGGTCCTGGACCTGCACCAGTACAACCTCTTCCCCAACGCCACGGTCATCTACCTGAGCGACGCCGTGAGTGCCATGACGGCCACCCCCGGGCCCACACCGGACGAGTGCGTTCTGACCTTCTTCGTGGCCTTCCGGGTCCCCTCGTCGGACGCCCCGACGCCGCGACCGGCGGTCATGGACATCGAACCGGGCGCCGTCAGCCTCGGCCTGATCTTCGACCAGGACGTCGAGAACCTCCCCAAGGTCCAGCGCGGCCTCCACCAGCCCGGCTTCACCCACCTCCGTCTGTCGGCGGAGGAGTGCCGCATCATCAACCTCCACCGCCACCTGGAGGCCGCTCTCGGCCTACAGCCGGGAGAAGCAGTGTGAGAGCAGGACAAATCGGGACCACAGGACCGAATGTGATCACCGACTGGCCGCCATTTTTCAAGCCACCGATGCGTCCGGCACGTACGACCCTCGTCCCCGTCAGGGGCGGCGCCGAGAGGCGCCAGAAGAAGATGGCGCCGAGAGGCGCCAGAAGGAGTGCCAGTGAAAGTCATTGCGGGGATGGATCCGCGGGCGCCGTTGGCGGACATCGGGGCCCATGCCCGGCGGGTGGAGGCGCTCGGGTTCGATGCCCTGCACGTGGCGGAGACGACCAACGACGCCTTCATCACCTGTGCCCTGGCCCTGGAGCACACGTCGACCTTGGTGGTGCGGCCCGCGTTGGCCCTGGCCTTCGTGCGCAGCCCGATGCAGGTGGCGTACTCGACGTGGTCCCTGGCGGCCTTCGCCCCCGGCCGCTTCGAGCTCGGCCTCGCCACCCAGATCAAGCCCAACATCGTCGGGCGCTTCGGCGTCGAGTGGACCGACCCGGTGGCGCGCATGGCGGACTACGTCGCGGCCATGCGGGCCATCTTCACCGCCTTCCGGGAAGGCGGCCCGCTCCGCCATGAGGGCCCGCACTACCGCCTGACCCGGCTGCAGCCCGAGTTCAACCCCGGACCGCTGCCCGGGGACGCCACCGTCCCCATCTGGTTGGGCGGGGTGAACAAGCGGGCCTGCCGCCTGGCCGGCGCCGTGGGCGACGGCTACGTGACCCACCCCACCAACTCCGATCGCCGGTACCTCGGCGAGCTGTGCCTGCCGGCCATCGAGCAGGGGCTGACCGACGCCGGCCGGGACCGCGCCGAGATCCAGGTCGTCGCCGGGGGGATGGTGGCCACCGGCCGGGACGACGCTGCAGTGGCCGAGGCCCGCTCCCGCAGTCGCTACATGCTCGGCTTCCTCTTCTCCACGCCCGCCTATCGCCGCACCCTCGAGCTCCACGGCTGGGAGGACCTCGGCGACCAGCTCCGGTCGATGACCAAGGAGGGCCGCTGGGAGGACCTGGAGGCCACCGTCACCGACGAGGTGCTCGACGCCGTCATCCCTGCCGGTCGCTACGACCAGCTGGCCCAGGTCATGGGTGACCGCTACGCCGACCTCGCCGACGGCATCCTCCTCCATCCCCCCACCGACCCCGCCGACGACGAAGCGTTCTCAGCAGCCGTCCGCGAGCTGCAAGCCCTCTGACCGGCTCGGCCCTCCGGGGGCGGGGGTCGTAGTGTCCGGGGCATGACCGACACGCTCGACATCGCCGTCGACGCCGAGACCGCTCGGGTCGAGGCTGCTCTCGACGAGTTCATCGCCGCCACCGACCCGGCCGTACTGAGCGCCCACGAGTACCGGGGCGCCCGCTACGACGCCGGACTGGCCTGGGTCCACTTCCCCATGGGGTTCGGCGGGCTCGGGGTGCGACCCAAGCTGCAGTCGGTGGTGGAGAAGCGCCTGCGGGAGGCCGGTGGTCCGCCGCCTGAGGAGACCCAGTTCTTCGGCCTGGCCCTCGCCGGCCCGACGGTGGTCACCCACGGCTCCGACGAGCTGCGGCCCCGGCTGCTGCGTCCGATGTTCACCGGCGAGGAGATCTGGTGCCAGCTCTTCAGCGAGCCCGGCGCGGGTTCGGACCTGGCCGGGCTGGGGACCAAGGCCGTGCGGGACGGCGACGAGTGGGTGGTGACGGGCCAGAAGGTCTGGAACACCATGGCCCACCTGGCCGACCGGGGGATGCTGGTGGCCCGCACGGACCCCGACGTGCCCAAGCACAAGGGCCTCACCTACTTCGCGGTCGACATGCACGCCCCCGGCGTCGAGGTCCGTCCGCTGCGCCAGATCACCGGTGAGGCCGAGTTCAACGAGGTCTACCTGACCGAGGTCCGCATCCCCGACGCCGACCGCATCGGTGACGTCGGTGACGGCTGGCGGGTGTCGATGACCACGCTCATGAACGAGCGCACCAGCATCGGCGGCGGCGGAGGGACCCGGCCCCGGGGCTCGGGTCCCATCGCCGAGGCCATGCGCCTCTGGAACGAGAAGACCGACAAGGACCCGGTCATGCGCGACCAGCTCATGCGGCGCTGGATCGACGCCGAGACACTGCGCATGACGACCCTGCGGGCCTCCGCGGCTGCGAAGTCGGGCAACCCCGGCCCGGAGGGCTCGGTCCTGAAGCTGCGTTTCGCCGAGATCAACAAGGCCATCTACGAGCTCTGCCTCGACCTGCTCGGACCCGCCGCCCTCGTGGACTACGACTACACGATGCGGCGCTCGGAGATCATCGGACTGGAGGGCCCCCCGGGTTCGTCCCGCAAGATGTTCCTGCGCTCCCGGGCCAACTCCATCGAGGGCGGGACCTCCGAGATCATGCGCAACATCCTCGGCGAGCGCATCCTCGGCCTGCCGGGCGAACCCCGCACCAACAAGGAACTGCCCTGGATCGACGTGCCCCGCAACTGACCCCGCTTCACGTCGTGTAGTCGAAATGGCTACTGTCCGTCGTGAACTGCGGGCGACGCGGGAGGCGACGGGGATGATGGGCGTGCTTGGGAGCACACGGGTGTGGGTCGCGCTGGTCGTCGCCGCGCTGCTGGTGGCGGCCACCCCCGCCGTGGCCGCGCCGAACGAGGACAACCAGCCCACCAGCGCCCCCGCGGACTACGACGCCGCCGCCTGGCGGGGGTGGATGACCTCGGCGGCTGCGGACCGGGTCCACGACATCGCCCAGATCGGCGGCACCGTCTACGTCGCCGGCGCCTTCACCGGCATCCGACCCACCCGCACGGGGACCGTCACCACCCAGGGCTACCTGGCCGCCTTCGACGCAACGACCGGCGCCCCGGTCCCGGGCTTCGCCCCGGTGCTGGACGGCACCGTCCACGCCCTGGAGCCATCCGCCGACGGCACCCGCCTCTACATCGCCGGGGCCTTCACCACCCTGAACGGGGCCACCCGGGGTCGCCTGGCGGCGATCGACCCGACGACAGGGGCCACGGTCGCCAACGCGATGCCGAACGTCGGCGGCACCGTGCGCTCGATCGTCCTGCGGGGCACGACGCTGTACCTGGGCGGCAACTTCACCACGGTGGCCGGGGTGAACCGCAACCGCCTCGCCGCGGTCGACACGACGACCGGAGCCCTGTCGACGACCTGGCGGCCCACCGCCGAGGGCAACGCCGTGCTCACCCTCGAGATGGCGCCGGACGGCAGCCGCCTCTACGCCGGTGGGCGCTTCAGCTCCATCAACGGTCAGACGGCCCGGGCCTGGATCGCCGCCCTCGACCCGACCTCGGGGGCGATCCAGACCGCCTTCGCCGCCCAACCCGGCCGCGAGGTCTTCGACCTCCTGGCCGACGGGCGGGGCCTCGTCTGGGCCGCACTGGGCGGGAGCCTCGGCCGCGCCGACGTCTACCGGGCGGTGGACGGCTCGCTGCTCACCCGTCACGAGACCGAGGGCGACGTCGAGGTGGTCGAGGAGGTCGGCGGCCTCGTCTACTTCGGTGGCCACGACATCGGCCCGAGCGGCAACGAGCACCTCGGCATCGTCGATCCGGCGGCCCCGGCGATCCTGGATGCATCCCGCTTCAACGAGCCCAGCACCGGTGGCGACGGCCTCTGGGCGATCCACAGCACCGGGCGTGACCTCTGGCTGGGCGGCAACGTCGGCAACCCGTGGTTCGGCTTCACCCGCCATCCGGCAGCGGCCCCCCGTGCTCCCCGCACCGAGCTCCTGCCCGTGCTGTCGACCTGGCGCTACCTGGACCAGGCCGCTCCGCCGGCCGACTGGCGCCAACCGGGGTTCGCCGACGGCACGTGGGCATCGGGCGGGGCCGAGTTGGGCTTCGGCGACACCGGTGAGACCACCACGCTGCAGTCCGGTCGCACCGGCTACTACTTCCGCGCCACCTTCGACGTCACCGACCTGTCGACCCTGGACGACCTGCGCCTCGACCTGCTGGCCGACGACGGGGCGGCCGTCTACCTGAACGGGACCGAGGTCGTGCGCCAGAACCTCCCCACCGGCACGATCACCGACACCACCCGGGCCCCCGTCGGGCTCTCCGGCAACGCCGAGGACACCTTTCTGCCCTTCCCCGTGCCCCCCTCGGCCTTGGTCGAGGGCACCAACACCATCGCCGTCGAGGTCCACCAGAACGCGGCAGCCAGCAGCGACCTGAGTTTCGACGCCCGCCTCAGCGCCGTGCGCACCGCCCCACCGGCGCCGGACACGACGCCGCCATCGACCCCTACCGGCCTGGCGGAGACCGTCCGCACCGACACGACCGTCGGCGTCGGCTGGACCGCGGCCACCGACGACGTCGGTGTCGACCGCTACGACGTGTTCGTCGACGGCACCCTCGCCGGCCCGACCACCGCCACCAGCCTCACCATCACCGGTTTGGCCCCGTCGTCGACCCATCTGGTCACCGTGGAAGCGGTGGACGCCGCCGGCAACCGGTCACCACCCTCGGATCCCCTCTCGGTGACGATGACCGCGACGCCCGCCGGACCGGTCACGGTCATCGCCCGGGGTGCCGTCTGGCGCTACCGGAACGCAGGCACCGCGCCGGCGGCCACGTGGAACCAGCCGGGCTTCGACGACTCGACCTGGTTGCAGGGACCCGCGATCCTCGGGCGCGAGGAGGGTGGCGAGGGCACCGTCCTCACCGCCGGCACCGGCGTGCGCTGGTTCCGGCGTACCTTCGCCGCCGGCTCGTCGGCGTCGGTGGTGGCCCTGGACCTGGCGCTGGTCGCCGACGACGCCGCCGCGGTCTACCTCAACGGCGTCGAGGTCCTCCGGGACAACCTGCCCACCGGGACCCTGACCGACGCCACCCTGGCGACGGCGTACCGGACGGGCACCGAGGAGCGCCGGGTGCGCACCTTCTCGTTGCCGACGGCGCCGCTGGTCGACGGGGTGAACGTCCTGGCCGTCGCCCTCTACCAGGCCTCCGGCAGCGCGGACGCCAGCTTCGACGCCGCCCTGGTGACGACCGGCGGGACCCCCGACACCTCGGCCCCCTCGGTCCCCGCGGGGCTCAGCTCGCCGGCCCAGGGCGCGGCCACAGTCGATCTGACGTGGTCTCCGGCCACGGACGACATCGGCATCGACCGCTACGAGGTCACCGCGAACGGGGCAGTGGCCGGCTCGACGGCCGGCAACGCCTTCCGGGTGGACGGGCTGGCGGCGGGCACGACCTACTCTTTCCAGATCGAGGCGATCGACGCGGCGGGCAACCGGTCGGGCCGCTCCGCACCGCTGTCGGTGAGCACGACGGCCGCGCCGGCGGGCCCGGTGGAGCTGATCGCCTTCGGCGCCACCTGGCGCTACCGGAACGCGGGGACGGCTCCGCCCGTGTCATGGCCCGCCGTCACCTTCGACGACTCCACTTGGTTGCAGGGCCCGGCGATCCTCGGCCGGGAGGAGGGCGGTGAGGGCACGGTCCTGACCGCGGGCACCGGTGTGCGGTGGTTCCGCCGGGGCTTCGCCCTCGCCGATGCCGATCTCGTGGCGGGCCTGGTGCTCCAGCTCGTCGCCGACGACGGCGCCGTGGTCTTCCTCAACGGGACCGAGGTCCTCCGGGACAACGTGCCCGCGGGCGCACTGACGGCCGCGACCCTGGCCACCGATTACCGCACCGGCACCGCCGAACGCGCCCGCCGGACCTTCACGCTGCCGGCCAACCTGCTCGTCGACGGGGCCAACGTGCTGGCCGTCCAGCTGCACCAGGCCAGCGGCAGCACCGACGCCTCCTTCGACGTGAGGCTGGCGACCACCTGACGCTCGTCGAATCGGATAGGACGGGGGGGTGCACGAGCCGGTTCTCCTACGTGAGGTCCCCACCATCGACGACTGGTGGGAGGCCGGTGGTGGCATCGGTCTCGACCGAGCCCAGGAACTGGGGCCCGGCGGGAGCCTCCAGGAGCTGAGCCTCTCGGGCCTGCGGGGCCGGGGCGGCGCCGGCTTCCCCACGGCCCGCAAGTGGCGCTCAATCGCCCAGGCCCGGCCCGAGACCGGCGAGCGCTATGTCGTGGTCAACGCCGCCGAGGGCGAGCCGGGGACCTTCAAGGACCGGGCCCTGATCCGGGCCAACCCGTACCAGCTCATCGAGGGGGCGGCCATCGCCGCCGTGACCGTCGGCGCGGCCAAGGCCTACATCGGCCTGAAGCGCACGTTCCGCACCGAGATCGACCGCCTGGAGCGGGCCCTCACCGAGATGGAGGCCGCCGGGCTGACCGCGGGGGTCACCTTCGAGCTCGTGGCCGGCCCCGACCACTACCTGCTGGGGGAGGAGACCGGCCTCCTCCAGGTCATCGAGGGCGAGGAACCCCTGCCCCGCTGGGCCCCGCCCTACCTCCAGGGCCTGTTCGCCACCGGGCCCCAGGCGGGCTGGTCCTCGGCGCCCAAGAAGGACGCCGAGCCGCTGAACAAGGCCAACCCCACCCTGGTCAACAACGTGGAGACGCTGGCGAGCGTCCCCCAGATCCTGGCCCTCGGCCCCGAGTGGTATCGCTCGATGGGCACCGAGGAGTCACCCGGTCCGATCGTGTGCACGGTCGTGGGCGACGTGGTCCGACCCACGGTGGTCGAGGTCGAGATGGGCACCCCGCTCATCGAGCTCATCGCCACCCACGCCGGTGGCCTGGCGGAGGACCGCTACGTCAAGGCGGTGCTGTCGGGTTTCGCCAACCCCGCCCTCACCGGTGCCGACCTGGATGCCCCGGTGAGCTACGAGGGGCTGCGGGACGCCGGCGGCGGGCTGGGCTCAGCCGGCTTCATCGTCTACGACGACCGCACGAACATGGTCGAGGTGGCCCGCTTGGCCAGCAACTACCTCTACGTCGAGAGCTGTGGGCAGTGCTCGCCCTGCAAGCTCGGCTCCGGTGAGATCACCGAACGCCTCGACCGCATCGCCCGCTCGGGAGGCGACGACAACGACGTCGAGGCCATCGGCGCCCGATTGCTCACCGTCACCGACGCCAACCGCTGCTACCTGGGCACCCAGGAGCAGGTCGTGGTCTCCAGCATCCTGCGCCTGTTCCCCGAGGACGTGGTCGCCGCCCTCGAGGGCGGGGGGATCGAGGGCCGAGGCCTGGACGTCCCCAAGCTCGTGGAACTGGACCAGTACGACCCGACCCAACACCTGAAGCGCCCCGACTGGACGTATGCACGGTGAGGTCGTCTGGATCCAACCGGCGAAGCCGACCGCCCTGGCCGACATCAGCGGTCAGTCGGTGACGATCTCCTGGAGGAGACCCGGGAACGTCTCGTCGAGGTAGTCCGGGTCGAGGGACGCCGTGGCGACGTCGGTGTCGATCCCGAAGACCTGGTTGAGCTGGGCCACGGTGAGGTGGTCGATGAGGCCCCACACCAGCTCCGGGTCGGTGTCGCTGGGCAAGCAACCGTTCTCGCCCATTTCGACGAAAGGCACGTCGTCGGGGTCGAGACCGAGGGACTCGACGAAGCCGCTGAGCCCGCCCTCCGCGCGGATCGGCACGCACGGGTCGACGTACACGGCGTGGCCGCTGTCGGCGATGACGGCCAGGCGCTTGGGCGAGTCGAGCCAGCCATAGGTCTGCATCGCCCATCCCAGGTCGAGGACCGTGTCGCCCTCGGCGGTGATGATCAGCGAGGGCACGTCCGGCGGGGTCGTGGCGTCCAGGAGGGCGTCGACGTCGTACCGCTCCCGGGTCTCCCCGTCCTCGTCCTCGACCTCCTCGGTGAAGGCGTCGAGGTCGGTGTCGGGCGCGAGGGGAGTGACCGGAGCCTGGCCGATCCAGAGGTCGACTCGGTCGTCGTAGGCCACCGTTCCCGAGGAGCTGCCCCCGGCGCTCAGGCCCTCGGCCGCCACCTGCTCGGTGTCGACGGCCCCGGCGATGGGCGAGTCGGCCTGTTCGTTGGTCTCGGCCAGCAGGTCGAGGCCGGCGATGAGCTGGTCGCTGTCGAGGTACGGATCGGGTCGCTCCCTTTCGTCCTCGGAGCCGGCGAGGAAGGCGTCGAGGATCGAGGCCAGGCCCCGCTCGGGATGATCGACCGAAGCGACGAGGTAGCCCCACGAGGCCACTGCGGCGTTGTGTTGGCTGGCGAAGCGAAGGTTGCCGGAGGCGCCGTGGCTGTAGAGCACGGTGGGGAAGGGTCCGTCGGCGCTCGCCGGCAGGCCGACCCAGGTGTCCGCCGGGGCCACCTCACCCGACAGCGATCCGGGCAGGAGGGCGCTGATCGTGGGGTCGAGGAGGTCCTCGCCGGAGTACGAATAGGGCTCGGCGTCCGCCGGCACCACGTCAGCATCCACGGGGTAGAAGACGGCGACGAGGTGCTCGGGATCCAGCTGCAGGTCGATCTGGCCGACGGCGTAGGGGCCGCGACCGGAGAAGTCGGCGGGCTCGGCGTCAGAGGGCGGCGCGAAGGTGGCGGCCGGCGCGGTCGCCTCGGTGGCCTCGTCGTCACCGGCACCGTCATCGCCCCCACAGGCCGCGGCGAGGAGGGCGAAGGGGACCAAGACACTGAGGGCGAGGCGTCGGCGCATCGGGGATGGCTTAGCAGCAACCCCGGCCCTTGTTGAATCGCCCCGTCGGGGCCGCTGGTCGGGGGCTGCCAAGATCTCGGCCCATGGCCTACGTCGAGGTGACCGACCCCCGTCCGCACGTCCGGCAGATCACGCTGAACCGACCCGAGCGGATGAACGCCATGTCCTTCGACACGATCATCCCGCTTCGGGAGGCCCTCGAGGCGGCCGGTCGGGACAACGACTGCTGGGTGGTGATCCTCACCGGCAACGGCGACGGCTTCTGCTCGGGCCTGGACCTCGAGGACGCCGGCGTCCCGCCCCACGCCGACGGCCTGACCCTGTCCCGGTTGGCCATCCGGGCCATGGAGTACTTCGGCGACATCGTCCCCCAGATGCGCAAGCTGCCCCAGCCCGTGATCGGGGCCATCAACGGCCCCGCCATCGGCGGTGGGATGTGCCTGTCGATGGGCACCGACATCCGCATCGCCGGCGAGTCGGCGTACTGGCGGGCGGCGGGGATCAACAACGGGCTCGGGGCCGTCGAGCTGGGCCTGTCCTGGACCTTGTCCCGGGCAATCGGCTCGTCGCGGGCCTTCGAGATCTGCCTCTCGGGCCGGGACGTCCACGCCGAGGAGGCCGAGCGCATCGGCCTGGTGTCCCGGACGGTGCCTGACGACCAGCTCCTGGAGACGACCTACGAGCTGGCCGAGCGCATCTGCGGCTTCTCCACCCACGGCGTGTCGATGACCAAGAAGGTGCTCTGGTCGGCGCTCGAGGTCGGGAGCCTGGAAGCGGCCCTCGACATGGAGAACCGCAACCAGCTCCTGGTCCGCCTCACCACCCAGAACCTCGAGGAGTACATCCGGTCGCGGCGTGAAGGCCGCCCCCCGACGTACCTGGACTGACCCAGCCGCGGCGCCGCTGGGTCAGCTCTTGGTGACGGCGAGGACGGTCTCGAACTCGAGGAGGTCGGCGCCCATGCCCACGGGGCCGGAGCCCTCGCCCGGTCCCTTGGCCCCCTCGCCGTGGCCGGCGGGCGGGCCGCCGTGGCCTTCGGGGGCTCCGGCCGTCTGGCCCGCGTGGCTTTCGGCGAACCGCTGGCTCTCCCGCCAGGCCTGGAACGCCGCTTCGGACTCCCAGCGGGTGTAGACGAAGTAGCGGTCCTCGCCGGCGGTGGGGCGGAGCAGCTCGAAGGACAGGAACCCCTCGACCTCGTTCATGGCGTCGCCCCGAGCGGCGAAACGCTGCTCGATCATCTCGCCCATGCCCTCGGGCACCCGGATGGCATTGATCTTCACGATGTCACTCATCGTCGGATGACCGTACCGGCCGCCAGAAGATCCCCAGCAACGCCGCGGTGCCGCCACCGCCGGCGATCAGGGCGATCCACAGCCCGCTCCAGCCCGCGAGGTCCGTGGTCTCCAGGGCGTCGTCGAGCGACCACTCGCCGGAGCCGAGCAGGGCCAGGCAGAGGCTGACCACGATGAGGGTGAGCACGTACTCGTAACCCTCGCCCGGCCGGAAGATGAAGAAGCCGTTCTTCCAGTGGTTGGTGATGAGGGCCACGAGCATCACGCCGAGGACCCCGGCGCAGGCCAGCGGGGTGAGCAGGCCGAGCACGAGCATGGCCCCGGCGCCCACCTCGGTGATGCTGGCCAGCCAGGCGTGCAGAGGCCCCGGCTTCATGCCGAGGCTCTCGAACCACCGTCCCGTTCCCGCGATCTTGCCGCCACCGATGATGTGGTTGATCCCGTGGGCCAGCATGACGGCGCCGAGGATGAGGCGCAGCCCCAGCAGCGCCAGGTTGACCGCGTCCGGTTCGATCCCAGTTCCCATGGGGCCGACCCTACGCTGAGCGCCGGTGCACCTCGATCTCCTGGTCGACCCCTTCGATGCCTCCTGGCCGCAGGTCCGGGACCTGGCCGTCGCGGCCGAGGCCCGGGGCTGGGACGGCGTGTGGACCTGGGACCACCTGTCCGGGGTGGTGCACGGCCAGGACCACGTGCTGGAGGGCTGGACCCTGCTGTCCGCTCTCGCCGCGGTCACCGAGCGGGTCATGCTCGGGCCGCTGGTGCTGAACCAGGCCAACCGGGACGCCGGGGTGGTGGCCCAGATGGCCGCAACCTTGCAGGAGGTCTCAGGGGGTCGGCTCCTGCTCGGCCTCGGGGCGGGCACCAGCCCCACCGGCTCCTACGCCGGTGAGCAGTTCGCCCTGGGCCGCCAGCCCGCCCACGACCCCGAGCGCCGGGCGGCCCTGGCCGACCACATCGCCACGATCCGCTCGGCCTGGGCCGGGACGGTGGGTGGGGTGGGGGGCTTCCTCCGGCCCGACCCGCCACCCCCGATCATCGTGGCGGCCTTCGGCCCGAAGCTGGCCGCGATCGCCGGCGAGATGGCCGACGGCATCAACACCCAGGCCGCCCTGCCCGACCTCGAAGGCGTCGTCGCCGCGGCCCGGGCCACTGCCGCTGATCCCGACCGGTTCCTGGTCACCGTGTTCGCCGGCCTCGGCGGTCGCTGGCTCGATCCGGACAGCGCCGAGCGTCGCCGTCTGGCCGCGA
>WPCH01192420.1_pt1 | contig 12927 bp, 9 predicted proteins | sample 5399881 | NCBI WGS metagenome assembly WPCH01 (sample SAMN12869468, study PRJNA574797) | sludge metagenome | isolation source: wastewater treatment of pH5 | place: China:Beijing | collected 2019-05-20
ACGATGCCCTGGATGGCCAGGTAGAGGACCCTTTGCGCGCCGGGCTTGACGCGGGCCACCAGCATCTCGACGCCGAGGTGACGATTGTCGCGGTAGGCGTCGATGGTGCCCAGGTAGACCAGATAGATGAAGCAGATACGGGCGATCTCCTCAGACCAGACGAAGCCCGAGCTGAACACGTAGCGCATGATCACGTTGAGGAAGGTCAGGAAGATCATGATCCCGAGGAAGATCGCGATCAAGATTTGGATCCCTCGGAACAGCTTGTCCATTGCATTTGTCATATTGACCCCTTGATGAACGCAGGGGTTCTGCGGCCGAGAGTGGCCGCAGAACCCGCTGGTTGCGTTCGGCTCACTTGACCGCACGGATCTTGTCGGTGAGTTCCTTGGCCCAAGCGTTCTCGGCGAGCAGCTTGTCGACGACCGGTTGGGTCTTGTCGATCATTGCCTGGCGGTCAGCCTCGGTCGGGGAGGTGACGGTGAGGCCTTGGTCGATCAGGAACTTGCGATCCTTCTCGATGCTGGCGCTGTAGTCGTCCCAAGCCTGCACAGCGGCGGCCTGCGCGGCATCGGCGATGATCGTCTGCTGTTCTTCGGTGAGGCCGGCCATGAACGACTCGTTGGCAATGACCTCCAAGGTCGCGATGATGTGGTTGGTTTCGTAGACCCACTTCTGCACCTCGTACAGGCCTTCACTGACCACGGTCACCATGCCGTTGTCCTGGCCGTCGACAACGCCGGTCTCCAGTGCGGAGAAGAGTTCCCCGAGCGGGATCACCTGAGCGCTGGCGCCGAGGTTCTCGGCGAGGCCCACGTGAATTGGGTTGGCCGGCATCCGGAACTTCTGGCCGGCGAAGTCGCCGACGCTTTCGAGCTTCTTGTTGCTGGTGAAGGTGCGCGCGGAGTTCGGACCCCAGGCCAGGATGCGGGTCTCGGGGAACTTCTCGTTGAAGGCGACGTTGAGTTCCTCGGCCACCTCGCCGGTCCAGACGGCCTTGGCGTGGTCGACGTCACGGTAGAGCCACGGCCAGTCGGAGATCAGCATGGTGGGGTATTCCTGGTTCATCACAGTGCCGATGACGACCATCTCGACGGTGCCGTTGCGCACGCTCGCCCACAGGTCGGCCTCGTTGCCCAACGTGCCGGAGTGGTAGGTCTCGACGGCGATGGCGCCACCCGACTTCTCTTCCACCTGGGTCTTGAAGGTGGTGTCCATGACGGCAGCCATTGGATGTGTCTGGTTCCAGTTGTCGCCGACCTTGATCACGATGGACGCAGCTCCGCTGCCACCGCCACCACCGCTGGTCGCCGGCCCCAGCCCACAGGCACCCAAAGCCAGGGAAGCCGCGAGCGCCACACCGGACACAAGGACCTTCTTCATGTTTCCTCCTGGATATAGCCGCCCGAGGTCAGCCGATCCGAGCGGTAGACGCGGTCGCCCGGCAGCGGCCGGGCGACGAACGGCACGAGGGACGGTCCCAATCGGCATCGGATGAGAGCGGTTTCCGCCGTGACGTGGAGGGAACATTATCGGAATCGAGCAGGCGGCGGAACCCATCGCCCGGCAACCACCGCGCGCCGCGGAAATCGTTATCCGCCCGTGACCGTGGTCGGCGGCCCGGTGTCGGTTGGGTCGTCCATCGCAGTACTCCCGATCAACGGTTACGATGCTGGCATCCGCCGCCCCATGCCGGGCTGTCCGCGAGGAGGATTTCGTGCCCGTCCAGGATGACGGTCAAACCACGACAGTGCTGTCACTGGTGGTTCCCAGCTACAACTCTTCCGACTACCTGCACCATTGCCTGGACTCCATGCTGCCGGTGCCCGCCGATGTCGAGGTGATCGTGGTCAACGACGGCTCGACCGACGACACGGGTGACATCGCGCAGAGATACGCCGCCGAGTATCCAAGACGATTCGTGGTGATCAACAAGCCGAACGGTGGCCACGGCTCGGGGATCAACACCGGCCTGCGGCACGCCAAGGGGCAGTACTTCAAGGTGGTGGACAGCGACGACTGGCTCACCCCGGAGGCCTTCCAGGCCCTCGTCGGCGCGTTGCGGGGGCTGGTGGCCGACGATTCCTGCCCCGACCTGGTGGTCACCAACTTCGTCTACGACAAGCAGGGCAAACGCCGCAAGCATGTGATGAAGTACGGCAACGTCTTCCCAGCCGGCCAGACGATCACGTGGGACCAGACCCGGCGGTTCCGGTCGTCGCAGTACTTGTTGATGCACGCACTGACCTACCGAACCGGCGTGCTGCGTGAGTTCGGGATCGACCTGCCCGAACACACCTTCTATGTGGACAACCTGTTCGCCTACGGGCCATTGGCGCTGACCCGCACAATCCATTACCTCGACATCGACCTCTACCACTACTACATCGGTCGTCCCGGTCAGTCGGTGAACGAGTCGATCATGGTCAAACGCGCCGACCAGCAACTCAAGGTCAACCGCCTGATGATCGGCCACCTGCCCAGCCGTGACGTCCCGCTGCCCGGGCGGCTGCGAGCCTACCTTGAGTCGTACCTGGGTGTGGTGACCGCGGTCTCCTCGATCATCTGCATCCGCACCGGCAAACAGGAGTACCTGGCGCAGAAGACGGCGTTGTGGCGGGAGATCCGGGAAACCGACCGGGTGACTTGGCGACGGTTGATGCGCACACCATTGGGCCGCGTGGTGAACCTGCATGGCAGGCTCGGCAGGCGGTTGACGCTCGTCTTGTACCGGATCGCGAGACGGTTCTTCGGTTTCAACTGAGCAGTATCCACATTCGGAAAGCGAGTTGCCCATGCCCCACGCGACCAGGCTTCGAACCCCTTGGGCGTTCCAGGCAGTCGGTCACCCGAACCCGTTGCCGGACTACCCTCGCCCGATGCTCGAACGCGCTGAGTGGTGCAGCCTCAACGGCTGGTGGGACTACGCGGTCCGGCCCGCAGTGGGTGCGCTCGTCGTCGAGTCCCAGCCGATCTGCTACGACGGCCGAATCAATGTGCCGTTTGCATTGGAGACTGTGGCGTCCGGGGTCACGCGCGCGCTGGCCGCCGATGAGACGCTCTTCTACCGCCGCCGCGTCGAGCCGCCCGAGGCCTGGCAGGGACGCCGGGTGGTGCTGAACTTCGAGGCGGTCGACTACGAGTGCGCGATCTGGGTGGACGGTCAGTGCGTGGGCTCCCACCGGGGTGGCTACCTGCCGTTCACCATCGAACTGCCCTGGCACGGCGACCCGGTCGAGGTGGTGGTGGGCGTCCGCGACCCCGGCCCTGCCGCCGGCCAGCAGCACGGTAAGCAATCGGACCAGCCGGGCGGAATTTGGTACACCGCCACCAGCGGCATCTGGCAAAGCGTCTGGATGGAGCAGTTACCCGACAATGCCATCACCGGCGTACACGCGGTCACTACCGACACGCTGGACGGGTTGGACGTCCAGGTCACGACCGAGAGGCCCTGCCCTGTGGACGTGGTGGTGGAGTTGCCCGACGGCGACAGCCTCGCCGCCGCCGGGAAGTCCGGTGGGCAAATCCGCGTCCGGTTGCCCGAGCCCCGACTATGGAGCCCGGAGGACCCCTTTCGCTACCGGCTGCAGGTTCGCACTTGTCACGACGAGGTCCGGTCGTGGGCCGCCCTGCGCACCGTCGAGATCGGTCGGATTCCGGGGGCTCCAGGGGGACAGCGGCACGCCGTGCTGCTGAACGGGTTCCCGATCCTACTCAACACACCGCTTGACCAAGGCTACTGGCCCGAGACCGGCCTGACCGCTCCGGCGGACGAGGCGCTCGTCGCCGACCTGCAGCGCATGCGCGAGCTCGGCTTCAACGGCGTCCGCAAGCACATCAAGGTCGAGTCCCGACGCTTCTACGACCATGCTGATCGGCTCGGCATGCTGGTCATCCAGGACGTCGTGAACGGCGGCAAGCCGCGGCACAGTCTGCGGCAGTCACGCTTCGTGATGTCGCTCGACGTGCAGTTGGACGACACCTCCCGCCGCGCACAGGCCGCCGCCGGCCGACAAGACCGAGAGCGCCGGGAGATCTTCGAGTCCGACCTGATGGGCATGATCGGCCTGCTCAGCCCCCATCCCAGTGTGGTTTGCTGGACGATCTTCAACGAGGCTTGGGGCCAGTACCAGACCAACCGCATCGAGGCGATGGTGCGGGCGGCCGATCCCACCCGGCTGGTGGATGCGGCATCCGGTTGGCACGACCAAGGCGGCGGCGATTTCCGAAGTCGACATCGCTATGTTCTCGGGCTGCGGCGCCCTGCCCGGCGTGACCGGCGGCCGTTCTTCCTGTCGGAATTCGGCGGCTACAACCTGGTCGTCGATGGGCACACCTGGGAGGTGGCAGGGCACTACGGTTACGGCACCCAGGCCGACGAGGGCTTGCTCAACAGAGCAGTGGGGACGCTCTACCGCGAACAACTGATCCCGCTGGTCGCCCGGGGGCTGCGCGGTTGCGTCTACACCCAGGTCAGCGACGTCGAGACCGAGACGAACGGCCTGCTCACCTATGACCGGCAGGTTCTCAAGCCGGACGCCGGGCTGCTGCGCAGCCTCAACGCCGAGTTGTACGCCGCGTTCGACGCGCTGGGCCAAGACAACCACGCGCGCCGCTGAGGAACCGAGATCAGGCCAGCCCCAGCCATTCCAGCCAGCCGGGCAGCTCTCGGGCCACTTGGGCGGCGCCGTCGTTGAAGCTGCGTTCCAGCCTGCTGAGTTTGCGTTCGCCTTGGCTGACGGTGAAGCCCTCGGGGAAGAAGACCATCGCGTCCCCGTTACGCTCAAGTTCCAGCAGTTCGGCACGCGTCCGGTTGTAGTTGGACGCCCGGTCGGCCAGCGCGTCCAGGATCGTCGGATACTTGCGGAAGTACTGCCGCATCGGCCGACTGATGCGCAGGGGCGCCTTGACGTAGTCGCGGGGACGCGTCAGCACCACCAGGAACTTGGTGAAGCCATCGGCCCTCGCGGCGTCCAAGGCGATGCCGCCGCTGGGGCCCAAAGCGCCATCGGCATAGACGTGGTCGTCGATGTGCACGGGCGGCATGAAGAACGGCAGCGTGGACGACGACTGGACGCGCGCCATCAGGTCGTCCGGGGTTTCGATGTCGGCCCGGGTCCAGTAGAAGGCGCGCCCGGTGTCGGCCTCGAAGACGCCCAGACGCATCCGGGCCGGGTTCGCCTGGTAGGTTGCGAAATCGTAGGGCAGCGCCTGGCCGGGTCGTCCGGAGACCCGGTAGATGTACTCGGAGTTGAACAACCCTTGGCCCTTGATGAAGGTGCGGAGGTCGCCGAACTGGGGGTCGGTGGCGAACTCGACGAACGATCGGCGGGCGCGTCGCTGATCCCGGGCCAGGTAGTTGGCGGTGTTGGACGAGCCGGCCGAGATCCCGGCGACCCAGTCGAAGTGGACGCCCGCGTCGAGCAGTGCCACTACGACCGCCGCGGTGTAGCTGACCCGCATCCCGCCACCCTCGAAGATCAAGGCGGTGTCGTGCACATTGCTGGACAGCGTGAGGTCTGGTCTGGTGGGGGGCATGGGCACATCCTATGTCTGGCCGCAGGCTCGGCATGGAGGTGTGGGACGCGACTGGCAGGATGAAGGCGGTTGACAGCCGTCATGACATGAGAGGGAAGACGTGAACGACACCAAGCAGATCGGCTTCGTGGGGGCCACCGGCCTGATGGGCCATGGCCTAGCCAAGAACATCTTGTTGCACGGGCATCCGCTGGCTTACACCATGCGGCAACGGGCTCCGCAAGGACTCGACGAACTAGGTGCCACGCGAGCGGTCGACAACGTCGCACTCGGCGCCACCAGCGACATCGTGGTGATCTGCGTCACCTCGGCGGCCGACGTCGAGCAGGTCGTCACCGAGTTGCTCACCGATCCGAAACCCGGCCTGATCATCATGGACGCCTCCACCTCCGAGCCGTCGACCACTTTGCGGCTGGCTGAGCTGGCTGCCGAGAAGGGCGCCCGCATCGCGGACATTCCGCTGACTCGTGGCCCGGCCGAGGCCGAGGCCGGCACCGTCAACGTGCTGGTCGGGGCGGACGACGACTTGTATGCCGAGATCGAGCCGATCATCAAGTGTTTCGCCGACAACATCTACCGTTGCGGTGGCCTTGGCGCCGGCCACATCATCAAGCTGATCAACAACACCGCCTTCCAGGCCGCGCTGACGATCCTGGCCGAGGGCTTCGCGGTGGCGGTGAAGTCGGGCGTCGATCCCAGCAAGCTCACCGAGGTGCTTTCCGGTGGCGGCTTCGCCAACGGCGGCACGCTGAGGATCATGGAGGACTCGCTGAATGGCAAGTTCGACACCTTGAGGTTCCAACTCGACAACGCCCGCAAGGACGTCCGCTACTACACCCGGATGGCCGGTGAACTCGCCGTCCCGGCGATGGTCGGCGACGGCATCCATGAGGCGTTGTGCGCTGCGAGCGCGCTCGGCTTCGGGGGTGAGTTCTGCGCGTCGTTGACCAAGGCCCAGGCCAAGCTCAACGGCATCACCATCGAGGCCGGTGAACCAGGGAAGAACTGAGTGCCGGCAACCTTAGTGCGCCAGCTCTGCCGGGATGCCATCTTGGTATGCTGCTAGGGCTTGGGTGGCTAGAGCATCCAGCCCCGCCCCAGTCCGAGTAGTTGTCTGGTCAGGGCTGGGGCCCACCACCAAATGCCAATGCGCGGTCGCTGGCCGTGCGGAACGCACACAAAGGCTTCGCGAGGAGCCGTTTCACACTGGGAGGAGTGAACCGATGACGACACCTACTCCACCAGCAGGCGCGTCAACGGATGTCGTGGACCAAGTCCCCGAGAACCTCGTTCTCGCCGGTGATTTCGAGGCACCCAGCTATGAGCAGTGGGCTGCCGAGGTCGCCAAGGTGCTGAACAAGGGACGTCCGGAAGGCAAGCAGCTGACGTCTGAGAAGGCCATCGACCGGCTTCGCACCAGGACCGTTGACGGCCTGGTCGTGGAACCCATCTACACCAAGCAGGACGCCGCCGGTGAGCTCGGCGCCCCGGCGGCAGTGCCGTTCACCCGCGGCACCACCATCCGCAACGGCGACATGGACGCCTGGGACGTGCGTGCGCTGCACGAAGACCCTGACATCGCTGTCACCCGGCAGGCAATCCGCACCGACCTGGAGCGCGGCGCGAACAGTATCTGGCTGCGGGTCGACCCGGACGCCATCGCCGCGTCCGGTGTTGCCACCAGCTTGGCAGAGGTGCTGCTCGATCTGGCCAAGGTCGACGTCTCCAGCCACACCGACCAGGTGGGTGCTGCCGAGGCACTGCTTGCCGTCTTCGAGGCATCCGATGCCGACAAGGCCGAACTCTCCCTGAATCTGGGGCTCGACCCGATCGGCGCCGCCGCCCTGAATGGCGGCACGCCCGACCTTTCGAACGTCTCACAGTGGGTGCAGCGGCTGGCCGGCTACAGCAAGTCCCGCGCTTTCGTCGTGGACGGCACGATCTACCACAACGCCGGTGCCGGTGATGTGCATGAGGTCGCCTGGCTGCTCGCGACTGCGGTCGAGTATGTGCGTGCGCTGGTCGAACAGGGTGTCAACGTGGACGACGCCTTCGACTCGATCAACTTCCGCGTCACCGCTGCCTGTGACCAGGTCGCCACCATCGCCAGGTTGCGCGCGTTGCGCACCGCTTGGGCGCGGGTCGGCGAGGTTTTCGAGGTCAGTCCCGCCAAGCGTGGCGCCCGCCAGCACGCGGTCACCTCTTGGCGTGAGATCACCCGCGACGACCCCTACGTCAACATCCTGCGCGCCACCATCGCGACCTTCTCGGCCGCTGTCGGCGGCGCCGAGGCGATCACCGTGTTGCCGTTCGACACGGTTTGGGGGCTGCCGAACGACTTCAGTCGCAGGCTGGCCCGCAACACCCAGATCGTACTGGCCGAGGAATCCAACATCGGTCGGGTCAACGACCCCGCCGGTGGCGCTTGGTACATCGAGTCACTGACCCGCCAGATCGCCGAGGCAGCCTGGGCCGAGTTCGGCAAGATCGAGGCCGCCGGTGGCATGGTGGCGGCCTTGGCTGCCGGGACGATCGCCGAGACCCTCGACGACCTGAACGCCAAGCGCGCCAAGTTGCTCGCCACCCGCAAGCTGCCGGTCACCGGTGTCTCGGAGTTCCCGAATCCGGGCGAGGCGCCGATCACCGACCGCACCCAGCGTCCGAGCGCCCCGCAGTACGCCGGGCTCAAGTGGGCGCGCGACGCCGAGCCGTTCGAGGCGTTGCGTGACGCCACGGCGGGCACCGAGGCCAAGGTCTTCCTGGCCTGCTTGGGTACTCGGCGTGACTTCGGCGGACGCGAGGGCTTCGCGTCCAACTACTTCCATATCGCGGGTCTGGCGACCTCGCAGGTCGAGGGCGGCTCCACCGAGCAGATTGTGGCGGCCTGGCAGGAATCCGGCACGCCGGTGGCCTGCCTGTGCTCATCAGCCAAGGTCTATGCGGTCCAAGGCCTGGAGGTGGCCACCGCGCTCAAGAAGGCCGGGGCGCAGCAGGTGCTGCTGGCCGGCAACATCAAGGAACTCGGAGACGTCGACAGTTCCGGCGTCATCGACGGCACCATCGCCATGGGCATGGACGTCGTTGCTGGACTGAATGGCGTCCTTGACACTGTGGGGGTGACCAAGTGAGCGCGCTACCTCGCTTCGACAAGATCGAGTTGGGCGACGCGGCCGTCGGTGCCGATGCCAAAGCTACCTTCGACCAGCTGCTGGCCGCTGCCGGCCCCGAGGAATGGCTGACCCCGGAACAGATTCCGGTGGGCCACCTGTACGGGTCCGACGCCTACGAGGGTCTGGACTTCCTCGACACAATGTCGGGCATTCCGCCGTTCCTGCGCGGACCCTACTCGACGATGTACGTTTCGAGGCCGTGGACGATCCGCCAGTACGCGGGCTTCTCCACCGCCGAGGCGTCCAACGCCTTCTACCGGCGCAACCTCGCGGCCGGCCAGAAGGGCCTGTCGATCGCCTTCGATCTGGCGACTCATCGCGGCTACGACTCCGACCACCCCCGGGTGGCCGGCGACGTGGGCATGGCCGGTGTGGCCGTCGACTCGATCCTCGACATGCGTCAGCTGTTTGACGGCATCCCGCTCGATCAGATGAGCGTGTCGATGACGATGAACGGTGCGGTGCTGCCGATCTTGGCGCTGTATGTGGTGGCTGCCGAGGAGCAGGGCGTCAAGCCCGCGCAACTCGCCGGCACGATCCAGAACGACATCCTCAAGGAGTTCATGGTTCGCAACACCTACATCTACCCGCCGGCGCCGTCCATGCGGATCGTCTCAGACATCTTCGCGTTCACCAGCGCGAACATGCCGAAGTTCAATTCGATCTCGATCTCCGGCTACCACATGCAGGAGGCCGGGGCGACCGCCGACATCGAGATGGCCTACACGCTGGCCGATGGGGTGGAGTACATCCGCGCCGGTGAGGCGGTGGGGCTGCAGGTCGACCAGTTCGCGCCACGGTTGAGTTTCTTCTGGGCGATCGGGATGAACTTCTTCATGGAAGTGGCGAAGATGCGCGCTGCCCGCATGCTGTGGGCGCGTCTGGTTCGCCAGTTCAACCCGAAGAACCCGAAGTCGATGAGCCTGCGCACGCACTCGCAGACCTCCGGTTGGTCGCTGACCGCCCAGGACGTGTACAACAACGTGGTGCGCACCTGCGTCGAGGCGATGGCTGCGACCCAGGGGCACACCCAGTCGTTGCACACCAATGCGCTGGACGAGGCCATCGCGTTGCCGACGGATTTCTCGGCTCGGATCGCCCGCAACACACAGCTCTTCCTGCAGCAGGAGTCTGGTACCACTCGGTCTGTCGACCTGTGGGCGGGTTCGGCCTATGTCGAGAAGCTGACCCAGCAACTGGCTCGGCAAGGCTGGCAACTGATCCAAGAGGTTGAGGCGGCCGGCGGTATGACCAAGGCCATCGAGGCGGGCATCCCCAAGATGCGCATCGAGGAGGCCGCGGCCCGTACCCAGGCCCGCATCGACTCCGGTCGTCAGCCGGTCATCGGCGTCAACAAGTACGTCCTTGAGACCGAGGACAAACTGGACGTGTTGAAGGTCGACAACCGCGAGGTTCGCGAACAGCAGATCGCCAAGCTGAACAAGTTGCGTGCCGAACGGGACTCGGAGGCCTGTAGCAAGGCGCTGGAGCGGCTCACCTGGGCGGCCGGCAACCCCGACCCGACCGATCCTGACCGCAACCTGCTGAAGTTGTGCATCGACGCCGGTCGTGCCGGTGCCAGTGTGGGTGAGATGTCGGACGCGCTGGAGGCCGTCTTCGGTCGCTACACCGCCCAGATCCGCACCATCTCTGGTGTCTACTCGAAGGAAGCAGGTGCATCGCAGACCATGGACGAGACTCGTGCACTGGTCGACGAGTTCGAGGAGATCGAGGGCCGTCGTCCGCGCATCCTGATCGCGAAGATGGGCCAGGACGGCCATGACCGCGGCCAGAAGGTGATCGCGACCGCCTTCGCCGATCTCGGCTTCGACGTCGACGTGGGCCCCCTCTTCCAGACCCCAGAAGAGGCCGCCCGGCAGGCCATTGAAGGTGACGTGCACGTCGTCGGCGTGTCGTCGCTGGCTGCCGGCCACCTCACTCTGGTGCCCGCGCTGCGCGCCGAACTCGACAGGCAGGGACGCAGTGACATCGCCATCGTGGTGGGCGGCGTCATTCCCGAGCAGGACTTCGCCGAACTGCGTCAGGCCGGCGCCGCGGCGATCTACCCGCCCGGCACCAACATCCCAGTGGCGGCGACAGATCTGCTCAAGGGCATGGTGAAGGCCGCTCGGGAGGGCAATGCCTAGGTCGATCGACGTCCCGGCCCTGATCGAAGGCGTCAAGAGTGGGGACCGGGCCGCACTGGCCCGGTCCATCACCCTCGTGGAGTCCCGCAAGCCGGCGCATCGCGCGCTGGCGCGGGAACTCCTGCGCGAGTTGGCCCCGTTGTCGGGCAATTCGATAAGGCTGGGGCTGTCAGGGGTCCCGGGCGCCGGCAAGTCCACCTTCACCGACGCGCTGGGTGTCACGCTGATCGAGAAGGGTCACCGGGTGGCCGTGCTGGCGGTTGACCCGTCCAGTTCGGTTTCCGGCGGTTCGGTGCTCGGCGACCGCACCCGGATGGGGGCGCTGGCTGAGTTGGAGGACGCGTTCATCCGGCCCTCGCCGACCGGGCTACACCTGGGTGGTGTGGCCCGGGCCACCCGGGAGGCCATGTTGCTGGTCGAGGCCGCCGGCTATGACGTGGTGATCGTCGAGACCGTCGGTGTCGGCCAGTCCGAGGTCGCCGTCCAGGGCATGGTCGACACCTACCTGGTCTTGATGCTTGCCCGTTCCGGTGACCAGTTGCAAGGCATCAAGAAGGGCATCCTCGAACTGGCGCACGTGATCGCGGTCAACAAGGCTGACGGCGACAACGCCGGCGAGGCGCGGGTCACCGCTCGCGAGCTGTCCATTGCGATGAAGCTGGTCTCGTCGCAGTCCCTGGACCGCCGGGTTCCGGTGCTCACCTGTTCGGCGCTGCACAAGATCGGTCTCGAAGAGGTCTGGCAGGCTGTTCTCGACCACCGGGCGTACCTGGAGGAGAAGTACGGTCTGAGCGCCTACCGGGCGTCCCAGCAGGTGAGCTGGATGTGGAGCCAGACCGAGGCCGCGTTGATGGATTCGCTGCGCGGCACCAAGAAGATGCGCTCGCTCGCGCACGACCTGGAGGACAAGGTCGGTGCGGGCCAGGTCACGGCCATGGACGCGTCCGCCGCGCTGCTGCGTGAGTTTGCCGCCCTGGTGCCCACGTTCGACTGGGCGCAGGACTGAGCCGCCGTTGGTGGTCAGGGCCTCAGGCCATGCGCCATGTTGTACCGTTGCGCGCCCTGGTAGGCGTCCACCATGCCCCAGATCCACAGGCCAAACACGCCGACGAGCGGCACGAGCAGCCACGACAACGCCCAGCAAACCAAGTAGCCGACCAAGATAGCGACGCCCTTGCCGGTTTCGCCGTTCATGATGGTTCCGACACCCGGCACGAAGAACGAGACCAACAGCGCCAAACCCGGCTCCTTGCGGGCGACCGCAGGCTGGAGTGCGCCGTATTGGGGCTGCCCGTATTGGGGCTGCCCGTACTGGGCTTGCCCGGCTTGACCGTACTGGGCTCGGCTGTATTGGGGCAGCCCGTAGGGGGGTGGCGTACCGGCAGCTTGGGCAGGATAGCTAGGTCCGTCCGGGTTGTGGTGGGGCTGGCCACCGTACGGCTGCGGTTGACCGTAGTGGGACGCAGCGAAGTTGGGCGGTTCGAACTGGGGCGGGTTACCAGCCTCCGGGGGGCGCCAGCTGTCGGTGGGTGGTTGGGTCATCGCAGTCTCCTTGTCTGACTGACACGAGCCTAGGCGATGGTTCTGACAAGCAGGTAGCCGGGACCGCTGGCTGGAAGCGGTCGCCAGGTCGGCTGGAACTGAGTGCCGCTCGTTCAGCCATCTGGCACTCATCCGCACAGCGGACGCGTTGTCGTGACGGCGATGCCGTCGTGGCCGGGCGTCCTTCGCGGTCGATTCAGGCGCGGTCGATGGCGTCCTTCAGGGCTGCCAGGATGAGCGCCACCGAACCCGGATTGGCGTTGGGGCCCATCAGCCCGATCCGCCAGACCGAGGACGCGAACTGCTTCACCCCGGCACCGATCTCGATGTCGTAGCGGTCGAGCAGGTAGCCCCGGACTCGGGCGGAGTCGACACCTGTAGGCACCTTCACGGTGGTCAGTTCGGGCAGCCGGTACCCGTCGGCCGCGAACAACTCCAGGCCCATCTCTTGCAGGCCGTGCTGCAGTGCGTCGCCAGCGCCTTGGTGACGGGCCCACACGTTTTCCAGGCCCTCGTCATCGATGCGGTCG